>Ga0222717_10000131_pt1 | contig 61453 bp, 81 predicted proteins | sample C33_18DmetaG_FD_165053 | JGI IMG/M metagenome (GOLD analysis project Ga0222717, IMG submission 165053) | Estuarine water microbial communities from San Francisco Bay, California, United States - C33_18D | ecosystem: Environmental > Aquatic > Marine > Unclassified | place: USA: California... | reverse complement strand
AATAAAGAGAACTATAACGGTAACTATAATAAACTTGATTTAAGATGGCATACTGGTATTCGTATGGGTGCTCAGGCAGTCTACGGTGGTACTCGTATCTACAACAACGAAGATTTAAGTACTCTGCTATTCTCTGTTGGTAAAAGTGATACTCATACTCGTGTTGAGAGTGGTAACTTATATGTAATGAATGGAGATGCAAGAGCTCAGATATTCTATGACATCCAAGATACTGCTTACTATGCTAATCCAAATGCTACTTCAAGATTCTTACAACAGCGTTTAGTTCATAGATTACATATTGGTGACGAAACTAATTTATATAACGGAATCTATGAAGGCACAGCGATCAACAGACCGGATCTAGTTATTAAAGGCCAGTATCCTCAGTTGAATCTTATGTCGACTAAGATTAATAATGGTACTCACGGTCCAACATTAAGATTTGCTGCTTACGATAGTGCAAATGCTTCTTCAGGTAACTTTAAGCATTGGGTAGTTGGTATTGCTGGTACCAATGCAACATCATTACACTTCGGTTATAACACTAACCAAACAAACCCACACTATGGTATTGGTCGTGGTTGGAGTAGCGGTAATAACGTTTCCATTATGTGGATCCAAAATGACCGACAGGTGTATACTGAAAACTCGTTTAGAGCTCCAATTTTCTATGATCGAAATAATACAAACTACTACATACATGGTGATAATACATCTGAGTTGTATGATCTGCGTCTCCGCGGAAATTATGTAAGAACTTATAGACATTCAGGTTCTGACTTTACAGCAGGTACGTTAGTATCAACAAGTATTCCTGCGACGGCAACTAACGGTGCTTCGTTCGTACTTGAAGCAACAGGTAAATCTTATTCTGGTGATCCACCATTTAGCTTTACTGCTCAGGGTTACTTGTACGCTAATACTATTATCAACTATTCTGGACAGCACTTTGGTAAGCCTGGGTTTGCTAACATGCAAGTGTTCCAATATAACGGAACACTACATTTCTGGTGGCCACGTGTTTCTTACTGGAACTCTTTCTCGGTGCACGTACGAGACGCGAATGGTGATGATCGTAACCTTGTAACTAACATTACAAACTCTGGACTGCCTGGAGGTCGTACTAAAGAACGTACGATAGTGATGAAAGTAACTGCAACATACAACCAGAATATTAACACTGGGGATATGTACGCAAAACGTTACTATGATAGTGATAACACTGGTTACTACGGCGACTTTGCATCTACATCGAGAATGAATACACTAAGTGTAGATCGAATTAACTATCTTGGTGGTGCACCTGCTTACTTCTATACAAGTTCAGGTAACTTACGTGGATATATTCGTGCAACTGAGACTAATGATTCTCACTTCGAATTTGCAACGTCAGGTAACGAAGACATTATCTTCCGTGATGGTGGATTCGGTGGATCATGGAACCAAATCATTCGTGGTAACGGTCACGTATTAATAAGTGGTCGTCTTGATGTTCCAATCATGTACGATAGAAACGATACTGCTTACTACACTGATCCTCGTTCAAATACTAGGCTTAATACATTAGAAGTTGTTAGTACATTAACATCTAATGGTCAATTTTACGCTAATGCTCCGAGTGATTACTGGTCAACATCAATCAGTGGATTGACTAACGCTCCAATTTCTACTCGTAATAGAGATTACAATGTCGGTGGAACAAGTCGTTACTTACCACTTACTCACCAGACTGCTCTTTATAGTTCTGGTTATCGTACTCATGTTAACACTGGACTTTATAAGTATGCAAGTGGATGGGGCGCTGGAAGATCAAGCTGGTATGCAGCAATCGGTGGTAATGATAGTTACCCAACACAAGCATGGTACCTAGCATACGACGGCTTCATTAATAACTCTCTTGGTTATGTTAGTACGTTTGGATCATTCCGTGCTCCAGTCTTCTATGATACTAATAACACAGGTCGTTATCTCGATCCTAATAGTACATCCAGATTACAGCGAGTTGAGTTCTATGGTCGTACTCAGTTCATAGGTCGAGAAGGTGATTCAGGTGGATCAGGTTCTTACGCCGGTGGACGACTTGCCGAGTACATGGGTAATGTTGCTGCTGAATTCCACTCAGGTAACGATGCACCGGTATCACTCTACTTCCGTTCAGGTGTTAATGCACCTTCTGACTTTGGTTACATTACATATGATCCAGACTATGATAACTCTGGTGAAAATGGAGCCATGGTTATTGGTTCTGAAAACGATGGTACAGGTTCTTCAGACTACATTAGATTGCAAGCAAGAACTGTTATTGATAGTGACTCAATTAGTTCTGACAGCACTACAATGCTCGATGTTCGTTATCGAAACACGACATACAGCAGAGTTAATACTGACTACTTAGATCACATCTCAGATATCCGAGCTCCGATTTTCTATGATCGTGACAACACTGGATATTACGGAAACTTTAATTCAACGTCTCAGTTCCACTACGTTCTTGCTAACAACTGGTTCCGTGCCCAAGGCTCTACTGGATTCTTATTCCAAGATTATGGAAAGGGAATGCGGTCACCAGAAGCTGAAGGTAACTCATACGGTAACGTTTCGACTTATGGTACAGGACGAAATGGTTGGTATGGCTGGGGTATTCGTAGCCGACACGTACTCATGTCGACTGGTGGAGACAACATAGGTATACACGACAATAGTCGTGGTTGGTTGATGTACTGGAATGGCAGTTACATGGACTTCAACTACGGTTATACGAGAATGAATGGGTCTGCTCGTTCTCCAATCTTCTATGATTTGAATGACACTGGTTATCGTTGGAATGGTGCTTCAGATAATAGTTCAAGATTCCGTGGTGTAGATAACTTAACAATGGCATTCCAGGCACTATCTGGTCAAACAAGATCAAGTGCTGAATACTACAAAGCACGTCCTCGTATTACAGGTGACACGAACTACTGGACCGGCTCAATGGGCTGGGGCACAATAAACATGAACACGGTTGCTGACTGGGGTTCAGGCTTTATTGATTCTTGGAGTAATCCAGGCAACCAGCCTTCAGGTACATCTCACTGGGTTGGCATTCAGTCATATCACTATACTAATGGTTCAGCTCGATATGGTTGGCAGATGGTTGGTGGACCAGTTACTAACTTAAGATTCCGTAGTAGTTGGTCATCATTTAGAACTTGGCGTACAATTCCAGTAATGGGAGAAAACAGCAATAACACCGGTGGTCTTTACGCTGATATCTTCTATGATTCAAATAACTCGAACTACTTCTGTGATCCAGCAGGAAGAAGTCGACTGTCAAGTATTGATTACGGAAACAGTGGATACTACTTCAGAAGCGGTTCTTGGGGATGGAGACACCAGACTCCTTATGGATACATCGAGTTTGGTCCGGCTAACGGTTCTCACGCACACATTTACACCGATCGTAGTAACTTCTACTTTAACGTAAATGAAATGTACATGAATGGCCGAGCCATTCTGAAAGAAAACTACTGGAACGGTAACAAGTACTTTGGTAGTGATGGTGCTATTTACGGTACTATCTTCTACGATTCAAACAATAGTGGTTACTACATTAATCCAGCATCTGGTCACAGCACAAGATTTGAAGGTGTTAACAACCGTACGATGGCTTGGATCAATCAGCCTGGCCATACACGTAACAATGGTGAGTACTATAGAGCACGTCCTCGAATAACATCAGATACCAACTATTGGACTGGTGCAATGGGTTGGAGCCGAGTCGACATGAACGTCGTTTCAACTTGGGGTTCTGGCTTTATCGATTCTTGGAGTAATCCAGCTAACCAGCCTTCAGGTACATCTCACTGGGTTGGTATACAAGCTTACCATTATCGTAGTTCTAACACAAGTGGTAATGGTTGGCAGATGGTTGGTGGACCAATTACCAACTTAAGATTCAGAAGTGCATGGAGTGGTTGGAGAACTTGGAGAACAATTCCGGTACTTGATGAAAACAATGGTAACGGTGGTTCAATGTATGCAGGCCGTTATTACGATTCTAATAATACTGGTTATTATATGGATCCGGCGAGTACTTCTATATACAATGCTTCTAATCAAAACGGCTATCACACATTTAACAATTATGGATTAGGTGTAACCGGAACATATACTTCTACAAGATTACAATTAGTATTCGCAATGGGTTCCTCTTATAGACCGAACTCTGCTGGTACCTCTGCTGCAAATATGTACGGTATTGGTTGGTCACATCCAAATGCTGGTGGAATAGGTGGTGCGAATCAACTGAATGACCATGGTATGTTGATTATCAACAATGGTTCATTTAGAGCTGCTATATCAAGTAGAGCGGTATTCAGTTCTGATGTTCGTTCACCGATCTTCTATGATTGGAACTCTACCGGTTACTACTTAGATCCACATTCGACCAGTAACTCTGCCCTTCGTATTCGAGGTGGTACATTACATGGACCTAACCCATCTTGGGGTGAATACCTCGCGGTTGGTACAAACGGTCGTTGGACTGGTTCTTATGCTTCTGTTGCAACAACTAATGGTAACCTTCACCTTGACTCTAAGTCAAATCGTGATATGTATCTGCAATGGTATACTGGTAGAACAATGTATGTCAATGCTACTGTTCAAGATAACGGTCTTCGATATTACAGAAGTAACACCGGCTTGTACATTGACATTCGAGGAACAAATAATACTTCTCGAATGGGTCGTATTACTCTGAATGATGGTGTTGTATTAAGATCACCTGATGGTAACTATGGTTCATTCTGTGTTGATGGCGCGGCACGCGGCGGATACGAAGGATTCTCGATTGGTGATCGTGTTGTAATGATGCACAACAATGGCGGCGTTGCTGGTATGTACAACGACGTTAATAACGAATGGATGATGAGATTCGATCTCAACTCTTATTGTATTCTTTACCATAACGGTTCAGAAAAACTTCGTACTCGTACAAATGGTATTCAGGCTCAAGGCTTCTTCTACTCTTCTGATGAAAGGCTAAAAGAGAATATTGTTACTATTGAAAACGCTGTAGATAAAGTTAAGAAACTTCGCGGTGTTGAATATAACTGGAAAGACTCGGGTGATAAAGATATTGGTCTTATTGCTCAGGAAGTTCAAGAAGTTATTCCAGAAGTTGTTGTTGTACAAGATACGTCTGATAATACAAGTGATGATCCAAATGCACCGGCATCTAAACCAGCTCATAACGATGGTATTGAAGATGTTCTTTCTATTGAATACGGACACATGGTTGGTCTCTTAGTTGAAGCAGTTAAAGAACAACAAGAGCAAATCGATAGTCAAGCCAACCAAATTGAAGAATTGAAAGGAATGGTACAACAACTATTGAAGGGTTAAATTATGTTTGATATGAGTCGGTATTTTTATCTTACGGGAATGCCAAGGACCGGATCTACTTTACTCGGTTCCTTGCTTTCCCAGCATCCAGAATTTTATGTCTCTGCGACCAGTCCGTTGAACCGTGTTATGCATGATCTATATGGTGTGTTGCAAGAAAATGGATATCGCGGTGACTGGGACATGGATGAAATGAATCAGCGCATATTTAAGTATATGTTTGAAGGTTGGTACTCACCGGTAAAAAAGAAGTATATAGTTGACAAAAGCCGAGGATGGGGTTATAATATACAAGCTATAGAAGCATTTATTAACCCAACACCAAAAGTAATAGTTACCTATAGACCTATTCCTGACATTTTAACGTCGTTTATTACCTTAATGGATAAAGATCCTAAGAACCACGTTGACGTTCAGCTTTTTAAAGAAAACATAAAAATTAATACTGAGAATCGCACTGAGCAAATATGGAATAATTTTAAAGACTATGGCTATGAAAGTTGTAAAGGCGCAATTGATAGGTTTCCGCATTTAGTTCATATTGTAAATTACGATGATCTTATAAATAATACAGAACAAACTATGAACGATATATGGGAGTATCTTGAACTTGATCCTCCAAAACATGATTTTGAAAATGTACAAACATACCTCGAGGAGCCGGATGAAAACTGGGGAATAAAAGATCTTCACGTTGTTCGTCCTAAAATTGAGAAAATATCTCAAGATCCAAGAAAAGTATTAGGCGACGATTTGTTTACAAAATATTCTCAGTTTAACATATTGTAGAGGAATAAAATGAGCAGAGTATTACCATCAGGTCAACGTTATCTTAGTCGATACGGGCCAGGCAATGATGGCAACAGACCTGAGCGTTATCGCTGGTGTATTGTTTATAATACAGACAGTAGCAATATGTTTTTAGGTGAACAAACAGCTTCCGAAAGATATTCAATATGGAACGAATTTCAAGATTCAGGTGGACGGGTATATGGTGATGGCAGACAATACAACTTAGGGGCTAGCACGTACGGTTATACGTCAACTCGGAGACTCTATAATAACACCGCTCAAATTGGAAATGGGCCGTGTTGGAATTGGAACTCGAATAGAGCAAATTACAGAACTCCAGCTAATTGCCCGGGTGGTTTTAGTTATGAAGGTCGCACAAACAATAATAACGTGAATCCTAATAACCAAAACGGTAGAGTCGGTGTCTTTCACTACGATGGCGCTTGGATGTTTTTCATGGAAAAAGATTATGGTTGTGGTGGTAATGCGTATATGAAAGTATCAGTGAATAGATGCTATTATAATGGCGTAACAGCAACCTCTAATGGTTATACATAAAAAGGAAATATTATGGCTTTACCCTATGTTACTGAAGAAGAATTGCTGGCTAAACGAGACCCTGAAGATCGTTCTACTCTTATATTAGATTCGGTCATGCTGGTTAATCCCGGCTGTGCTGGTTGTGCTGCGTGGGAAGAAGCAATTGAAAATATAGTAGCTGATTATCCAGGCATTAATTTTTGTAAGCTCGAAGCAGATGATCTTACCCTTCCTTTATGTGCGCCTCCTGTTGTTCCTTCAATATTAAATTTTGAAAACGGTTATAGAATGTGGGAAGCACTTGGTGCTCATGAAACGACCGGACCTCTTGAAGTCATGCTAGATAATTGGTTGAATGGTAATATAGATATTAATACCGTATCAGGCGGGGAATCTATAGTACCAACCTAATTTTTTGGAGTATATTATGTTTAGTCTTTTGAAATCTTGGCTGACAAGAAAAAACGAAGTGACCTTCACTTCAAATCTAGGACCTATGGCTCACGAGCCCGCGCCTGCGATGAAATTTATACCTGAATGGTTTAAGAATCAAAAACCGTACTCGGGTAGAGAATCCAAAACTCACGTCTTTAATGAAGATAGTATCCGGCCTGCTTATACTCCTACAGTTAAGAGATGCATTCCATTTCGTGAAATGATGACGAGTGGATACATCATTCCTTTCCCCTATGATATTGCAGTTAAATGTATAATAGATCCAGATTCTGGTGAAGAAGTTATAGGCATACATACCGGTGTAAAAGAATTAGATGGTCATGAACCAATTGGATTTCATGCTCGATCACAAACGTCTGAGCATCCCTATTGGAAACAAGGTTATAGCGCAGATAAGGTTTATAAGTTTATTAATCCTTGGGTTATGAAAACACCTCCCGGTATTTCTTGCATGTTCTTACATCCTCAACACCAAGGGATTGATAAGTGGGAAGTGCAATCTGGTGTAGTTGACACCGACGTTTATCAGACGAATATCTTATTTCCAGCTATGTTGAAATGTAAACCTGGCGACGAGTTCATTATTAAAGGTGGCAGTCCTATGGTTCAAATTATACCTTTCAAACGAGAAAAGTGGACGCATGAAGTCCAGCATATAATGACACCAGAACAAAACATTGAATTCTCAAAATCAGACAAACTGATCGAAGGTACATTAAGCCGTAATAGATATAAGACTTGGTTTTGGCATAGGAAAGAATATAAATGAAAAATGTTGTGATTGTGGGTGGTGGTACAGCCGGTTGGCTTGCAGCACTCTTTGCTGAAAGATATATACCTGATTGTCAAGTTACAGTAATTGAAAGCTCAGCAATAGGTGTGTTAGGAGCGGGTGAAGGAACAGTACCTAACATTCTCGATATATTAGATATGATTCAAATCGATTATATGGCTCTAGTAAGATTCTGCAGTGCTACTACAAAACATGCGATTCGTTTTGATAACTGGAACGGTGATGGCGAAGATTATTATCACATCTTTCACTCCAATGCTGACTTACATGATCATCCTTCGAATATAAGACAAAGCTATGTTCCTATTCGAATACTCGAATCAATCAAACGAGACGAGCATATTGCTGAATCAACATTACAGTATATGATGTGTAAAGATCGTAAGAATCCTTTTATGATGCAGAATAATGCTTTAGAAATTGTCGAACCTTTTGCATTACATTTTGACGCTAAAATGCTAGCATCCTTTCTAAGAGAACAAGGTGGTGCTCGTGGTATTAAAATAGTTGATGATATTATTGAAGATGTAGTACTCAATGGTGATATAGTACAAAAGTTATTATCTAAAAATCATGAGTACGAATGTGATATAGTATATGATTGTACAGGATTTCGAAAAACTATTATCTCTAAATTGAATCCCAAGTGGATTGACTTTAACGATTATAAAACCGTAGATCGTGCAATACCATTTATTATACCGCATGAAGAAGATGTATTACCTCCTTATACAGAATCAATAGCAATGAAATATGGATGGTGCTGGGTTATTCCTACTCAAGAACGTTATGGGTGTGGATATACTTTTGATAGCAGCTTTATTTCTGATGAAGAAGTTCGAAAGGAAATACTTGAAAAATTTCCTAACGCTAAAATACCAGACACTGTTTTTAAATTTGAATCGGGCTATTACGAAAAAGCTTGGATAGGTAACTGTATTGCATTAGGACTTTCTGCTGGATTTATTGAACCACTTGAAGCTACATCGATATTCTCAACTTCAATGTCAATTGTTGAGTCGATCATTATGCCTAATCTATTACTTGACTTAGACGATACTTATCGAGATCAGTTTAACAAAAAGTGGAATGATATTTCAAAAGAGATTCATAATTTTGTTTACTTGCACTATATAACGGAACGCAATGACACTGAGTTTTGGAATAAATTCTCAGTAGAAAAAGCACCTCCTAGTTTACAAAAAGATTTAGCAAAATGGTCTAAGTATCCTCTAGGTGCTGCTGACATTATTGATCGCTTTTTCAATGCTTCATCTTGGTATCAGGTGATGCAAGGAATACGAATGCTACCATCTGACATATATAAAGATGTGTATGATAGTATGACATTCAACAAAGAACACTGCGCTGAGCAGTTTGATACCGACAAAGAAAATAAGCATATCTTTGTTCAACAAGCATTGCTTGAAAATGATTATAGCGCCAATGTTAGTCGATAGAAAAACATATCAGCGCAAAATCGAGATATGCGAGAGTTGTGAAAAGTACAATGCAAAGCTTAGGCAATGCAATGTCTGCAAATGTATTATGACTCTCAAAGCGAGACTAAAAGGAAACACATGCCCAATTGGTAAGCATGATGTAGATGAACAGTCTTTTTTTAATAAATAGAAGGGTTAGTATAAATAAACTTTTTACCCATTCCTCTTAAATTAACGGAGAAAAATTATGGCATTAACGTATACATGGTCAGTTACTGGTCTCAAAAAGCGAGATCAAGTTAACGCAGACGGTGACACGCTCCAAGGAGCAGTCGTACAAACATATTGGAAAGTAGTTGGAACAGACAGCAACGGAGATCAAGGTGAGTTTGCTGGTGCAACTCCTTTCACTGCAGCAGCAGTTCCAGCTGGTGAATTTACTTCATTTGAATCTCTTCAAGAAGAAGATGTTCTAGGTTGGATTCAGGATGTCGTGAATAACGATCCTCCTTACAAAGAGCACATCGATGAGCGTATCATGAATCAAATCGATCTAGAGCAAGAAGAAGAAGTTCATGAAATGCCTTGGGGCGGTGAGCCAGTAACACCTGTTCCACCAGCACCGCTTGAGCCTGCTCCAACGGATGATGGAGAGTAATTCTCCCAACTCAATATATCAACTAAATAGGAATTGATATGAGATACAGTTGGCAAATAACTAAAATGAGTACCCGAGACCAGACTAATGGTGATGGGGATCTCCTTTCAAATGCCGTTGTTAAGATTAGGTGGAGACGTACCGGGATAGATGGATTCGATAATAGTTCCACTATCCTTGGGTACACCATCATGTCAGCAGAAGCTGTTTCTAGCGGAGACTTTGTAGACTTTGATTCTCTCACTGAAGAAGCGGTTGTCGGCTGGCTCGAATCTACTATTACTTCAGATCAAATGGCTCGATATGATGCCAAGATCATGGAGAAAATCAACAAGGCATTTACGACTCAACGCGCGGTTCCTTGGTCTTAAAAAAACAGTTGACAGTTGACATAAATAATGTTATAATAGTTCATTAAATTATAACGTATTTGCATTTTTATTATGGAGGCATATATGCATGATCTGCGCCATCACGGCCTTGTGTACTACGCTCTGCAAAGAGGCGGTAGTATACATCCAATCACGCTACCCCACGAGTTAACGAATGAAACCGGCATAATGAATCCTTCGATCTTCGTACATGAAGGTCGGATTCTTATGAACGTTCGCCACGTTAACTATACTCTCTACCACTCAGAAGGTAAGCAGTTCCCACATACTTGGGGACCACTGCAATATATTCATCCTGAAAACGATGTTACTTTAAGGACTCACAATATTATGTGTGAGCTCGATGGTAATATGAATGTGATAAAAGCCAGCCGCATTAAAATGAATCTTGATACTGATCCTACATGGAACTTTATTGGTCTTGAAGATGGTCGTCTGTTTGCATGGGAAGGACGTCTATATCTTTGCGGTGTTCGGCGTGATTGCTATGATGACAAAGGCAAAGGTCGTATGGAAATGTGTGAGATTGAATGGATTGATAACGAGTGGCAAGAAGTATCTCGTAATCCTATTCCTGCTCCAGGCGAAGATGATACTTATTGCGAAAAGAATTGGATGCCCGTTATTGACATGCCATTCCATTTTGTCAAGTGGTGTAATCCAACCGAGGTTATAAAGTACAACATTGAAGAACGCACTACTGAAACAGTTCATTGCGAGCATGATAAGTTCTACACACAATTTGGTCGAGATCTACGTGGTGGTACACAGGTTTTTCCAATTGGTGATGGTAGACGCATGTGTCTTACTCACGAAGTTGACTTGCTTAAAGACGTATTTTATCGAAAGGATGGTCACTACAATCATCGAGTAATTGTATGGGATGAGGATTGGAATATTATTCATAACACTGAAGACTTCCACTTCATGGGTACTCAAATTGATTACTCTAGTGGCTATGAATATAACATCGAGTTTGCAACGGGAATAACGTTTATTGATGGTAATGTATTGATTGCTTACGGCTATCAAGACAACGGAACTTATATACTGAAAATGCCTGAAGACGTTTTCTTTGACTTTGTGGCGAGGGGCTAAATTATGTTACAAGAATTATTAAACAAACATTGCCTTGATCCTAAAAATCCGCAAAAGGTATATGACCTTGCTGAAGAATATGATCGAATTAAAAACGGCGCAATGGCAATCTCTCTTTATTTAAAAGCAGCCGATCTTACTCAAGATAGACTTCTTCAATATAAAGCCATGATCCAAATTGGTCGTTGTTATAATCGACAGGGAAATAGAGGTTATACTGTCGAAGGTGCTTATATGGATGCGGCAGCTATATTTCCAGAAAGACCTGAAGCTCTCTATTACCTTTCTCGTTTTTATGAAGATCGTCAAGCATGGAAGCAATCTTACTATTTTGCTACCGTTGGTATGAAAGCCCATCATTTCGATGATATTGGTCTAGAATATCCTGGCATCAAGCACATGGCATTTCAAAAGGCTATGGCAAAGTGGTATATTACTGGAACTCAGCAAGGCCGTAGAGAAATGTTTGACTTTTACGGTAAAACTTATATTGAAGATGATCCAGATTTTAAATGGAAAGTCCATAAGCTTATGACACAAGTAGGTTTTCCTGATGTTCTTCAATTTCAACATGAAGATAAGCATCGTTTCAAATATCCTTTTCCAGGCTATGAAACAATTGATAGAAACTATTCTAAGCATATGCAAGACATGTTTGTATTGGCTTGTCTCAATGGTAAGCGCAATGGCACATATCTTGAAATTGGTTCCGGTGATCCGATCATACATAGTAATACAGCATTGTTAGAGAAAGACTTTGGCTGGAAAGGAATTAGTATCGATACGAAACCAGCACTATGTTATAAGTTTAGAGAAGAACGTCTTAACACAATCATTAATGCTGATGCTCGTCAGATAGGATACTCAGACTTATTCGATAAGCATTGTGTTAATCATCATACCGACTATCTGCAAATTGATTGTGACGACGCTTCTTTAGATACTCTTAAAAGACTACCGCTGGAGACCCACAAGTTTGGCGTAATCACCTTTGAACATGATGCATATAGATCTGGACCTGAAAGACGAGATGAGGCTAGAAGCATCTTGAAAGAGCATGGCTACATCTTAATGGTAAATGATTTAGCTATGAATGAGTTGTACTCATATGAAGATTGGTTTGTGCATCCTGATATTGTAGACATCGATCCACTAATGAGAACGAAAGGTGCTGATGTAAACTTTGTGTGGGACTACTTTATGGAAGAATTAACAGAAGAAAATGAGAGGGTATTATGATGATAACCGTAATTGTAACGGGAGGCTTTGATCCAATACACAGTGGACATATTGCCTACTTGCAAAACGCTTCTCTGGAAGGTACTCGTTTAGTTGTCGGTGTAAACTCAGACGAATGGCTTAGACGTAAAAAGGGTAGAGAGTTTATGCCTTGGTCAGAAAGAGCTGCAATATTAAGTGCAATGACATGTGTAGATGAGGTAATAGCATTTGATGATTCAGATGACTCAGCTATTGATGCTATTCGTCAAGTAAAAGAAAAGTATCAAAACGAAGTAATTGTATTTGCTAATGGTGGTGATAGGACAAAAGAAAACATTCCAGAAATGATATTCGAAGATGTTGAATTTGTATTCGGAGTAGGTGGTGAAGATAAAAAGAATTCAAGTAGTTGGATATTAAAAGAATGGGCTCAACCTACGACTCAACGCAAATGGGGTACATATAAAGTACTTGATTCAAATTGTACATGGGCTGTTAAAGAATTAAGCTTTGATGTTGGTAGATCACTTAGCGATCAACGACATTTTAAAAGGTCTGAGCACTGGCATGTAGTATCAGGTGCTATTTTAATGGAGCTCGACTATGGTGAAACCACCAAACGAAAAGAGTCTCGCATTTATTGGGCAGGCCAAAGCATTGATATTCCAATTGGTGTTTGGCATAAAGCAACCAATGTAGGCGAAGAACCTGCTAAAGTTATTGAAGTATGGCTAGGTGACGAGTTATCAGAAGAAGACATCGAACGACGGGATTAGTATAAATACAGGTAAGAATAACAATACTAACATTCGGAGTTTTTAATGGGAATTTATGTCGGAAGTAATGAAGTCATTACTAATGATCGAGAGCTCTCTAATATAACAGGTGCTTCTGGTAACTACGACGGCTTTCATCCAAATGCTACTGCTTTAAATGCAAGTGGTGCTACCACTATTAGTATGAACAAAGCTTTATATAATGTTACACTTACAGCAGGAGCTACATTTAATGCTACCGATCTTGTTGGTGGACACACGACTATAGTAGCTCTCGACACTTCAGCTTCAAGCCACACTCCAGTTTTTTCTTCAAATGTAAAATGGCCAGACGATTCTCAGCCAGTATGGGGTGATCATAGGTATTGGAATGTTGCCTTGGTTGCTTGGGATGCATCAACCATAAGAGCTGCTGCCACAGGTTACGACGCTTAAGGAGCTTACAAAATGTCAGTAGATGTAGGCTCGAATCCAGTCATTAACGATTCATCATCTTTAATTAACGTTACAGGTGGTTATGGGCAGTACGATAATTTTCAGCCAAAGCCTGAAGAAATTACAGGTATAATGGATTTTGAAAAGCCTTGCATGTATCATAATATGACGCAAGATCGAACTTTTACTCCAGCTAATTTAGCAACCGGCAAATGCGCTCTTTTTCTGTTAGACACTTCATCCGACACTCACACGCCTAATTTTCCAAATGTAGTTACATTCACCGGAGGTACACCTTCTTGGGGAGATTACAGACATTGGCAAATTACTATGCAGGCTGTAAATAATAGCGAAGTAAGAGCGAGCGCTTTAGGATATACTTCAACATATGTTGCTCCTACTGAGGTTGTTTCTTTAGCAGGTACAGCATCAGTACCACAAGACACTAACAGTTTATGGCCGATGCCACAATGGGGTGGAGATGCATGGTACTGTACTCATAGGCTTAGGTTTACTCCTCAAGGAAAAATTCAACGAATATATTTCATAGGACCACCCACAGGTTCAAGTCCTGAACCTTTTGCTGAGTGGTGTAATATTACACCTAGTCAAACATATTACATACGCGCCACTCAACATACTACTGGCAACCAATATGAAGTAAACGTAAACTATGGAACTGTAAACACAGGTGGTGGACCGGCATTAGGATCTTGGTGGCCTTTAACAACCAACCGAGATTTTGGAAGATACGAAAGGTATGTCGGCCCCTCCGGTGGGCAAGGTGCCCCAGCATACGGTTTTCGAAATATGAAAATAAAGTTTGATATTGCTACTGATGCTAATGGTACTAATATTATTGAAACAGGATATTATGTAATATCTTGGGAGGGATGGACCTAATGAGTGTTCCACATACATACTCAGCAATTGGCGCCATAATGAATTCTATGGGTGGCGGTGGCGGCGGTGGCGGTGCTCAAATCGTGTCCGTTGTTCCTGATGACTTCACATTAACAGAAGGTAATCAAACGCTAGTTAGTGTTACCACTTCAGGCTTTCCAGACGGCACTACTGAGCTTAGTTGGGAAGTAAGAAATTCTTCAAATCAAGTTGCTTCTGCTGATTGGCAAGTAGCTTCAGGTACTGTTGATATTAATGTAGGTGCAACTTCATCAAGTTATCAAGACATTGATGGGGCAACAGTATCTATTTTTGAGAGCGATCCAACATACAATCTTTATACATTTCAATTCTTTGGAACTTTATCCGGAAGTGGTTTAGGTTATTCACCAACTTATCCACCGATAACAAACTATAAACTAGGACAAACTAACTATTATTTAGGGACCGCTACCGGCTCTACCGATCCTAACGGAAACGATTTGTACACTGTTAGAGAATTCGTACAAGCAGGTGGTAATGGCACAGCATCATTTGTTATTCAATCAAATAATGACTCAGTTACAGAAGGTGATGAGGAATTTACAATACGTTGTTCTGCAACAGTAGACAGCACAAGTGTAACACAGTCAAGCTCACCTATTACAGTCAGTGATCCTTCAGGATTACAAGATTATCGTGTAGGAATTGCAATTGCTAGGTGGTTTAAATTTCCAGGCCAGACCGATCGTACTGCTTCCGACATCGCGATAGGGCTTCGAAGCAATGCTGCATCTACAGGAGGCGAAACTGTTATAGCTCGAACAGAGTGTAAAATAACAATTAAAGCCGCATTTTACAATCCTGACCCAGGCGAGGGAGGCAGCGCTAGAAAACAATTGAAGGTTTTTGGTAACGCGGTTCGAGCAGACTCATCAGCATCTTGGTTTAATAATTCACAAAACATTCCACAACCTTTATCAGTAAACGCAGGTGCAAGCGGGGATCAAGAATTATACTATAACACTAGTTCTTCTGAACCATCTCACGTCAAACTAATATATGGAAGGTATGGTAACACAGCCAGGACTGATACCGGATGGGTTGCAACACCAAACATTGAAGATGGCATTTCAGTGACATTAGTTGGACAAGCAGAAGCAGATGTTGCAGCAGATGAATTTGATAGTGGTAAATATGTAGTAGAATGTTGGGCGAAAGAAGAAGGCTTATATGCGCCAACAAGAGTAGTGACATTTATTATAATATGTGAAGCTTATGCTTCTGGTGGTGATGTATTTGAAGATCCGAACTAAGCAACGTCTAAGTGCGTGATAAGCTGCTATAATAAATACTAAGAGGATTAGATTAAATGGCATACAAACAAGCAGGAGTATCTAAAATATACGATAGTTCTTCGCCGAACGGTTCACTTGTAAATATGACCGATGGCTTTGGAAACTATAGTGATTTGTGTCCAAACGACGTTTCCACAATGTCTTTAAGTGGAGCGACCGCTACTCTTAATTTTTACAATCCTTGGCAAAGTATTTCAATGTCGCAAAATTTAACGTTTAACGAAAGTAATAAAAATGCAGGTCGGGCTACAATATTTGGACTACGAACAAACACGTATACACCGACATTCTCAAGTAACATTTTATGGGCAAATGGTTCTGAGCCAAATTGGAGCAGCTCAAGTTTTTGGGAAATTGGTATGCAGTGTATTGATGGTGCTTTAGTAATAGCATCTGCTCAACCTACTACGACAGGATAAACAAAATGGCTTTGAGTATAAATGGAACCGAAGTAGTAAGCGATACTCGAGATATCGATGTAGATTACGTCGCTGGTACGTATACAAAGTTACGAGCTAATTATAGTACTGACACCGCAGTCACTGGAACTAAAACGATTGATTGCACAACTCCAATGCACATGTATACTTTAACTGGTAATACCGCTTTTAGTTTTGGAAATTTAAGTACTACTAAAGGTGCAGTAATTCATGTAATGATCTATACTAACACTAGTGCATTTACTCCGTCGTTTAGTAATGTTCAATGGCCTGATTCTAATGAGCCATATTGGGGAAGCCATAAAATATGGTTGCTTTGTTTCAACAACACAGATAAAACAACTCCAGTTGTAGTACGAGGAACTGCTGTTCCTTATGATGATCAAGATTAAAGGGTAAACTAATGGCAATTAAAGTAGGTGGTCAAGAGTTAATAGCAAACAACGGTGATCTGATCAACTTCGCCGATATGGAAGGTCGTCACTTCGATCTCGAAGCTAACATTCAAACTCTAGGTGCAGGCCAAGGCACTATTGACTGTGATCATTCTTTCGTTAAAATTACTATGGGTTCTAATAACTATCCATACACGTTTACAAACTATGGTGTCGGTACTATTACTAATATCATACTTGATACAACTTCGAACGCTTATGATCCTGCATTTGATGAAAGGGAAACAGGTCCTTTATACTGGCCTGCTGCAGGTGAGCCAACTTGGAATAGTCATAGATATTGGCTTATCACGGTAGTAGGGACTGCTCGTGTTCCTACGTCAGGTGTTGATTTGCGAGCTTCTTATTTCGGATATGACGATCCTGTAGCATCAGGTAACCCTATACCTGCAGGAACATTTAATGCGGATGATAATCCAGACACTGGCTTTTTAGCGACAGACAGTGACACCACTTCCGGAGGTCAAACAGCATCCTCTGAAGCTAGAATATATCTTCGCTGGGATACGCACGTATTCAACGATACAGGCACTGCCGATTTTTACGGTGGTAGCGGTGATACGACTCAATATTTTAGTGGCGGCACCCCTACTTCATTTACTGGTGATTATGCAGGTTTCGTAAGCGCAGGAGCACTAACCGGTGTTAGGATTGTTTATGGTCCTAGTTCTAATCCTACATTAAATGACACAGGCTGGAAAACTGGAAGCGACGCTCATACTGGCTGGACAGTTTATGGAAGTAGTGGAATCGCTACCGCTACCGGCGGTGGTGGTAATCAAGACACGTCAAATGCTTCTCACGTGTTTACGGTTTGGGGTCGTGCTACTGGATATGACGACACAGCACTAGCTACGTTTAAAATAACTGCTCAGTGCACTGCTACATCAACTGGGCAGTGTTTTACTGGTGAGTCTAAAATTGCTCTTAAAAACGGAGATAATGTTAAGTTAGTAGCTATGGAAGAGGCTTATCACGGGTGGAAAGCACAGCAAATCACTAACGAAATATCTGATGTTCAATCCGATGAAATAGCAATTGGAAATGATGATGTAGAAAATAAGATTTTAGATTTTAGAAGGCGCACAGGTAGATATAATCTCTACGGTTTTAACGCTGAAACGCCTTTTGTTACTGACTCACATCCTTTCTTAACAACCGACGGATGGAAATGTATTAATGCTGAAGTGGGTCAAGGTCAACAGCCCGAGTTAAATATAACAGAAATTGAAATAGGCGATAGACTAATCAAATATAATTTCATTACGAATTCTTATTACGAAGAAGCAATAACTTCGATAACTGAAACGTATAGCCAATGTAACATTTACTCTGTAGACGTTGAAGGCCCTGATTCTGAAAGTGATCAAGGGAACGATACATATATAGTAAATGGTTATGTAGTACACAACAAGTAAAGAGATAATAAATGGCGACTCCTTCGTTAAAATCACTTTTAGGTTTCAATGGTTCTCATTCAATTGGGACGATTCCGGCTGCGTCGATAAACACGGTTACGGCCAGTCCTAATCCTGTTCAAGAAGGAAATGTAATTACTTGGACTGTATCTACTACAAACATTCCTGATGGTACATCTTTAAATTGGGCAACCACCGTTTCAAATGATCCTGATACTACCCCTGATTCTGGAACAGTTACTATTAACAGTAACACAGGAACATTTACATATACTGCAGTTGCAGACGGTGTTGTTGAAGGAGATGAAACTAAGCAAGTAACAGTATCAGGAGTCGTTAACACAGTTTTCATATCAAAGACTTCTTCAACAGTTACTTTCCAAGATTTAGCAACTGGGACCGTTGATAGTGTCACCGGTCCTATTGATGTGGATGAAGGCAATTCTGCTACTTTTACTGTTGCAACTACTAACATACCTAATGGTACTTCATTAGGGTGGGCTGTGATGTTTGGAGGGAATGCAAATCCGGCTGCTGCCTTTGCTGACTTTAGTAGTACTTCTGGCGCGTTTACAATTAATAATAATGCAGGAACTTTTTCTGTTCCAGTTTCAGCCGATGGAGCAACTGAAGGAGCTGAAGATTTTAGAGCTTTAGCCAATTATGCTCCAAACAGTAGCAGTGCTACCTCTGGGTATGTAAGAATTAATGATACTTCGAATGTTATACCGGCTGTTGATGCTGTTTCTTTAAGTGGGACACCTGCTCAACTCGTAGAAGGTGCATCGCGAACAATTGATGTATCAACATCAAATATTCCTAATGGTACTGTATTGAACTGGGCAATTGTTGATAATACAACCTCCGCTGCTGACTTTAATAATACCACTGGAACAGTTACTATTAACAGTAATGCAGGAACATTTATTGTTGATCCTACTTCAGACGGCTCAACTGAAGGATCAGAATTTTTCGCGATCACGGTATCTGGTACAGTAAGTGGTACCGCCGTAACTAGGACTTCTGCTCAATTAGAAGTTGTAGATCCAGCATCACCTACTTATGCAGTTGTCGCACCTACTGATATTGACGAAGGTTCTGCTGGAACCATGCAGATAACAACTACTAATGTTGCTAATAGCACTACGCTTTATTATACTTTATCAGATTCAAATGACTTCGCAACAAGCTCTGGTAGCTTTACAATCAACAACAACTCTGCATCATTTACAGTAACACCTACTGCAGACACTTTAACAGAAGGTCAAGAAACTGGAACGATTAAAATACGGACCGGTAGTGTCGGTGGTACAGTTGTTGCGACTGATACATTTATCATTAATGATACTTCGACATCTCCAACTTATACTCTTTCTGCTCCATCACAAATTAATGAAGGTTCATCCGGTACAGTTAACGTAGCAACTACTAATGTCGCTAACGGTACAACTTTATATTGGCAAGTTAGTACTGGTGACACACCAGCAGATTTTGCTACTGGTTCCGGAACCATTACTATTAACAGTAATGCAGGATCATTCTCCGTATTACCCACGGCAGATGCTACAACCGAAGGTGATGAGACTGCTACCATAACTTTAAGAACTGGTAGCCAAGGTGGTACAATTGTTGATAGTACAACGTTTACAATTAAAGATACTTCTACTACACCGGTTGCCACTTACAGCGTTGTAGCTCCAACGACTGTGAACGAAGGCTCGGCTGGTACTATGACAGTAACCACAACCAACGTTGCTAATGGAACGACTTTGTATTATAGTGTTGTTCCAGCTGGTGACTTTAATTCATCTTCTGGCAGCTTTACAATCAATAGCAATGCGGGCTCATTTACTCTTACACCAACCGCCGACTCAACTACGGAAGGGACTGAAACTGCAACTGTTTCGATACGAACTGGATCGGTTGTAGGTACTGAGGTTGCAAATGATACCTTTGATATTGGAGACGTCTCTATTGGCGCGTCTTACACTATAACTGCTCCTAATGATATTGACGAAGGTTCAGCTGGTACGTTTAATGTTCAAACTGCTGGGGTTGCCAATGGAACGACATTATATTGGACAATAGAGCCATCCGCTGATTTTGCAACAGCATCCGGCAGTGTTACTGTTAACTCAAATGCAGGTTCGTTTACAGCAACACCGACTGCTGATAATACGACAGAGGGAACCGAAACAGGAACGATATCACTAAGAACTGGAAGTACAGCAGGTACAGTTGTTGCTACTGACACATTCGATATTAATGACACATCAGTTGGACCGACTTATGCGGTTGTTGCACCTACGGAAATTAATGAAGGTTCCGCTGGCACTATGACTGTAACTACAACTAACGTTGCTAATGGAACGACACTTTACTGGACGATCACACCAAATCAGTCCGACTTTGCAGCGAGCTCTGGTAACTTTACAGTTAACTCGAACTCTGCAACGTTTACTGTAACACCAAACGCTGATCAAACCACGGAAGGTGATGAGACTTCTACAATCAATATTAAAATAACAAGTACATTAGGTACAACTGTAGCAACTGATACGTTTGTTGTTAAAGATACTTCGCAAACACCTGGACCGTCTTATGCAGTTGTCGCACCGGCTAACATTAGTGAAGGAACCCAATCTGCAGCGTTTAATGTTACTACAACTAACGTAGCAAATGGTACGACTTTATATTGGTCAGCTACACCTACTTCTGACTTTACCAACGACACTGGTTCATTTACTATTAGCGCAAACGCAGGAACATTTACTCTAACCGCTGACGCAGATGCTACGACAGAGGGAACTGAAGGCGGTACTATTTCTATTCGAACAGGAAGTGCTGGCGGACCTGTTGTTGCTACCGACACATTCGACATTCTCGATACATCACTTACTGCGTCGATTGATAGTGTAACACCTGCTGCTAATAACATTGATGAAGGAAGTGCTCTTACATTTACCGTAGCAACAACAGGTATATCTGATGGTCAGACGTTATCATGGGCGATTAATAATGTCACATCATCTAATGCAGATTTCGCCGCGATAAGCGGTACATTCAATACATTAAATGATGGAGGAACATTTACTGTTACACCTGTTGCAGATGCCACAACCGAAGGTGCTGAGACATTTACTGTAACAGTAACATGGACTGTTCCGCAGAATGGCGGCGGAGAGAATGCAACTTCTCCATCTGTTACAATTAATGATACTTCGCAAACAGCCTCACCAACATACGCAGTTGCTGCTCCGACTTCTATTAACGAAGGCTCAGCTGGTACGTTTAACGTCACAACTCAAAATGTTTCGAACGGCACAACTCTATACTACACGCTTAACGGAGTACCTTCAGGCGGAACAACACAAGCGGCTGACTTCGGTGGCACTTATCCATCAGGCTCGTTTACTGTTAACTCAAATGCAGGTTCGTTTACAGCAACGCCTACCGCTGACTCAACTACGGAAGGGACTGAAACCGCACAAGTCGAAATAAGAACAGGAAGCACGAGCGGTACAATTGTTGCTACTGATACATTTAATGTTAATGATACATCTACTACACCTCCTGCGGTTTACATTATAACTGCTCCAACTTCTATTAACGAAGGTTCAGCTGGTACGTTTAACATCACAACTGCCGGGGTTGCCGGTGGAACGACATTATATTGGCAAGTTACTACTGGTGACACACCAGAAGATTTTGCAACAACTTCCGGCAGTGTTACTATTTCAATCGATGCAAATAGTGGAGAAGGAGTAGCAAGTTTTACAGCAACGCCTACCGCTGACACTACGACCGAAGGATCTGAAACGGCTACTGTAAATTTAAGAACAGGCAGCCAAGCTGGTTCAATTGTTGCTACTGATACATTTACAATTAATGATACATCTACTACACCTGCTGCGACTTACTCCGTAGCAGGTCCCGCATTAGACGAGCAAGGTTCAGGTGGCACGGCTCAGGATGAAGACATCACAGTATCAACTACGAACGTGCCTAATGGAACAACGCTGTACTGGAACATTACACCTACAGCAGAGTTTGATACTACATCCGGTAGCTTTACTGTCACTAGTAACGTAGGAATAATTAGTGTAAGAGCAACTCGAGACTTCATCACTGAAGGTACAGATTCTTATACTATTAATGTACGAACAGGAAGCACGAGCGGTACAATTGTTGCTACTAACTCTGGCACCATTGCAGATACTGCAAAAGACACCATGTACAACTTTGTGGTTCAGCCTAACTTCTATTGTGTCTCTCCATCGGGCGGCGGTTTCTCGTATGTTTGGGACGGCGTAACTTTAACAACCCAGGGCAACAGCACTAGCTATACAACAGGCGGCTACACATATACTCCAGAGCAGGCAATGGATAGTATAACAGATAAGAATGGTAGTACAGTTTACTACGAAATCAAGAGATCATAGGTGAGGAATTAAATAATGGCTTTTACAGTTACTGAATTTACAGACGTAAGTATTTTAGATGGTGAAGAATTTGATACTCTATTTTCTTCAAGCTTACCTTACTTAGATGGAGGTACTTTTGACTGGGTGATGGCTGGCTCTCCTGAAACACCTGAAGAAAAAAGAGAAGCATTACGCACCATGTGTAAAAACTTAGTTGAACAAACTAATGTAAATTCCAAGTGTACTATTGGTCGTAAAGACGGTCATCCTATTCATATTACTGTAGGTGCAATTAACACTAACACTTCAGATTATGTATCGTGGATATATGCAACCTATGGCGAAGATGCTGACGGATCAAAAGCTTGGCTATTCGATGAGGATTACATTCAAGCATGTAAAGATTGTTTTACGCAATGGAGCGTAGTAGGATATCGAGTTAATTTTGTACATAATGGTTCGCTTATGAATTATCATTCAAATAAGCCCTGGGCTGCGCGATTTTACGATGTAATTACAGAAGATCCATATACTACTGACAACGGCGTCACTCTTGCTACAATGCAATTCACATACAAGTAATGGAATAAAACAATGGCATCAAATCATTTTACAATTAGTATTATGGAAGGGACTGAAGATCAAAACCCTAAAGTTCTTTGTTTAATTGATGAAGAAGATAAGTGGACACTTACTAAATTAGCTAAAGCTTTTAGAGTTGACTATCCGAATCAAGTCATTCAAATTGAGTGTGAACCGATCACTTTATAAATAGATCATATAAACCAACGAGAATAAATCATGGCGCAACCACAGACAAGAGAAGAGTTTAAAGACTATTGCTTACGCAAACTCGGCGCGCCTGTAATTGAGATAAATGTAGCTGATGAGCAGGTTGAAGACAGGGTAGAAGAAGCTGTATCTTTTTGGAGAGATTACCACTACAACGGTAGCCAGCAAATATACCTTAAGCACCAAATAACAGAAGCTGATGCTGCCAATGGTTATATTGATTTGCCACCAACACTCCTTGGTATTTCAGGAATCTTTCCTCTTACTACAAACCTTTCAACAGGTTCTGGTATGTTTAATGTACAATACCAATTTGTACTTAATAACATTGAAGATATTACTGGCTACAATGTACAGAACTACTATATGGCAATGAGCCACCTACAATTTCTTCAAGAGATTCTAGTAGGTAAGCCAATGATTCGTTACAATAAGCATGTTAATAAACTGTTTATTGACGTTGACAAAAACTTTCTTACCGTAGGTGAATACATTATTGTTGAAGCTTATGATGTTATTGACGCCGACACATACACAGATGTATGGGGTGATCGTTGGTTGCAAAATTATTCCACTATTCTAATCAAAGAAAACTGGGGTTCAAATCTTACTAAATTTAGTGGTATGCAGTTAGTTGGCGGTGTATCATTTAACGGGGAGCAAATATTATCAGAGGCAAAAGCTGAGCGCGAGAAAATGGAAGAAGAAGCAATTCGATCCTACCAGCCTCTAACCTATAACTTCATTGGATGATTTTGAATCATGGCAACTAATGTATTCTTTCGAAACTACGATAACTTTAATGAGCAACAGCTTATCGATGACTTAGTTATCGAAAGCATCCGTATGTATGGTGTCGATATAATTTACATTAAGCGTTCTATAACAGGCCGTGATGATATTTTTAATGAAGACGACATGCCGCTATATGACGAAACCTTCCACTTTGAATGCTATGTTAAGAATGTCGATGGGTTTGAAGGTGAAGGTGACTTCCTATCTAAATTTGGTTTACAGATACGAGACTCCGTTACGTTCTCTGTAGCGAATCGTACATTCGAAAGGTTTGTTACTCGCGAACTACCAGAAATGGTACGTCCACGCGAGGGCGATCTCATCTACTTCCCACTCAACGAAAAAATGTTTGAGATCAAGTTCGTAGAACACGAGAGTGTATTCTACCAGAGCGGTGCTTTACAAGTATCTGACATGAAGGCTGAACTTATTGAATTCAGCGGTCAAAGATTTGAAACAGGTCGCGAAGCTATTGATAATTACTTTGATGAAATCGATACAACTCAAACCGATACTCTACAAGCTCTTGCAAATACAACCGGCGATCAGTTCGGTGTTACCGATGGTGCTGACACATTAGCACGTAACTACGTATTTGAAACTGAAGGTGATAACATAGTCGACTTCTCAGAGTCAGATCCATTTAGCGAAAATATTACTATTCAGGATTCATAATGGCGATTGCAAATTATTTCTATAATGCGACAACTCGAAAGTACGTAGCTTTATTTGGCACGTACTTTAATCAGTTGACTGTAGAGCGTATTGACAACAATCAAACAACTACTCAAAGAATGATTGTTCCAATTTCTTATGCACCATTCCAAAAAATACTAGCTCGCTTAGATCAGAATCCGGATTACAGCGCAAAGGCTGCAATTACTTTACCTCGTATGTCGTTTGAAATGACCGGCATGTCTTACGATGGTGAACGTAAAATTTCACCTATCACTAAGATTCGTAAAACAGTTACTGATGATGCTGTGGGTGGCCGTAAGTTTGTATATGCTGGTGCACCATACAATTTAGATTTCCAATTGTTTATTATGACTAAGTACCAAGAAGATGCTACTAAAATTCTTGAGCAAATCATTCCATTCTTTCAACCAGATTTTACTCAAACTGTTCGATTGATCGATGGTCTTGAACCTATAGATATACCACTAATACTAAATGGTGTTAGCATGGAAGATCTATATGAAGGTGGATTTGAAGAAAGGCAAAGCATATTATATACTTTAAACTTTACAATGAAGGCTTGGTTCTTTGGTCCAGAAAAGCAAAAAGGTATTATTAAGTTTGTTGATGTTCGTTATGCAACTGACACTGATGTTAACTCAGACTTTGAAGAGTTCTATACTCTACAGCCAGGGATGACTGCTAACAATACACCAACGACAAAACAAGAACTTAGTGTAGATTATAGTTTAATTGAATTTGATGATGACTGGGATTATGCCGAACAGATATCGGATACCCCGCCATCCTAATAAGGATGTATTATGAAGGTTGGATTTACCTGTAGCGCATTTGATTTGCTGCATGCAGGCCATGTACAAATGTTAAGAGATGCAAAAGCTCAATGTGATTATTTGATGGTAGGATTGCAAATGGATCCTGGTCTTGATAGGAGTAACAAAAACTCTCCTGCTCAAACAATAGTAGAAAGATATACACAACTAAAAGCAGTGAGTTATGTAGATGAGATCATTCCATACTCAACTGAAAAAGATTTAGAAGACATACTTGAATTATATACAATTCATGTAAGAATATTAGGCGAAGAGTATCGCGATAAAGATTTTACTGGGAAAGATATTTGTCGTATGAGAGACATTGATCTATACTTTAATCAAAGAGGTCATCGTTTTAGCAGTAGTGATTTGAGAAAGCGTGTACAGGAGTGCTTGAAATGAGTGATGATAAAATAGCAGAGTTATTAAGTATGAGACCCTTGGAAGATGCGAGAGAAGATATGAAGACTTCCCTTCCTGCCAATTCTTTTAATCAAGAAGAAATAAAACCTGCTGAAAACCTGCCGGTTCCAGCTGAAGTGGCTGAGCCTCAACTCCCAACCGTAGCAGAAAAGAATGCTGATGAGAACCTTAAGGATATCGAATTAGCTAAGAAAAACATTGAGAATATTATTCAACTTGGAGATGACTCGGTTAAAGAAATGGTGGAAATTGCAAAGCAGTCAGAATCACCTCGAGCCTTTGAAGTTGTTTCAACACTTATGAAAACGTTGCTTGATGCAAACAAAGATTATGTTGAGATGTCTACTAAAAAGCGTTATGCTAAAGAAGAAAAGCAAGCAGAAACTCAGGTTACGAATAATAATCTAATTGTATCAACTGCTGACTTACTTAAAATGATAAAGGGTGAAGATGAGTAGTGGCTATCTTGGTAATAACAATCTAAAGCGAATTGGTGAACAGATTGAATTTACTCCAGAAAATTTAAAGGAGTATATGAAATGCTTAAAAGACCCAATCTACTTTGCTGAGAGTTATATTAAAATTGTACATGTTGATAGAGGATTTGTTCCTCTTGATATGTATGATTATCAAAAAGAAATTACAGAAAAGATTACAAACAATCGTCGAGTAGCAGTATTAACAGCTCGACAGGCTGGTAAAACAACTACAGCTGTTGCTGTGATTCTACATTATATCTTATTCAATGAGTACAAAACAGTTGCTATTCTCGCTAACAAAGGAGATGCTGCAAAAGAAGTACTTGATCGAGTTAAGATTGCATATGAAGCATTACCTAAGTGGATGCAACAGGGTGTAGAAGAATGGAACAAATTTAATATTGTACTTGAAAATGGTTGCAAGATTTATGCAGGTACTACTTCTTCATCAGCCATTCGAGGTAAGTCAATATCATTCTTGTATCTTGATGAGGTTGCGTTTATTGAGGGATACGATGAGTTTTTCGCTTCAGTATATCCTACAATCTCTTCTGGTGAGAGTACAAAACTATTAATGACTTCCACACCAAATGGATTGAATCATTTTTGGAAAACATGTAAAGGTGCTGAAGAAGGAACAAATGGTTACGAGTTTGTTAAGGTAACTTGGACCGATGTGCCTGGCCGTGATGAAAAGTGGAGACAGGAAACATTAGAAGCTCTTGACTTCGATGAGCAAAAGTTTAAACAAGAATACTGTGGAGAATTCTTAGGTAGTTCTGGCACATTAATAGATGGTAGTAAACTTAAAGAGCTTGCTTATTCTCGCCCTATCGAAGATCGAGAAGGGCTAACACAATATGAAGCGGCAATTGAAGGTCGCACATATGCAATAACAGTTGACGTATCGAGAGGTAAAGGTCTCGACTATTCAACATTTAATGTGATCGACATTACTGAGATGCCATACAAGCAAGTATGTGTCTTTCGAGATAACTTCATTGGTCCGGTCGATTTTGCTTCTGTTATATATAGAGTAGGACTAATGTACAATGAGGGTGCGGTTTTAATCGAAATTAATGATATCGGTGAACAGGTATCAGACGTACTCTTAATGGACTATGGTTATGAGAATCTTCTTTACACTGAGAGCGCAGGTCGAAATGGTAAACGCATTTCAAGCGGCTTTGGAAAAAAAGTAGACAATGGAATTCGAACAACCAAATCTGTTAAGTCTGTTGGTTGTTCTATTTTAAAAATGCTGATTGAACAAAATCAGCTGATAGTACAAGACTATAACACAATACAAGAGTTATCACGTTTTTCGAAAAGAGGATCCTCATACGAAGCGGAATCTGGTTCTCATGATGATTTAGTAATGAACTTAGTAATATTTGCTTGGCTAACTGACCAAATGTACTTCAAAGATATGACTGACATACACACGATGATGAAGTTAAGACAGAAAACCGAAGAAGAAATTGATCAAGATTTACTTCCATTTGGTTTTATTGATGTTGGTGATGATGACGTCTACGACGACGGACTTCAAGATGCTCGGAACGCATGGGAATTATAAACCCTTGGATTTTATAAATAGAATTAGTGATAACTAATTAAAAACTACTAGGTTTAATAGATAATAATTAAAGGAGAATAATATGGCTTTTTCCGTAAGTCCCTCTGTAATCGTTCGTGAAGTGGACGCGTCAGCAGCGGTACCAGCCATCGCAACGCCACCTGCAGCAATGGCAGGTGTTTTTAGATGGGGTCCGGTAAATGAGACTGTTCTTGTTTCTTCGGAAAATGAATTAGTAGATCGTTTCGGTACTCCAGACGACGATAACTACGAAACATTTTTCACTGCAGCAGATTACCTCTCATACTCGTCCGCTCTTTGGGTTACTCGTGTCGATGATGGCTCGGTAGCTGCTGAGGGTGTGACCGATCTCATCTATTTTGATGCGAATACTGAAACCGTTACAGCAAATTCATCAAATGGTTTCGTCGCCGGCGAAACTCCAGGAACGCAGGGTACCATTGACCGAGCAAATACAGAAATCGGTGCTTTCGAAGGATTATATGCAGGCTCATTAGGAAACGAAATTGATGTTGTATATGTCAATTCAGAATCGTTTATTACAGACGTAGTCTCAGTCGGCCAAGCTAAAGATGGTCAAACATATGTCGCTGTAGCGAATAACATTCCCGCAGGAACTTTCTCAGATTCTATGGAATACGGTGATGACGACGTAACTCTGCTAATGACTAATGTTGAGCGAATTGGTGGTGATTACGCACTCTGGCCTGAAGGTGGTTTTTCGATTGTGGCTGGTGACACAATACGTGTCGGTAACGATTCAGTCGGCTATCAAGACATGCAAATTAAGTCTTGGAGTGAAATGGCACTAGACCAATACGGTTTAGAAGTTGAAGCTCCTTCTGACCCAGCTAATAATTCTACCGTTCGCGATACAATATCTTACTATCAATATACTGTCGAATTTGTTGAAAACTACGCTCTTTTCGAAACAGCAATTAGTAAGCTATCATTTGAAAAGCGTTCAAGTTTAGCTGGTGTATTCGGTAAAGCACCATCAACCGGTAACTACCACGTCGCGGTCATTGATCGCAACGGTGAAATTACAGGTGCACCAGGCGAATTCATCGAAACTTATATCAACGTTTCAACTAATACAGCCGCTAAGCTTCCTGATGGTCGCACTAACTACTACAAAGATGCTATTGCTCAAAATTCAGCTTGGGTTAAGGTTGCAAACACTGCATACTTTGAAGCTGCAACTTCTCAAACAGAAGTACTAACGTTTGGTGCAGATGGTTCAACTGAATCTACCGTATCTCTCCAAGCATTAGCCGAAGGTTACGATTACTACGCTAATCCAAATGAAATCGACGTTTCCTTTGTTCTACAAGGTAAGGGCGATCGATTAGGTACACGAGCAAACTACATTATCAGTAATGTTGTTGATAGTCGTAAAGATGCAATTGCATTCCTATCACCTTCTAAAGAAGATGTAGTAGATGAATCTAAGTCTAACGCAATGCTTTCAAACGTAATTTCTTACCGTAATCGACTTCAGAGTAGTTCTTACTGGTTCATGGATTCAGGTTATAAGTATCGTTATGATAAGTACAATGACGTTTATCGCTTTGTACCTCTGAATGGCGATATGGCAGGTCTAGCTTCTCGAGTTGAGCCTTTCGAGTCACCAGCAGGTTTCCGTAAAGGTGTTATTAAGAATGTTGTTAAGCTTGCGTTCAATCCTAATAAAGCACAACGTGATCAGCTCTACAGCAGCGACATTAACCCAGTAATGAGTCAAGTAGGACAAGGTATCGTTCTATTTGGTGACAAGACTGGTTTGGGAACGCAGAGTGCATTTGATCGACTCAATGTTCGTAGATTGTTTATTGCGGTTGAAAAAGCAATTGCTAATGCAGCACAAGGGTTTTTGTTTGAATTGAATGATGAATTTACTCAGACTCAGTTTAAGAATATTGTCGAGCCTTTCTTGAGAGATATTCAAGGTCGTCGCGGTATCATTGACTTCCGAGTAATTTCTGATTCAACGGTTAATACTCCTGCCGTTATTGATCAAGGTAAATTTAGAGCGAATATCTTTATTAAGCCTGCACGATCTATTAACGTGATTGAACTTACGTTCGTGGCAACACGAACTGGGGTTGAGTTCGACGAAATTGTTGGCTCAATTTCATAATAAATACTAATTAGTTTAAAGGAGAACGCGAACATGGCATTTAACATTAACGAGTTTAAGTCCCAGCTAGTAGGTGGGGGCGCTCGTCCAACATTGTTCCAAGTTCAAATTCTAAACCCTGTTGATCCAGCGGCCGACATTAAAGTCCCATTCATGGTTCGAGCAGCAGGTATTCCTGCCTCGAACCTTGGAACTTTTCAAGCACCATACTTTGGTCGGCAAGTTAAGTATGCAGGTGATAGAACATTTGAAGATTGGACCGTTACAGTAATTAACGACGAAGATTTCTTAGTACGTAACGCCATGGAAGCATGGTCAAATTCCATCAATACACACGATGGTAACTTGAGAGGACTTCCACAGGATTACAAATCAAACGGAATCATTACACAATATAGTAAAGACGGAGATGCAATACGTACCTATGTATTTGAAGGTTTGCACCCAATTAACATTAGCGATATCGCTATGGATTGGAGCACCACAGATACCATTGAAGAATTTACAGTTACGTTCCAATACGACTTCTGGAGAGTCGAGGGAACAACTGGAATTCCAACTACATAATTATTGATATAGGAATATAGAATGAAGCTCTTTGGTTTTGAAATCAAGAGGCCGGAAGACGACGACACACCAGTCTCGTTTGCCGAGCCTCATAATGACGATGGAGCAATTACCGTTGATGGTAATTCGCTGGGTGGGTTTTACAGTACGATACTTGATATGGAAGGTTCTGCAAAGTCAGAATCGGAACTTATCACAAAATATCGTGGAATGGCAATGCAACCAGAGATAGCTCAAGCTATTGATGATATTGTAAACGAAGCTATTAGTGTTGATACTAATGATCAGGTAGTTGATATTATCTTAGATGAAGCAGATCTACCTGATAGAGTTAAAGAAAAGATTACTGAAGAATTCAATAATGTTTTAGCTCTATTTGATATGGCCAATAACGGATATGATATGTTCTACAAGTTTTATGTAGACGGTCGAATTAACTATCATATCATTATTGATCCAGATCAATTAAAGAAGGGAATACGTGAGTTAAGATATGTCGATGCTCGAAAGCTTAAGCTTATTCGAGAAATGGACAAGAAGAATAAAGATAAGCACTCAGGTATTAACACAAAGAAGATTAAAAACGAGTACTATATGTACTCGGATGCCGGTTTCGCAGGAAGTAAGAGTGGCGGAGGTACTACCGGCGCAGTAAACGGAATCCGTATTGCTAAGGATTCAGTTGCTAGGGTAACATCGGGGTTGATGAATGAGAATAATAGTTTAGTATTATCTCATTTGCATCCTTCGATTAAGCCTCTTAACCAACTGCGTATGTTGGAAGATGCTACGGTTATCTACACTTTGACAAGGGCTCCAGAGCGTCGAATATTCTATATCGATGTTGGTAACTTGCCAAAGAATAAGGCAGAGCAATATCTACGTGATATGATGACTCGCCATAAGAATAAGTTACAGTACAATGCATCAACTGGTGAGATTAGCGATTCTCGTAAGATGATGACAATGACTGAAGATTTTTGGTTCCCTCGCCGAGGTGGTGAGCGATCCACAGAGGTTGATACTCTTGCCGGTGGTAATGCACAGGGCTTGAGCACAGACGAAAATATGCTGTACTTTCAACGTAAACTATATAAGGCGTTGAAGGTACCATTAAGCCGTTTAGAGCCTGAAACAATGGCATCATTCGGTAGATCAAGTGAAATTACTCGAGATGAATTAAAGTTTGGTAAATTCATTCGTAGAATAAGAGCTAGGTTTGGTTGGTTATTTAATATTGTTTTAGAAAAGCAACTTATTTTGAAGGGTATTCTTACTCCTGAAGAATTTGAAAACATTCGAAATGATATTCGATATGACTTTATTCAAGACAACTATTTTACTGAATTGAAAGAAGCTGAAATTCTTCGAGAAAGATTAAACACCCTTAGGGATATTGAAGAACAAATTGGTAAGTATTATTCTAAAGAGTGGGTTGTCCGTAATGTTCTTCAAATGTCAGAAGAAAATTACAAAGAAATGCAAGATCAGATTGAAGCGGAACAAGAAGAAGAACCAGTTGATGACGTTGATGCTGAACCGCCAGAAGATGATGTTGAAGAATAGCAAACCACTAGAATATAAATATTGGGTATAACACTTTAAATAAAACAGGGATCTAATAATGAAACAGTTTAAGGACCTTCTTTCCGAAGTAGCGCAGCCTAAATCAGGTGAAGAACAGCGCTTTAAAGATTTACATAAGGTCGAGCTTATTAAGCACCCGGTCGCTCTCGATTCTCAGTTTACAGGAGAGATTGAAGGCGTTACAAAACAGAAACGAGCTCCAGATCAAGAGGGTGACGCTACTTATGATCCTCAGTATGCTGTTAAAGACGCTCCTTTCAAAATGCCTCGTGACATTGACGAAGAAGTTGAAGAGACAGTTGAAGAAGAAACTGCACCTAAGTCTAAGCTCACGTTTAAAGGTTTAATTGAAAAGGTAGTTGTTACTGACGAATATGTAGAAGAAGATTTCGATGAAGATCCCATCAGCGAATCTCCTGAATACGTTTCTGAAGATCCTCAACAAGAAATTCCAATGATGATGCGTCAACTCCACTTCATTGCTTATGCTGCAGATGAGATTATGGAAGATCTTGCTGATGGTGATGATCCTGAAGAGTGGTATCAAAACAAATTAGCTAATACTTTTTCTATGATGAAGAGTCTATATGCTTATTCAGCTGGTAAGCATGCAGCTGATAAGGATGAAGATGATCTTGCTGCTGGCTATATTGCTTCAGGTGTTTACGAAGAAACCGAAGTAAAAGAAGCGACGGCTCATCGAGTAGGTAAGTCTTTTAGCGCCATGTCAGGTGCAGGTAGTATGGAAAGAGATTACATCGTATATGTCGATGGTGATACTAAGAATCCTGTTGCTAAGTACCCAACCAGTGATCAAGCAAAAAAGAAAAGAGACCAGCTAAAAGCACAAGGTAAAGATGCCGATTACAAAGATGTAAAGCGTCGTTCAACTTTGAAATATCAAGATCAGACTCCCGATCCTCGTGACAAGAAAGAGTCGGTAGAATTTGACTTGAACGAAGCAAAAATCGATGTAGATTATATCGGTAACGACAGTCAAAAAGCATCACACGAAAAAAGATTCAAAGTTAAAATCTCAATACACGGTGATGGTCAAGCATACGTGAGTGGTGAACCAAGAGATGTTTGGAAATTTGCGGTAGATCATTATGGAGATCAAGAAGACGCTGCAGACGTTCACCCTGGTTTAGCTAAATCAGCTGGTTACCAAGTAAAAGAAAGCTTAGAAGAAGCTACCTTTAAGCCTGGTAATCTTAAGCTTAAGAATGGTGACAGTGTTAAAATCCAAATGGCAGATATTAAAGTAATCAATGCTCTTATGAAAGGATTAAATCCTAAAAATCGTAAAGAGATGGAAGCCACTCTTATGAAAGATAAGAAGGGTTTTCAAGAGATTCTTGACTTCGCCAAAGAAGCGATATAATTTAATAAATAATTTCAAATTGCTAAAGGTATAACAATGAAACTAATTACTGAAATTAACGAAAGTTGCGAAGTAATCACAGAAGCCAACGAAGAGTCTGGTAAGAAGAGCTACTTTATCGAAGGCATCTTTATGCAAGGAGATGTTAAGAATCGCAATGGGCGTATTTACCCCGCCGAAACACTCGATAAAGAGATGGGTCGGTATCAAAAAGAATTCATTGACCCTAAGCGAGCATTAGGTGAGCTTGGCCATCCTGATGGTCCGGCTATTAACGGAGATCGAGTATCTCACTTGATTACTGGCATGAGGCGTGAAGGCAGTGACTTTTATGGGAAGGCCAAAATCTTAAGTACTCCAATGGGTGAAATCGTCAAGTGTTTGCTTGATGAAGGAGTCAAAATTGGTGTTTCAACTAGAGGTCTAGGATCAGTTAAAGAGAAGAATGGTGTTATGGAAGTTCAAAAGGATTTCCATTTGGCAACAGTCGATATCGTAACCGATCCATCCGCTCCCAATGCTTTCGTTAACGGAATAATGGAAAACAGAGAGTATTACTACGATATCGCATCTGCATCTTGGAGACCTGCTGAAGTTGCACAGGTTATTGAAGAAATTGCAGAAGAAGTCGAAAAGAAAATCACTCGTGTAGTGCGAACAATTGATGAAGAAACGGCAGCTAGAATGTTCCAAGCATTCGTTCGTTCTTTAAGAAGTTAACTTTTTATAAATAGTTTACAGTCTAAATAGATTTTGTATTAAAATACATTCAAAGGAGAATAATTATGGCAGACGGCAAATTTAAAGCTGATGATGGTATTTCAGAAGTACCTCAGCCTGTAACACCGGAAGGTGGCGAGGACAAGAGTCACGAAAAGAAGAAGAAAGAAGATAGCAAAGGCGCAGGAGATTCTGTAAAGACTCCAGGCCAAGACGCTAACCCTAAGCCAGTTCCTACAGCTGAAGATGCGGAAGTAGATTCAGAAGCAGAAATGGTAGAAGAAGTTGTAGAAGTTGAATCTTCTATCTCTGACATCTTCGAAGGTATGGATCTTTCTGAAGACTTTAAAGACAAAATGACTCTCGTATTCGAAGCAGCAGTCAACGAAGAAGTTGCTAAGAAAACAGCATCTCTCGGCGAAGAACTTCAATCTCAACTTGATTCACAGCTCGCAGAGTCTGTTGAAACTCGTATGGGTGAAGTTGTTGAGAATGTCGACAAGTACTTGGACTACGTTGTAGGTGAGTGGATGGAAGAGAATTCAATTGCTATTGAAGCCGGTATCAAGGTTGAAATGGCTGAGTCTCTGATGTCAGGTCTTAAGGATCTATTCAGCGAGCACAACGTCCAAATCGATGAGGAATCTTTCGATGCAGTATCAAGCCTCGAAGCACAGGTTTCTGATCTGGAAGAACAAGGTAACAGTCTTGTAAATGAGAACATTGAGCTTCAACGACAGATTTCAGCTATGAACGCTGCATCAGTTTTTGAAGGAATGACTGAAGGTCTTTCTGAAAATCAGAAAGAGCGTTTTAAGGTCCTTTCTGAAAAGCTTGACGTTCAAGATCTAGAAGATTACACGAATAACCTACAGGTTATCAAGGAATCATTCTTCGGTGAAGGTATTCCAACTGCTCCTAAGGCAGAGGAAATCGAAGAAGAAGAAATTATTCTAGAAGAACAGGAAGTAACTAAACCAGCTTCTGATTACTCTTCTATTAATGCTCTGGTTGAAGCTTTCAACACGAAAAAGAATAATTAATAAAATTGGTTTGTATTAATAACTCAACACGTTAATCTAATAAGGAGATCCAAAAATGGATAACTATCAAAGACTAGTGGAAAAGTGGGAGCCAATTTTAGCGCACGACTCTTTTTCACCAATCACTGACAAGCACAAGAAAGCAGTTACTGCTACTATTCTTGAGAACACAGAAAAAGCACTTCAACAGGAAGGTGACTTGTCAGCTAACATGACAAGCCTTCTTTCAGAAGCATCACCAACTAACGCTGCTGGCGCTGACGGCTTCTCTGGTCTAGCTACTGCTGCTGGTCCAACTGCTGGTTACGATCCTGTACTGATTTCATTGGTACGTCGTGCAGTTCCAAACATGATTGCTTATGACATCTGTGGTGTTCAGCCAATGACTGGACCAACTGGCCTTATCTTCGCAATGCGCGCTCGATATGACAGCCAAGCTGGTGCAGAAGCATTCTACAACGAAGCTGATACTGGCCACGCTGGTACAGGCACTCACGCTCAAACACTTCCACACGCTGCACCTACTACAGGTACTGGTCTGGATACCGGAGCTGCTGAAGCTCTTGGTGATGGTGTTGGCGCTGGATACGCAGAAATGGCCTTCTCTATCGAGAAAGTAACTGTTTCAGCTAAGACACGCGCTCTGAAGGCTGAGTACACTACTGAATTGGCTCAAGACCTCCGTGCAGTTCACGGCCTTGACGCTGAGTCAGAGTTGGCTAACATCCTTCAGTCTGAGATCCTGACTGAAATCAACCGTGAAGTAGTTCGTACTATCTACTTGACTGCTGAAGCTGGTGCCGCTACTGCAGCTACTCCAGGAACTTTTGACCTCGACGTTGATGCTAACGGCCGTTGGTCAGTAGAGAAGTTCAAGGGTTTGATGTTCCAAATCGAGCAAGAAGCTAACGCAATTGCAAAGGGAACTCGTCGTGGTAAAGGTAACATCGTTATTTGTTCTTCAGACGTAGCTTCTGCATTGCAAATGGCTGGTGTTCTTGACTACGCTCCTGCTCTCAACTCTAACACTTTGGATGTTGATGATACTGGTAACACCTTCGCTGGTGTACTCAACGGTCGCTTCCGCGTTTACGTTGATCCATTCGCCGGTGCTAACTACTTAGTTGTTGGATACAAGGGTTCTTCTGCATTCGACGCAGGTCTCTTCTACTGCCCATACGTACCGCTCCAAATGGTCCGTGCAGTTGGCGAGAACAGCTTCCAGCCAAAAATCGGGTTCAAGACTCGTTACGGCATGGTTGCTAACCCATTCGCTGAAGGTCACGTTGCTTCTGGTAACTCAGCAGCACTCGGTCGGCTTGACGCTGGTGTTAACAAGTACTACCGCAAGGTTATCGTATCTAACTTGTTCTAAGCCAAATAAAAATAAGAGTGGCGGTTTAGCCACCAACGTTTTGAGGGAGTCTTTCGGGGCTCCCTTTTTTTATGTGTGTATTCTGTGTACATGTTACATTTATATGTACATAAAAGTGCATTCTGTCGACACATATTGGTACATAAAAGTGTCATACTGTCACTAAACCTTAATCAAAATTTATTCAAACCTTAACACAAAAATCACTCCTTTAGTAATACATAAACCAGCGTAAACAATATCGTTTACGTATTTGTGAGCGATGGTGTAGAGCCATCAAGCAAAGGAGATAGCTACAATGGAAATGTTAACACTATGGAGCACACTTGGGTTCCTATTTGCAGCATACGCTGTAATCGCAAATGATTCAGTACAAACTCTCGGTACATGGATGGCATCAAACAATGAGAGATTTAACTATAAAACATTATGGGCAGCGGCTAGTGCTGTTCTACTTGTAACATTATGGTATGGTTGGTCAGTAAATGGTGGTGATATTAGTTATGGAAGATTGAATAAAATTCCATGGCAAGAAGTACAATGGTATCATGCAGCAGCTCCTGCAATCCTCGTATTCTTAACTCGAGTTGGTGTACCTGTATCAACTTCATTCTTGGTCTTATCTGTATTTGCTTCAACCTTTGTATTAGAAAAAATGCTGATGAAATCGATCATGGGCTACGGTGTGGCAGCTGCATTTGCTTATGCTATATGGTTTACTATCACAAAGTACGCAGGCCATTGGTTCGATGAAACGCAGCCTGTTTCTGAGGACAATAAGAAGTATTGGCGTATAGCTCAATGGTTCGCGACGGGTGGCCTCTGGTGGACTTGGTTGTCACATGATATGGCGAATATTGCGGTATTTTTACCACGTATAGTTCCTGTAGATTTGATGATCATGATCTCTGCCGTATTTGTATCAGGCCTGTTCTTCATGTTCAGAGAGCGTGGTGGTAAGATTCAACAGATCGTACTCGAAAAGCACAACACTCGTTATGTACGAAGCGCAACGCTGATCGATCTATTTTATTGGTTATGCTTATTTGTATTCAAGGAAGTAAATGATATTCCTATGAGTACTACTTGGGTATTTGTTGGTTTGTTGGCAGGACGTGAGCTTGCAATGGCTACGTATTTTGGCAAAAAGAAGTCCAAGTCTGTATTCCCATTAGTTGCCAAAGACTTTGGTAAAATGATGGTTGGGCTTGGCGCATCTGTTGCGTTAGTATTGCTAATACATTATGTGATCAATCCCGTTTAATCCGGGCAAAGATATTCCATAAAGAACGAAAGATCGTGATCATCATTCCCCACTGCGGATTCTACCAAAGTGGGGATTTGTTTTTGTTCCATCTCGAATATAAATTCACGCGCATGATAAGCACGCATCTGTCCTTGATCGATCGTCTCGAACGTAATAGGATTTATGATTGAAACGTTAAACAGTGTAAAGTCAGAAATCATCAGACCACTGCACTCGTGGGTCGTCCCACTTTACCATCTCTTCACCTATTTGCTTGAGATAGCCTTGTGAAATTAATGATTCTATAGTGATAGTGACAATCGACTCTTTGGTGTATAGTATACCCCAGAACCAACCTAGTCCAGTGAAAACTATAGCGGTGATAAAAAACATCCAAGTTTCCATATTACTCTCCGTGGCGGTTTAGGATTTTTTCAATAATGCGTTGAGTAGCGTCGAGTCCTTTATAGACTTCTTGCTCATACACGCGTTCTTCCGTAGAACCGTTGTAGTTAGTAACAATAAAACCTTCATCTAACGCCATCTCATAAAGATCGTCAGAAGATAGCTCTTGAAGCTTCGTCAAGCAGACCTTTAATAGATCATCTTTATCAATGACACCAGTTGTAGCATCAACATAAAGTTGGTTAGCGATATTGGACATAACAGTCTCCTATTTGCTGTAATAGTAATTATAAAATTAAAGATTTCGGTTGGAACCAATCAGGATGATCCCCTTCGTAACCTTGAAATCCACGCCACCAATCTGGCGCAGATCGTTTCCACTCCCACTTAGCAAATGGCTTTGCCGCATGGTAGTATTTACGGTAAGCCGTTACAGCATCACCGGGAACTTTACAGTCCGGATAATGACTCATAGCCTGAGCAAACTCAGTGAGTCTAATGTCCGGTATATTCTTTGGAGCCTTGGCTAGTAATTTGCCAAGCTTTTGAAATGTCGCATGTTTTTTACCACGACGATACTCGTACTCTTCCGCCATTGCGACGAAATGTTCGTAGTGCCATTCGTAGTTTGCTTTGCTTTCCTTTGTCCATGTTGTACAGGGATGAAACTTATGTACCGCAAGATAGTACATTTCGTCGCGATCATCCCCGAAGGCATAATAGGTTTGCATAGTTTTACCTGACTTGCTACGTCGCTTTTCTGGAATGCCATCGAGCATACGATGAACAGTTGAAAGCATTTGAGCAGACTCGACAATCATTTTAGGTATATGTTTGTCGCACAGGTTCAATGCAGATTTTTTAGGGCATAGGTCAGTGACGAAGATATTCATTACTGCACCCACACGTGTTCATAACGACTTGGTAACGTTTCGCATGTATAATTGAAACGCTTGTCGTAGTTGATAACTTCTACACACTTGCCTGTTGAATGGCTAAAGCGTGCTTGAGGTAAGTCAGGTAAAGAGGTCAAAGCATACACCATAACAACAACTATGCAGCTGATGATAGTATACGTAAGAAAGTCATAGATTCGGGATTTCATCAAGACCCTCCTGAGCTTCTTTAATGTCAAGGTAGTCCATCTTAATATCGCTAATTAAAGCGAATAGAGAAGGATCTAGAGCATCCTCTTTCATTGATTTAATGGTCATCATGCAAGACTCAGCAGCCTGCAATGCTCGCCATTTAGCGTCAATGTTATGAATAGTAAGTGTAGCCATTACGCTGCCTCCGTTACTTGAATGAATCCGTTGCTGTCACGCTCCCAAGTTCGATATCCCTCGAACTCGTCGGTCATGAAGTTCCGATTAGCTTTGGTGCAATGCAAAACCGCACCATCAAACGTAGCATAGATGGGAGCTTCCCAATGCTCAACGTGATCAGACTCTTTGAAGTCGATCTCGTCTACAAGACTCGAGCATAGGACGTAGTCCTGATACATGTCAGAGTTTTCCTCGATGCACTCAATTATAGAGTCCCAGAAACCAGCGTCCATGCTTTGCTCGATCGTCATCTCGACGACGTACGTATCGCCACCCTTAGCCTTCCAATAGGCATCGGCGCCAGTACCCAAGGTACCGTCTTCCAGCCAAGCGTAGTTTTCGAGTGTTTGCGTTTGAATTACAGCCTTCATACTAAACCTACCTTTTTTGCAGTTTCAAGAATAATTTCGTTCATCTTAGGTTCTACCATCTGATGAATCATTTCCCAGTCTGGGCGACCACGGAAGCGATGTCGCTCGTTGATGTGAGCCATAACGCCTGGGAACATTTGGCCGATTGCTCGACCACGGTTACAACCACCGTTGTTGAAAATGTCGTAGTAGTTGTTTGCCGCTTTACGGAATCGCTCCACTTTTCTGTTTTCGCAAGGACCCTCAACTGGGATAAACTCGTGTAGCTTGTCTGCCAGAGCTTGATGAGTACCTTTGCTGTTCCAGTAAGTGTTTTCCATAATTTATATCCTTGTTGATTTGATGGTACCATTATACCAAATGAAAGCGTAGTTGTACACCTTTTTTTTCACTTTTTTTAGATCATTTAGTTATAAGGATATTACGAAACGGTCACCTGAAATGCTATATTCATGCGCTGTTTGTCGCTGGTATTGATACCAACTTCATGTGGTAACCAGCCTGGGAACAACACAAGCTCACCATCTTTTGGCTCAAATACAATACCACGCATATACGGTGATACCGTATAGTAGTTGTTCAGTAGGTTTACTGGATTTGGAAATTTGAGAGCGCCGGTACCTTCAGCTTGTACATAGTAGACACAAGCGAAAGTAGACTCAGGATGGCTGTGCAAAGCGTTAAAGCTTCCCGGCTCATTAATGTTACTCCAAGATTGGAGCGAGATTTGATTTTTTTGAATGGCTCTAGCGAACGTAGGATCAGCTTCCTTATAGAACTCTATAGCTTCCTCGATCATTTCGTGGAGACCCCTGATGAGCCATTCAGCGTCTGGATACTGGACTTCATTACGCCAACATCCAACGTTGCTGTTTCGGATACTATCAGGCAAAGAAGCCCGAGCATCATGCATCTTTTTCTTCAATTGCTCACGTTCGCTCACCGTTCCTACTTCCTTGTAGGACAGGTGAGACATGAACAGATCTGTACGATTAACCGCCATTAAGAAGCCTTCAAAAGACTAGGAGAGACCTTCCACATGCCGTTAGATGTAGATACCCTTATAGTCTTAGGATTGATCTTAAGAATGGTTCCAGTGACTTTCATGCCACGCTTATCGTTGAAAAATACAGCATCTCCAACTGAGAATGAACCTTTAATTTCTTGTGAAATCATTGAGCGGCGAGCTCTGACCATGCTAATAATTGCATCAAGAGTATCGTTGTCAGCGTTACGGATAGCGTTCATAGTGGTTTTGTTCAACATAATGTAATTCCTTATCAATTAATTTATGAGTACCATTCTAACAGGATATGAGCAGTTTGTACACCTTTTTTTGAAAATAATTGCACTTTTTTTAGATCATTTAGTTATATGGATATAACCAAAGTGAATTAGAAGGCTACTGATATCGATACGCCAATATGATCATTATGAGCTACCACTCCCCATCGACCTATGTTTCCTCCGATCAATGCGGGTACAAGATCGTCTGGTTCATACGATCCTATCATATAGTATAAGCCACTCAAGAGCAAACCATTGATAATTAGTGATTTGTCCTTCGATGGATTGTTTCCATAGATGAGCGTATTTTCCTCGCTAAAACAATTACAAGGATGATTCAAGGCCCACTGTGTTTGCTTATGGTCAACGTATGCAGCAAGAGTATAACCACTGAAAAGAAGCTGCTCCTTTTTAGTCCAGTCTTCAAAGTGTCTGATCTCACTCTTCGCGGCACATGCAAATACTAGAAATAATAAAGCTAGTAATTTACTAACCTTCCCCAAGTGGATTGTCGAGGGCTTTTTGTATTGTATCTCGTAAACTTTCATCTAGCTTCTCCATCTTATCATCAATACGATCTTCTACTTCCCTCATCGTATTTCTAACGTCCTTTTCGGACTCTCTGCTGATGTCTGATACTTGTCGCAATCTTGTGTCAATCTCGTCTTGTACTGTCTTCACTCGGTTGCTAGCCGACTCAGCTACTCTTTCTGTTCTTATAATGTCATCACGTAAACTATTCTTAATATCTCGAGTGTACTCAATAGCATCATCTAATTTACGCTCAATCGCTACGTTACGAGCTTCTACTGCTTCGATATCTAATACTTCAAGCTTTTCGCTCATCTCTTGAAAAGCTTTGTATGATTCAAATCCACCATACAATGCAGCGAGTATTGAACTCAGTAAACCAAACGCTACACCTATTGTTGTCGGAGTCATACTGATTCCGAACAACTGGAATTTTTTGTTCTTTAGATTCTCGACACCTTCTTCAAGGTTTTCTGTCATCTCACCTAAGTCTTTTTGTTTTCTTCTTGCCATGTTTTAGCCTCTCGTGCCAACGTCAGGTTGGTCGTTCTTATTATTAATGAACCATCATCAGAATATACTGTGTATGTTCTTCGCAGTTCTCTATCGATTTCAACTCTATAAGTCATGTTATCAGTACCAAAGTACCAAATACCACAACTCCCGCAAGCAGCACAGCGCCTACACCTATCAGTATATCAGTCCAGAATGCTTTGTTTTCTGCTTTTTTACGAGCGGCTGCCATACGAGCGTTACGTATTTTTCTACGTTCCCGCATCATATCTTCGTAAAAATTGATTTGACCTGAATAGATCAAGAAATCTCGTAGCTCTTTCTCGATGTTTGCTATACGGTGATTTGCTGCCGTAATCTGCAAAGCCTGAGCTTCAACGCTCTTGCCCGAGAAAATGCTTTTCATTTTCGACGTATTGCGTGCTTCTATTGCTGCTTCTGCTATACTTTCTTTCGCGTCAAAAAATCTTGTAAAACCTTCGTAGAGATCTTGTGCTTCTCGACCTCTCTCCACACCATTCTTTATCATGTTATAAGCAGAGCCAGCTAGCTGTAAAGCTACTGTAACTTCCACCATGATTATTTACCCTTCAGTGTTTTCCTTAGTTTTCAAATTTTAATTGCTTTAACTGTTGTATCTCTTGTCGCAGCTTCATGACTTCTAGACGTTTCTTTTCGAGTTCAAGTTTGTATAGTTTACTACAATCCAAACGCTCTTTAGGAGCACCGATTGGAATCGTAATCCTACCATACACACCAACATCTCGAACAAAATTGTCGGAAAACTGATTATAGTACATCGGGTCGTTTTGCATTGCAAACTGATTCATCAATGGATCGCTCTGGTTTAAAATACCCACAACTCCAAATTCTACATTAGTAGAAGAACCAATCGCTGCAGAACACTCAACGTCTCCAGCTCTTACTCTATCACTTTGAAATGATGTTTGAGATTGTGGAATTGCGAGGTTTAAGCTACTTTGTCCGTAAGCTCCACCACACCAAAATCCGACAACAAAATACACCATCATTATTAATATTCTAGTCATTTTTAATCTTCGAACATATTCTAGATGATATAACAGTAGCTGAAAAATCTTCAGCTAGCAACTTAGATCGAGAGCAAATATACACAGCATTTTGTAGATCCACTTCTCGAATGTAGACTTCAATGTCAATTTGACGAAGATAATCAAGTCTTAATATTCTTTCTTTGGTCGCAAATGTGACCGACTTCATATCTTTATCTAACACTTGTATTTCATAGTAGGAAACTTCTGGCCTACCATTAAATAACTTTAGTCTAGTACTATATATCCCATCTACAAAGGAGGGACTTAAAACAGGATACGTAGGTGTCCATTGATGCGCCTGAACTGACCCACCAATGGACAACAGCATCCATACTATCAAAAACTTCATCATATAAATTTCTCATTTAGATTGCTATACACTCAGCTTGTACAATGGCACGGTAAGTTCCCGCTGGCCAAGACTTCTGATATCCGTATTGTACTTCCGACTCAACTTTAAACCATGTGCTACCGGCGTAAGTTAATGCAATTTCTGTAACATTATCGTACTCAATTTTATCTGTGTCGTAAGAAGACATCTGAGCATCAGAAACTTCTTTTACAGCTACTTCACCAGTCCACGCAGTGGTGTCAGTTAAAGCAGGACTTTCAGAAAAAGAAATTGGATGTGTGATGTATGCCTTGTAGTAGCTAGCTTGAACTACGTCATAGCGAATCACTGGCTCCACACCAGCATCAGCTTGAGCTGTGCTTAACTTGTATGGAAGTGGGTTACCATAAATACCCATCGTGTCTGTAGTCACTGTGCATCTCGATTCAACAGTTCCCACTAAAGGGGTGTCAACTGCCATGGCGTGGTTAGCTGCCAATGGGGCTGCCAACACTGCTAGTCCGAGTATTACTTTATTCAGTTTGAACATCTATTGTTCTCCTTATTATTTTTCGCTTTTATACTGCAAATTTACTAAATCATTATGCAATTTATCTTGCGCAAAGTTCACTCGTCTAGCCCGAGTATTATCGGGTAGAGTACCATCTTTTAGCTCAACCTTATCCTCATAAGTCGTTGAGGGCAATGCAACTAAGTAGCTTGAAGGGATCAAGTCTAATGCTTGTAGTCCTGCAAAAGCTAACTGAGAAGCTCCCGCCATAGCGGTCCCATTTTCTACGCCGAGGAGTTTTTCGAGGCGTTCGTCTTCGCCTTCTTTCTCCTCAGCGAATTTTTGTCGCTGTCGTTCGTCTTCGTCTTCTTCATCCATTACAGCTTTTCTATCAAGTTCTGCTTGGACTAAATCATCGTCCATTGGATCATAAGCGACAACTTCACCACCGATAGGTATCGACGGATCTTTCCAGCCTGGGCACCGCGGATCAGATTGTGGATCAAAGCAAGGATCGTATTTGTATCCATAGACAACCATTGGATTTTCTACGCTACCTTTGCCTTCAACTTCAATCGAACCCAGTCCCCATAATTCTCGAGGTATATTCGATACACCTACAGCTTTATTAATTGTGTTGCCTGGGATTCCCGACCAATCATCAGTCTCACGGAAAATATACCCAGGCCCTTGTGCATTCTCGTTTTGAACATGCACTAGCATATCGTCATCTTCTTCTTTAATCGTTGTATAACGATAGATGACTGTATTCACTGTTAAACCAGCTTGCTGAGGTAATATATTCTGCATCACCCACTGCAGACCAAAATCAGCGGCATTGTTAGTTGTGCCGTACTGAGTTTCGGTCGTAAACGAATCAGAGTAAGAGTAGGAGGAGCAAACTAGCAACGCCAGCCCCGCCAAGAAGTGTCTTCGAACTATCACTCATGCCCTCCTTTTCTTTAGTGTCGTTTGGCTGAGCTTCAACATCAGCTTGCCAAGCAACTTTGGCTGCATCTCCGATTTGCCCATCGTAAGGACAAGGCGTACCGGCCATCATCATTGCATCAAAGACTCGTTTGTCCTGACACATTGTCGATACTGCAGCAACTTTCATTCCCATGTCGTATAGAGTTTTTGAAAGTTTTAACCTTTCGCAATTATCGTCAGTAACTTGCGTCCCTGTCGATATGCCCAAAATTTGTGTTTGAATCGCCCCTGCTACACCGAAAGTACAAAGATCCGAGTTCGATGTGTTGATCGTCGGAGTAATTGCCGATGCAGGTGGTGATTTCAAAGTTGTAGTAGTGTTACCTTGCGTAGTTACCGTACTTGTCGATATCGAATCTGTTCGTATTACATCGTCCGGTAATGTACTTCCATCATCTGGAGTCGTTTCATCTTCTTGAGCGACTGCCAAGGTTGATGCCACGAGTAACAATACTAACCCTAATTTGATCAATTTCATAATGTCCACCAATGTTTCTATATAGATTCATTCAAACCACATAGCTATTTATCTATTAAAATCCTACAGCAGTCTATTTATTGACAGTCACGCTGTCATAATATTGACAGTTTTGTCTATTCTGTCATTATCTAATAGGTAGACGATGAAACGTAGTTGCTTCGTACTCTTCGTCTGCCAACTGCCTCCAGTAAAGCTTGCAAATTTCCAAATAGCGTTTTTCAATGCTGTCTGGAAGTTTAAAGCTTTCGTTGTTCAGTTTGTAAAGCTCGATTTCTTTTACAAGAGCTCGTAGAGCTTTCTTTTCCTGGAAGTCAAATTCCAGATTATGCATTTTCTCTGCCATAATTATGTTCCTAAAAAATCACCTAAAATGCGTTCACCTCTCACACTTACCCACTCGGTTCCTTTCCAAACAAAGCGGACTGTATGATACCATACTTCAAATACAAGAACAGGGACGATCACTATAGTGACCTTCCCTATGTGTTTCCATTTCATCTCACGGAAGAACTCTTTGATTTTCGCCATACACATACCCCCTATGTGTTATCACCATCAAAATATTTCACCTTACTTTTGTCAAACGTATCTCTCGCTGACCTACTCCATGAACCGAAAAGGTATGCCGACCATCCACTAAATCCTTTTTCCCAAGGAAGAGCTATTGTTCTTTTCTGTCTTTTCTCTTCTTGGATGTGCACTGACATACACACAAATAGTAGTACACCACATATGAATAATAACTGAATTAGTATTTCAACTACGAACATGCTTGCAGTCTCCTCTATAAATGAATCCAGGGCAAGAACATTTTCCGTCCAATATAGTATATATACGACCACTGGATCCTGCTATTCGCTTTACATTCGGATGATACGTTTCTGTACGCTCGCCGATCTTCTTGAACTTACGACGACTCTTGCTAAATTGCTTGAGCGGATTTTTAAACACCTTGTCGTTGTACTGAACCAAGTGGCCAGCACTGTTTACGTGATAAATTCCATTTTGAACTTGATGACCAGCTTTAGACCAGTCAGTCACTTCTTGTAGAATCTCAATCATCATCTTCCTCGTTCGTTCGTTCACGGATTTGCTCAATAATATCTACGATAGACTGAAGTTCATCAGCATCACGTACAGTATCAAGCTCAATTTCAATTTTGATTTTCATTACCATTTCCTACGCTGGTGAATGTAGATGTCGATTCGCTTAGAATTGGCGATACCGCCATGCACATCACCATTGATTCGATAAGATCTACCACGAGGGCATTTCTCAATTGCTTCCCTACCTTTCAAAGAAACACGGTATTGTAAAGGGTAACCATAACGATCCACAGCATTCGATTCACGAAGCTGCTTATTCAAATACTTTACAATACCGCGTATTTCTTCAATCTGCATCATGTCACCAACACATTGCGTGTCAGCACTTCCAATGTAGGACTCAGAGTTTCGCTTTTTCATATTCACTAATTTCATAACAAATTCCTAATCAATTTAAGATACAGACCATTCTATACTAGTTCAAAGCAAATGTCAACTGTTTTTTTAACTTTTTTTGCTAAAGAAAACAGACCGAGTTAGACCACCAAAGTAGTAAGACATAAACAGAACAGAGACTACGATGAGTGCTGTTGCTGCAGTTTCCTTATCACCACCGATTGCAGTACCGACCATTAGGAACAGTTGAGTGCCGCCGATGATAACTCCCATCGCAATGAGACCTACCGCCATATTTTTAAACATTTCCATAAGATTTCTCCTTAATAAAAGAAAGGTAGCTTACGCTACCTCCGCCATTTCAACCGCTAGGTCGAGGGCTGCAACTTTACGCTTAGCGTTTGTACCGAACCAAGCCGAAGTGGCTCGAGCATCAGCAGAACGTCCAAGCTCGTGATCAGTCATGTAAGTGACTGCATTGTATGCATTCCACCAAGTACCACGAGCAAAGTCCGCGCCTGGTTGAGTGTCTACAATTTCGAAGGCACGTTCAGCGGTTCGGCTGAGTGTGCGATGTTCTTGGGAGGAAGTACCGAAGACTTGTCCAAGGAAGTTCTTGAACGACTCGTCGGTGTATCGCTTCTTACCAAGGAACTCAGCAGCTTCTTTGAACTGTCCCATACGCATATGTGAGATTCCAAGAGCAGCTTTAACCTGATCAGCATCGAACTCATTACGATGAGAAACTCGTACTGCAGGTTGACCTTTTTCGGTAAGAGCCATAGTGAGGGTATTGTTACAAACAGTTCGTGTCATTACAAATTTGCAATCAATGGAACGTCCGTATACGTGAGGATTCGAGAATAGAAGGTAGCCCTTCACCTCGTCACCACCGAACAGAGTGAATCCATCTTTGACATCAGCTGATGCCCATACAATTTGTCCGTCTTTCAACGAACCAGCAGTGTCCATTACCATGTCACCAGCTCGTACGAACTCGTTAAAGAACTCGAAGGCTGTGTCGTTTTGGCATGGATTCCACTTGCCACCCACGTTTGTAAGAATCTTGTTATCGGTATCACGTACCAAAGCTTGTTGACCAGTGAGAACTCGCTCACCGTTGATGTCAATATAAGAATCTTCAAGACGTACTTTCCAATCGAGTCCTGCAGCAATCTGCATTTCACGTGGAGTCATGTCGTCTTCTACTGCTGTTCCAAGACCGTGCCAAGGCACACCAGAGGAGAGTCGATAAGCCATTTGAGCTTCGCCGTTTACAATTTCAAGTTCATGAGACATAATGTAGTTTCCTATTCAATTAATTTATGAGTACTATTATACTCTAGTTCAAAGCAAATGTCAACTGTTTTTTTGATTTAATTTCAATTTTTTTTCGTTTTAGAGATCCTGTAGTTCAGACCTCCAAATGTTACTGTTTGAAGCCAGCAAATTGCTAGCCAGTTCGTTACTGTGAACGCAATACCGAGATTGAACAGCGTGTTCAAAGCCCAGATCGTGACCAAAGGAGCGAGGAATACCCCCGCTACAATGACCAAAAGAATTGCGAATGCTTTACTCATTGCTGAGGTCCTTTTCGTCCAAGTTCGGGCAGAGGACTGTCAGAGTACACACTCACCGCTTTAACAGCAGAAAGTGGGAAAGCCGTTGGGCTATGCTTAGCAAACTCTACAATCTCGTCGAACGTCATGCCAAGGAAGGCTGCTTCCTTCCGAATGATTTTAATTGCTGCGTTAACAGTCATTATGCTACATCCTCCATTTCTTCACGAAAGTTTTGAGTCCAAGCAGAAAAGATCTCTTTGGCCTCTTCATTAGAAAGATCAAATGCTTCTTGCAGATGTCGTGGAGCACCAAACATGTTGATGGTACCACCCTCTCTCAGAGCATCAAGGTACGAAAAGTATTCTTTCAAAGTCATTATGCTACATCCTCCATTTCTTCACATTTCTTGAAACCCATTGGAGCAACTTCATACTTCCCATCTTCAGTGAACATAACGTCACCAACCGATGTAGAACGAAGACCGTATCCACCTTCACAAAGTGAAGCCACTCGAGTAACGTTAGGATTGAAGTCACCGTTATCTTCGATGTCGGTACGTGACCAAGAACCCATAACGTTGTTAGTCCAACGATAAGCATACTCTAAAGCTTCCATTACATCATCCATTGGAGCTTCTACTACAGCAACTCGAGTAAAGACTTCCTTTTCGTCGTTGTATCGAGCGAAGAGGTTTTCGTTGTGGTAGACAGTTACTTTCATGTTTTTCATTCCTTATCAATTAATTTATGAGTACCATTCTACCCTAAAAAGCAACGGTTGTACACCTTTTTGTGCAATTATTTTCACTTTTTTTAGATCATTTTGGAATAAAGATTGAAGTTCTTAGATCAAAAAGTTATATGGCCTGCTCCCAATGGCTTTCCAGCATATAGGTGGCTCGTTCGACTAAGATGGGATTTGCTTTCGTAAGCATATTGAGCATATATCTCTTTTCATGCTTGAAAGCTCTGTGGAAGAATTTTTGGTCATGCTTAATGATCGAATCGGCATTCGAGATCAAGTCAGCAATCTTGATAGTCTGAGACTCGGCAGGTCCCAGAGCGAAGTGGTCGGCATCCATCTTCTTACGAAACGTTCTATTTCCATCCATCTTTTCGGAAACATTCGTACAGTAGTGAACATACATACCAATCTTAGGTCCAAACTTATTGCATAGCTCGTCCATAGTGACATCGCAATCTTCTACGACATCATGCAATAGAGCAGCCGCAATCATATCTGGAGTATGATCAACAGTTTCGACGATTTCAGCAACAGCAACAGGGTGAGTAATGTACGGCTCACCTGTGTACTTTCGTCTTTGGTTCCCATGTGCTTTGATAGCGAACATGAGGGCATCATTAACTAGCTTTTTTGAATTCATGTCAATGTATCGTTTGTGGTGACTTATCATCGAATAGGCCATCAATCATATCGTGAGTAAAGTCACCGTGTCCCGATTTGATTAGCTCGATAGCACTAGGGTATTCTGTTTCAGACTCAACCGGCAAAATAAGCAGGTCATTTCTTTTGTTAGGTGGAAAGGCATTCGCGACAAAGAAGTGTGCTTGTTCCTTTGTTTTGAATGAGCATGCGCTGGTTAAACCGAATGGATTCTGAGAAGCAAAACAAATATAGATCTTTCCTTCATCAGAGTCGTCTCCCCATTCCTCACTATTGTAAGTTCCTAAGAAGACTCCCATTCTGTTATCAGCTAGTACGTACCTTGTTTTTTTCATAGAGGTTTGAATATGCCTCCCTTACAGCTTTAAAATGTTCGATGTATTCTTCCGTGTCGATAACGAAGGTCTGAGGTTCAGAATCATCTACCCCTATTAGTACTACACCTTTACGGATAGGAGTGCCTGTACGCTCTTCGAAAGCCTTCGCATAGAAAGAAACTTGCATAAAGTAATTCTGGATCTTATCAGGACTCTTTAGTCTACGTGATGTTTTAAAATCAATCACTGATAACTCACCTTCAAACTCAGCAATACAATCGACTTGGCCTGCTGTTGCGAGTTCATCACTATAGAGAAAACATTCCTGGAACCATATATTATTTATTTTTTCGTCAAGCAACGGCTTCATAGTATTGAACATGTGAATGTTTGCAGGCATGTGCTTTTTAGAATAGTCTTCTTTATTATCAATGTAGTCTTCGCAGAGTTTATGAACTGCGGTACCACGGCCTGCGGCTTGTCTTGAGATTTGATTGGCTTTATCTTCACCTACTCGCTTACGCCATTCCATTAGTTCCTTCTTACCAAGGATACCAAGAACGGTAGTTACTGAGGGATAGGCTTCGCCTGTGGGAGTAAAGTAACGACGGCCAGCTTCTGTCGTCTTACGTGTTAGGGTAGGTAGATCAATACCATGATCAGCATGGGTAAACATAATATAGCCTTTTCAATTTGAATGTACCATTATAACACAGCTAATTGTAATTGTCAACTGTTATTTTAGCGGATTGTCACCATAACGGTGAAAAAGTGTATACTAAGTGAAAAAGTAGATACTTAGCCAACATCGACTGTTCTATCGTCATTTGTGAACTGCTCTTGTAATGCAGCAGCGTCAGCAGCCTTTTCAAACTGAAAAGTGTATTGCCCATCCTCTGGATCGATTGAGTATTCCCAGACCTTTTCGTCAAGATTAGAATTGATCCACTTGATACATGCAGGTCCTTCAACATCCTTAAGGACGACTCTAAATGATTGGGTCATCAACCAGTTTAATTTATAGTCTTGAATTTCTTGAGTGCTCATGTTAGTCTCTCGTTTTTAATGATAAAGAAAAGCTGCCCTATCGAAACAGGACAGCCTTCACCTCCTATTCCTTATTTATGCAACGGCTCGCATTGGTTTAGTTTCATATCTTTCCTTTGCGATTATGTATTCCTTTACGAGGCCTGAGCGAACAATATCCTCGACTCCAAACTGAACTAGTTCAAATGAAGGTATACTTTTAATCACATTAATAAAAGATACTAAGCCAGAAACATCGTTCCTGTTTCTAGATCCAGCCAGGTCATCCTGTCTGGTGTCTCCGCAGAAAATGATCTTTGAAGACTCGCCTACCCGAGTGATAATACTATCAAGTTCATGATAGGTCATACTCTGGCATTCGTCTACTACGATAATCGAATTGTCAAACGTCAATCCTCTTACGAAAGATGAAGTCATAAACTTAACTTGGCGTTTTTGGATGAGAATTTCCCAAGCATCACCTCGACCAAACAAATCACGTGTAATATCGGCATAGGGTATTGCGTATACTGCTTCCTTTTGCGCTTGTGTACCAGGCATGAATCCTTGCTCTCTGGTCTGAACCGCGGATCGGATAATAACTATTTGATCGTAACCTTCATCGCTGAGTACGTCTTGAAGTGCAAGATATAATGCACACATAGTTTTACCAGTTCCTGCCGTTCCTATTGCAGCAATATTTTTACCGTTTCGATATTCGTAGAACATATCCTCCTGTGTTTGTGTAATTGGTCTGATTTGTCTCATGCTAAACTTGGAATTTAATGTTCCATTATTCTCACGCTGTTGTCTACGCTTCTCTTTTGTAGTTAAGCGACGTTGTTTCGACATATAAAACCTCCTTAATCAAGATCAAGAGGATTAGAAATCGTTGATCTTGTTGCCTGAATAAGCCTTATTGGCTTTCATGTTTCTTAGGACATCACGAAATCCTTGGTCTGGTTTTTTCAGACCAAGTCGCACCGAATCACCTAATGCCGGTGCTGAATTTATAATAGGATCTAAATGAGGGTTTTCTTCGAGGAATTTGAGCTTATCATCGTATGACATCATACGATCAAATGTTTCTTGTGTGTTGTTGTCTCGGAAGGAGTACGTTGGCATCAATTGGTTCTCTTCTTCATATAAGGATTATTTATAATTAACCGACTACATAATTGTAGATTTCTTTCCAATTATATACACGTTTTGCGTCGCCGCTATAATCCTTATTATGTTGGTGGTCAACTAAGATACTATCTAAACCGGCCTGAATTCCTATATCGGCATTTTCCGGCTTGTCTTCAACCCATATACACCCACTATCTTTATAGTGTGCTAGGGCTTCGTCCTTGTCAGCTCCAGTGTCCAAGTACGTATACTTTTCAAATACTGTTGGGCCAAATAGTTCAATTAAGTTCTTAGTTCGTAAGTGTTGAGCGTAATCATCATTACTCAACGATGTAATGGCGTGGAAGATATATCCATGCTCTTGGTGTAGCTTTTTAACGTACTTAATAGCATCAAGGTACGGAGGGAGTTTACGAATCCAGGCTGATTCATTAAACATTCTAACTAGCCTTCGACTATCACCTTTATTAATTAGATACCTATCGTTAATGCTATAAGTATCGGTACGCATTTCTTTATAACCGTGACGACTCATCCATTGGTTGAATGAGTATGCCCAATCAAGTAGGACGCCGTCACAATCAGTTAGAATTACTTTTTCTCTCATTAATATTTCTCATCTCTAAAGTCTTTGAAATTTTTGTACTTTTCTTCGTACTTGTGGCGTTTGTTTTTGCGGCGCTTTCCTTTTTCTTTTTCTTTGAAACGATCTTCTTTACGAACATCTTCCCAGTCATCAAATCCAGCGTCACGGATATCTTTAAAACGCTTAGCCATGGTGTCACACTTCCCTTGTTAATCTAGTTTGATCGGAGTGGTAAAGAGATCAGGGAACGCTTCTTCAAGCGTCTTGTATGTAAGACCTTTTACCGATTTATGCGAAATCATATTCTTTGCAAGAATGTCTGCATCTTCATTCATGAGATCTTCTAAAAGACTGATGAATAAAGCTTCACGCTTAAGTTGAGCGATATGATCATAACCACCACCTTTTACGAAAATACGTAAACGACGAGCTTCACGATACAGCATAGTATGCGCATCGGTTAGCTTATTGTACCTCCACGGCGGAGGAGTTTCAGGTAATAGAAACTCGACATCCTTATCATAAATGAGTCTAACTACTTGTCGAAAAGGTTGCGAATCATGCTTTCGAAGAAAGTCAATCTTATCTTGCTTTTTAGTTAGTTTACCCATCTCAGCTAGTATTTCTGAGATTGCCAATTTAATTGCCATTATTAAAAATCCTGTATGTCAGTAATTAAGTTCTTGAGTTTCTTCTTTACAAAGTAATTGAATAGATGTTCTCTGCCAATTTCCTTATCGATGTTGAACTGCTCAAGAATCTTTTCTTGATATTCGGAAGGTATCTGAGAAAGATCAATCATTTTCTTGTTTCGATTATATCTTAACTTTGTTTCTTCATCCATAGAGCCTTCAGGATCACCTAAGAAAGCAGTGATACGCTTTTTAGTCATAGGCTTTTGACGCTCACCAATAGCTAAACAGTTGTCGCTGCTTAGAATATTTGGTACTCCATCACCGACATCACCTTTTAGAACATGTTCCTGAAGGTATTTATCAGGGCTATCACTTCTTACCCACTTTTTCAGCACAGGATTGTATTGATCTACGTTAGCATATGTGTGGAGCTGAATAAAGTCTTTGTCACCAGATAAGATGAGATACTTTTCAGAACCTATGTTAAGATCAGTACCTACCTCATTAATAACAGTACCAATGATGTCATCGGCTTCGCAACGATCTACACTGATTACTTTGTATGGGAAGAACTCGTCGATCTCAGAACGAATACGATGAATCGATTCGAACAACTTATTCCAATCAAGTTCAGACTCGTCTCGAGACTTCTTACGATTCGCTTTGTAGTAAGGGAAGTAATCTCGCCGCCATACATCTTTGTTGTCAACGCAGATGATGATCTCACCGTACTCATTGTGGAACTTTTTTCGATTGAATCGAATCGAATTGAGGAACATGTGACGTAGAAGATTTTCATCCACGTCCATGTCAGTGTGGTTACCAATCCCAGCGAAGAGACTGGCCAGCATTACCTGATTATAGTCAACTAAAATAGCCATAATTTATTCCATTGTCAAATTGAGGTACCATTATACCACAACTGGACTCAACTGTCAACTGTTATTTTGTTTAAACCTAGAAAGAACCGCGGTCCACATGGTTTGGAACGAAGGAATATTGTTCCTTGCTAAATTAAATCGATCTGAGTATGTAAACCCATGAAAGTAATTTGGATCATTGACCATAGTCTGAACAACCTGGCGAGCTACTGAGAATGCATAGTTAGCATGAACCTGTGGATCTTCGTTAAAGTCATACATGACTGTGGAGTTCGATGCAGTCTCTGTTAGTGCTCCATAGTTTGGATGGATACAAAGTACCTGAGATTTGATTGCCTCGATCAAAGCGATACATGAAGTCTCAGTCCAAATACACGGATACAAGAAGATGTGTGAGTTATCCAATGCTTCAAGTACCACTTCATTTGGCTGTGCACCGTGGTAAGTCATCTGAGGATGTGTTTCAATCCGCTTGAACAAACCTTCATAAGAAGCATTTCGCTCAGGCCAACCATAAATGTCAAAGCTTGAGAATACATCAAGATGAATATTCGAAAACTCTTTAGATAAAGCTTCGAAGATAGGAATCAGTAGCTCGAGGCCACGATGTGGTGTTGTATGATAAACGAATCGAATCGTCTCCATATCTTTTTGACGTGGGCTATATTCCTTCTCGACAGCATTATGGATGACTGCGCACTTTGAAAATGGAATACCAAATCTCAGAATGTATTGATCTCGTTGCCACGCTGATACAAAAACAAAATGGTCAAACTTTTCCCATCCGCCATCACTTAAGATTTTGTTTTCTGGGTCTTCTGCTAAATCGTGACACCAAAGGATATTCGGTACATCATCATATAGCTCCCTGGGTCGAGACAAATGAACTGCCACATTTTCCAATAAAGACTTATCGATATTGTTGATCAGTCTTGTTCTCATCTGCTCAGTACCACCCCACGAGTTCATAGACAACTCTGTGTCAATTACTTCGCCTTTGTAGATACAACTCATAATTCTAATACTCCATACGTTTTATGACTCTCACGGTCATTATCAAAAATTTCTTCTAGCGTCATTTTGCTGCCTTTTAGTTCCCACCATGCTTTAATAAACTCGTAGGAATAAATTGCAGACTGAGCCTGCTTGTTGTAATAGTATATATTCTTCGAGCGGAAGTCAGTTACATTTTGATTAAACAAAGGGAATGACACCACTAGCCCGAAGCCATGCAATACATTGTTTTCAAAAGAAGGAGGAGCTGCCAATGGCATCCTAATGTGAATTTGCCTTTTGGGCGAATCGAAATAGTAGTCAACAATCTTTTGTGCATATTCTCGCTTGAGCATATAACATTGCAGACCATGATCCCACATCTTACGTCTACGAGGTACCATTGCTGGATATTCGTTGTCTACGTCATAGGGATATTCGAATACATTACATAGATGTAAAGCACCCCACGAATCACCACATCTGTCGATAAACTCCTGCAACGTAAACGGCCAATGCTCTATTGCAGAGAAATCTACATCGTCTTCGAAAAAGATTCCTGCAGGTTCATCGGTGTTTTCTAGCCACCACTTGATTGTAAGCAGGTGAGAAGAAGTAACGCCAGGTGTAATACCTTTGATGAGCTCTGGGTCTCCAACAAAAGGTATCGGATCTGGATCTTCAGTATACCGCTTATAGGTATGCATATGTATGTTAGGAATACCTAAGTTCCGAAAATGTTCTTCGGTATATTCCTTACGGTCAACGCACTCAGCTAGATTTATCACATTGGGAATCGGTATTCCCTCGAGTTTCTTCGATAACATATTGTTCACTTAATTCTTCAAAAATATTATTTAGCACATCATGAAAATTACGAATGCTTCCATTATTATGTATACGATATGTGAGGATGTTGAGTTCCTCAGGCAACACGTATTGACTTTCAATTTCCGTCGACTCGTTAATAGTAAATGTTTTACGTAGTCTACCATTAAAGTAACGACGAGAATCTGTAGAATAGTCATGCCCTTCACGAGTAAGCTGAACGATTACAATATTTTCAGCACCTACTCGTTCGACCAAAGGTTGAAGCTCTTCTACGAATCCACCATCGGCAATAGCATAATGATTACCATCTTCGATTTCTTCAGCAACTGTACGACCAAAGTAATCTAAGCCTTGCTTTGGCTTAAGGATATCTTCCGACACGTATATCATAGCTTCGCGACGAGACATATTATTCAAAGCAACTTCTTGCTTTTCCTTAGTGGTTCGATCATCGTAACCTTCCATGAACCACTGCTCATCAACTTCAAAGTGATTAATGGTTTCTTTGAATAGCTGATACTTAAAGGATAGATTACCAAAGCCAAAGTTTTCTTTATAGAAAGCAGCAGCTTCATCTTTACCTGAGCCCGGAGGCCCGTTGAATATTACTATCATAAGTCGTTCCTATATTCGAATCCAAACTTACATATGTAGTATGCATCTACTACGTCTGAAATAGGATTCCAAGTTTTAGTTTTAATTCCAAGTTCGTCTCTTATATCGACACCACATTCTTCTTCGAATGCTTCCACCATACGTTCTTTATTTGCATTACCTTTGCCGGTGGCGAACTTCTTAATCTCAGTAGGAGCTGGCGTTAATACGGTTAAACCAGTCTCCCATAGTTTGAGTTTTAAGATTCCTGCGTTTTCTGCGATTTGGAAGACTCTTCCGACAGCACCAAATGCATATCCTTCAAGAGCAACTCGAGTGACGTTCGATCTAGATAAATGACCGACTGACCAATCGGCCAAGTTTGTAAAACGCTGGACATCATGATTCCAGTGTGGATATTCTTCACCAATGTACTGCTTAGTTTTTTGAGCCAACTTATCATTTTTTACCAAGTAATAAAATTTGCAATTTGAGTACGACCAAGTTTCACCTTCGTGGATACATAGTGCTGGGCTTGTTAAGCTGTAATCGATTCCAGCTACTGCCATTATTATCTCCATTCATAATATACGATAGAGATATTTATCACTCTGCTCTGTAGAAGATATGAGAACCAATGTGACCTACTAAACTAAACCGCGTACGCCACGAAGGTTCTACATAAGTCGCATGATAGTGTGTTGCACCTTCAGTGATACCTCGATACAGACCACCTTCGATCATTTGATATGCAACGAGTCGGCTTTCAGCCCAAGCATCCATATCAGTAGGATCATCACTACGACCATCACAATACCAACTAAACTGGCATTTGTTTCGAACAGGTACTTCACGCCCTTGCTCAAGATGCCACTTACTTAATACAGCCTGCTTTACAACACCACAAATTGTATCAGGATAGCGATTATCATTAACACGATTCAGTACAACATCTGATACAGCAAACTTACCAGCAAGATTCTCACTACGAGCTTCGTGGTAAACATTCAGCGCAAGACAATACTCTTCGTCACTGATTACTTGAGCATCTGCAACATACGATTGAGCGAAGAAGTATAACAATATGATTGCTATACCCGCATGAGTTCCAGTAATTTTCATGTGCTAGCCTTTTAAGTATGCATCCAGTAATGCTTCGCCTTGGAGTTCTTCTCCAAAGTTACGAAGATGTTTACCACCCTGAAGTCTTTCGATTCGACCACAGTTGTATTCTATGTCGGTAACCATTTTAGTACCTTCCGTATCTTCAGGATGGTCGTCATACCACATAGAATCAAAGCCATGAACATGAATACCAGCAACATGAGTTGCCCACTTTTCAGCTTCTAGCATTTGTCGCTGTCGCTCTACTACACTACTAAATTCGGTCATACGTTCCACTCCGATTTTTCTTCAATTGCATATCTACAACCGTGAATATAATCACGATCTTCTTCACTAAGCACACTCCAAAACTTAGAGACATTTTCAATATGTTCAACGACTGCTTCAGGATTTTTAAGATGGTAATTGTTTTCCATCCAATCTTGAAGTATGTCCATTCGCATATTTATTTTTTCTCTAAGATTCATGCTCATTTCAGTTTCCACGTCAATTCGATACGTTCTTCGCCGGACTCACTCCAAAACCATTCGCATCCACACTCTTCGATAATAGGAAGGATTGCTTTGAGATTCTTAACACCTTCAGCACTGCCATCAAAGCAAAAAGTACTATCGTCTTGTTGTTCAGGCGTGTTGCAAACAAACCCAGGCTGACTCGTATCGTAATCATCGGTGTTTAGATTCGAGTAGCTCATGCCTGTGCCGTTACACTCAGAGCAATCTTCGTCATCCTCGTCGTATCCCTCACCATCGCAGGCCTCACATTCTGCTTCGTCATCATCATATACTTCGCAGTCTTGGCTATGATTAAAGAGAACTTTTGAAAAGTCAATTTCTGTCCCATCATCAAATTCAAAAGGAACGTCCTCCCAAGCACATGTTTGGCAGCAGTAATGATTCCATCCTACATACCAGCCTTCTTCACGAAGACGTTCTTGAAGCTTGCGAAATCCGTTCATGCCAGCTTACCTAAAATCCAAGGAAGTACGTCATCACAATAGATGTCCATAATTTCTTGAGCAGTAAAGCCGAAGCCCTGCATATGATCGATGAACTGATCTTGATCAATTTCTTCTTTCGAAGCTCGTTCAACAATATCTAGAACGAGTTCACCAAGTTCACCTTCTAAATAATACGAAGGAACAGCTGCGTTAAGATGAAGTTTAGTAATCATAGCATTGTTATCCATGTTGAGGCTGCTACAGCAAGTATACACATAAAGACAGGAATCATGATGAGACCTACAGTTCGAAATATTAGATCTCTCATGCAAATAACTCCTGTTGAACTGGGGCTGAAAGGTTTTTAGGACGTAGCATCTTCATCATGTTACTGTTGATGTAGTGACCACGTCCCTTTTCAGTACGAATCATGTAATAGTCAGCATTCTTACGAGGATCGCCAGTAGGTATGTCTCGATTGATATAAGCAACATGACCTTGAATCGTACCTGCGCCACCAGTCCACTCAACCTTGTCACCTACATCAGCGAAGTCACAGTTGACTTTCCAATTGCCATCCTGCTTGATAACCAAAGCTTTTGGATTAGGATAAGTCAAACGAACAGTTTCAGCCATACGCTTATCAGTGAAAGGACCTGCTTTACGAAAACCATTACAAACTAGAAAGAACATATAAAAACCTTATCAATTAATTTATGAGTACCATTCTAACAGGATTTTTACCGCTTGTACACCTTTTTTTCACTTTTTTTAGATCATTTAGGAATAAGGATATAACTAAAGTGAATAAGGGTCATCTTCCCATTCTGGAGATCTCTTTGGCTTGCTCGGTTCCTCGCATGACTGGGACTGCGTTGGACTTGTGCATTGTGGCGATTCCGATGACGAGGTCTCCTGTGTACTGCTGTCGTTCTGATCTTCCTGCCGACTTCCCAGGCGCATGTTTGTTCGGCGCTGGGAGGCTTGACGATGGATAGTGCGGTGTCTCGCGGCGATACGTTGTGTTCGGTTCATAAGCTTTGAATTCCTTTTTTACTTTTACTTTACCGTGGCAATAATCGAGATATTCTTCGAACGTATCATAGCGCAAATCATGATTGCCGGATTGTTTCATTTGCTTGTTGTGAGTGCGCCAAGCTAGCTGAAGCTCATTAATACGACCTTTAGTTAGCTTACGCTTGGGTTTACGAGTATTGAGAGAGTTGGCCCCTCGGATTAGATGCATAGTCATTATACAGATCTCCACGATTCAATATTTTCTATTATACCAGGATCTGACATGATTGTCAACTGTTTTTTTGTAAAAAGGTAGGATATTTTTTCTTCGGGGGATATGTCTACATCTGGGATGGGATCAGCTCCCCAATGGAGGAGAGCTTGTCTTTGCTTGAGGCGCTTAGTGAGATCACCGTTTCCGTTCTTACATACTTGAGCGCCATGTCGAGCTGTAAATGATCTCCAACGCTTTTGCTGCCATGCGTCCAGTTCAGGAATGCGACGTCCCTTATAGTAA
>Ga0222717_10000130_pt1 | contig 61614 bp, 74 predicted proteins | sample C33_18DmetaG_FD_165053 | JGI IMG/M metagenome (GOLD analysis project Ga0222717, IMG submission 165053) | Estuarine water microbial communities from San Francisco Bay, California, United States - C33_18D | ecosystem: Environmental > Aquatic > Marine > Unclassified | place: USA: California... | reverse complement strand
CCTGAAAGCAATATTCTTACACTTTGATAACAATTTAGACGCTGGTAGTCAATTGAATGAAATATATAAACAACTAAACAAAAATCCAAGTATTGTTGTTCAAAACGCTGGTGTTGATACAAGAAATAAAGGTATAGGTATAAGTCTTGTATAAATAATGATATGTATTCTTTCAAAGATTACTTATTATTTGTAGAGAGTAAAAACACTCATCTAGAGCATGTCGAGGATGAACTAATAAATCATGGTACTGCTGGTGTGGAGCGTGCATTCAGCATGTTCATGGGTTTGATAGATACATTACAAGGCCATGCAACAGAACCAGTCGATATAACCACAAAATGGGATGGTGCTCCAGCCATATTTGCCGGCACCGACCCGGTAGATGGTAAATTTTTTGTAGGTACCAAAGCAGTGTTTGGTAAAATACCTAAAATGAACAAAAGAATAACCGACATCAATAGAAATCATGCCGATGTCAAGAGAGGAGATTCTAAACAAGATAAAAGCCAATTGAGAAAAAAGCTCAAAACAGCTTTTAAATGCTTAAAAAATATAGGAATAGACGGTTACGTTTTGCAAGGTGATATGCTATACACCAAGGATTCTATACGAGAAGCAACAATAGACGGTGACAAACACATAGTGTTTAAACCTAATACAATCACGTACGCTGTACCTAGTGATTCAGAACTAGCTGCTACAATGATCACGACAGACATGGGCATAGTGTTTCATACTATGTATACTGGTGGGCCTACCATACATGACATGAATGCTAGTTTTGGTTTCAAAGCCGATAGGTTGCAACCTCATTCAAGTGTTTGGTTTGATGATGCTACATTCAAAGACGTGAGCGGGCAAGTACAACTGACACCAAAGGAGTCACAAGAGATAAACAATCATATAAGAGAATGTAAAAATCATTATTGGCAAATTAAAGATATAATTGATTTCGTGAACATAAATGACAAAATATCGGACTTGAAAATTGAGTTGAAAGCTCACGTAAATAGCGCGATTCGACAGCAAGGAGAGTTTGAAGTGGACCCAATAAAATTCGCAAACTCATTTATAGACAGATACATTGATAAATCTGAAAAGGCTATTGAAAAGCTCAAAACTGAAGCCGGGCAGATTCGAAAAAAACAAGCTATGGAAGAGGGTATCATATTTTTAGAAACAAACAGAACCAATATTGAGATGATGTATGATCTGTATTTAAAATTGATAAAGATAAAAAATATATTTGTATTGAAATTATCCAATCTCAGAGCCATGGACAGCTTTATTGAACAAGAGGATGGTAGCTTTCAAGTAACAAAACCAGAAGGTTTTGTCGCGGTAGATCATATAGGTAATGCGGTGAAATTAGTTGATAGACTAGAATTTAGCAAAGCGAATTTCGACCCTAACAAAAAGTTTGGATGATTGGTACATTCAAAGATTATGTCTCACGAGATGCGGATATAGCTCTAGTACCTGGTAGCTTCAAACCACCACATAAAGGTCATTATCAGATGGTGAGTATATACTCAGGTATGGCTAAAGATGTGGTTGTGTTAATATCTGCTCCTGGAGCTAAAAGTCAACGAGCTACTAAAACAGGTCAAATAATAACTCCTGAGATGTCTAAGAAAATTTTTGAGCTGTATGTAACTAACTTACCAAACGTGTCAGTAGAAATTAGCAGCATGCCCAGTCCTGTAGGAGCAGCATATGATGCATTAGAATCATTAGGGGGTAAACGAGTGATACTCGGTGCCAGTAAGAAAGACAACGATTGGAAGCGCTGGAGCGGTGCTCAAAAATGGGCAACAGGTAAAGGTTTAAATGTAGAGATACTCGACCCACAATTGACAGCAGTTGATGTGTTAGATAAACCGGACGGTACACCTTACAGCGCATCAAACATACGTAACAATTTTGACAATCCGGATGCTATATTAGCAGATATTCCGGAGCATATCGACCCAGTTCAAGTACAGAACATACTTGCTAATCTTTGATAAAGTAGTGAACTGCAGCAAACGTTGCGATAGCAATCAGAAGAAAAAATCCTGTTGTCGTTAATAATTGGTGACTCATATGACCACATGTTCCTGTGGAACATTCTATAGCTTGTGTTAATTTATTCATCTCTTTAAATCTCTTACAAAATCGTAAAATTCTTGTCTTGTGTTAATATCTTGCCGGTCTAGAAAAGCACCGCTCATTCTAGCAGTTTTCATGGTACTGTCGTGTTTGACACCTCGTAAACCAGCACATGTATGATTAGCTTCAACTAAAACTGCCACGCCGTTATTATCTTCACAAACTTTATTAATATACTTATGAATCTGCATGGTCAAGTTTTCCTGTACTTGAGGTCTTCTGGAAAACCACTCGACGATTCTGTTCAATTTACTCAAACCTATAACCTTACCATCTTTACCTGGTATGTAAGCTACGTGCGTCTGTCCTATGAATGGTAAATGATGATGAGAGCAGAATGAATTTGTTTTGATGTTACCTTGAAATACCAAACCATCGTACTGATCAACATTATCAAATGTTGTAATTTTAGGTGGTGAATCATAACAACCGGCAGCCAGGTCATTGACAAATGCCTTGGCCACCCTTCTGGGTGTATCTGCGCTATTTGGATCGGATCTCCAATCAAAACCTAAAGCGTCCATGTACTTCTCGTATGCTTTAGCTGCGTTTTCTATTATCTGTTGTTTTTCTTCATCGCTTCGTGGATGGTTTCCATTAGCAAACGGCAGTTTTATATTTTCCATACCATGATTATACAGTATGTTATAGTGTTATTCAAGGTTAAATGTATAAATAATTGTAGTGAAGTTTAACAACATATTAGAGCAAGCTCTCAACAACACAACACTGAAGAGAGTTCGAATGAAAACAGACCCTCTAGATAGATCTAACCCAGTGGAGAGTTACCCATATGAAGGTTACATCATAGAAGAAAACGAAGGCATGCTGAGAATAATGTTGATGGCACCGGACATGCAAGACGATGGTGTTGTTGATATGGAACCAGATGAAGTGGAACCAGCAGCTGGTAGAACATTTGAAATGTTCAAGCAGTTCGCGTTAGATTATATTATGGGTAAAAATAAAGGAGATTGTGATGAATCATCCATGTACAATATCATAAATTCTAGTGACATACAACATCTGGAATCATTCATGAAAGAGCAAGGTGTGGAAAGAGATGAATTCGCTAAAATGTGTAAATTATTCTTAATGTCATGAAAAAATTTAATAAAATTAAACATATAGTTAAACCACCTCTTAACGAGAACCGTTCGTTTAGAAAACAGGAAGATGATGAGATCCGGAAAGTCACAAGAGACCTGGAAGACCAGAGACGAGCTCAACAACAACAAGATACACTAAAAGCCACTGGAGATGAACCAGACCAGCAACAACGTGCACCGGTGAACCCGGACGGAAGCCCGGTTAATATAGATGATATAGAAAATAGAAAACCAGAAAAGAGTTTAGATGGTGTAGGAGGAACCGGGTACTCAAAGATAGGTATAGGTACACATGGTTCAGAAAAGCGCAGAGGTATTATCCCGGGTTTAATGAGAGGAGCCGGAAGGTTAAAATCCATGGCTGGTGTTGCTAAAAAAGGAGCTCCAGTGTTACCTGTCGCGGAAGATCTATATGAAGATGAAGAGGGTAATTTGAGACGATTTGGTAAAATCACAACTGCTAGAGCTGCAGGAAATCCATACTACTTTGAATTTGATCATTACGATAAAGCTAGTAAACAGAACTTGGTATTATATGGTACTGCCCCTGGTTCTACAACTGAAGGCTCTGATTTACAACCCATACAACTTAAAGTAAAAACAATTGTCCCTAGTGATAAAAAGGATGTCAGACCCATGACCGCACCTACAGATAAAAATGTACAACCTAATTTCGTTAAAGAAGGTACCAAGAGAGGGGCAGATGGAAGATTTGCAAAAGGTAACCAATCCGGAGCGCAATACGCTAGCAAAGCAGATTCCACCACCACCACAAACGCACCACAAATAGACAGTATAAATACTGACGGTTCATCGAAAGTGCACCAACCCGCCGGTAAATATGTACGGGGTGTAGATGGCCGGTTCGCGAAAGGTACACAAGCAGGGGTGCAATATAGTGGTGGTTCTGCAAAAGATGCCATGAACCCTCCGGCTATCATTCCCGGGGGAAACATGCCACCAGCGGAAGTCAAAAATTACGCTCGGAAAATATCCACCGGTAGTTCTGGGTCTGGTGGTCATAACAAGTCTCCAACCTCTAGTGGTGGTAGTACATCTAGTGGTAGTACATCTGCACCCAACTATGGTACTCATGTACATAGTCACACACCACAGTATTCAAAATCTGATAATGATAAAGTGATAATTCCAAAAAACTTATGGTATCACCCCACTGTTCAGCGCATGGTAAAGAGGTTCACCGTAATGAACAAACAAGCTCGTCGTATAAAAGTAGGAGGTCATTATGGTACACTAGTACGTTCAGACCCGGGAGATGGGGATAGTCGATTGAAACTAGTCCGTAAGATACCTAGATCATACATACCTAAAATATTTTTAGATGATGACTTCATCGCCGAGGTTATAAATATAGCACCGTTACCACCCAACATCCCATCCGGGCAAGGCATGGCCGCTTTAGGTTATGGTCTAGTTCAATCTGGTCTATCGATATCTGCCACTCGTAATCAAGCTATAACTGCAATTGGAAATCTAGGCTCTTCAACACCTGCTCTTGGTCACTCTGGTTCCTCAACACCTGCTCTTGGTCATAGTTCTGGTAGTTATATAAACACTGGTTCTTCCGGATCATCATCTGGTAGTTCGGGTGGGTCACCTTTAGCGTTAGGTAACAGCTTGCAAGAGTCTTTAACAACAAACAACAAACTAGAAAATTTAATACATGGCTTGGATGAAGGTTTTATAGATTGGCTAGGAGATACACTAGGTAAAAGTTACAACGCCGCGAACAGAGTGTTCCGGAAAATCAAAATAGGATACAAAAAAGCTGCTAGAAGATTTGAGAAACAAACCGGTGTTAAGCTCAACGATATAGATAAACAAAATATCTTAAATCATGTGAAATACTACACCGGGATGGATGCTCATGCCCATGAACGTCCGGAATGGGCTTCAGATATCAAAGGAGGTCCTGATGACTCAGATATAGATCCAGATGATAATGTTGAATTTGTAGGTAGTGATTATCCAGCACCTAGCGATACATCATCACCACCCTCATCTTCACCAGAAACTGTTCCAGACCCGGTTAAATCTACAGAACGTGAACCAGGAGAACCTGATGTAGATGAAGGCATGTCAGATGAAAAATTAGAGAGATACATAACATCACTAATAACCGGCTACACAAAATGTACACTCGCGAAACCTAGTCCGAGCGCCATGTTGAATAGTCCAACAAAAGACGTTGTACAAGAAGCAGACATATTAGATGTGTTAGGTAGAATAGCGAATGATCAAACCAAAAATGCTTTTAAGCACTTCGCTGGTTGGGGCTTCTGGCCAGACTTCACCGAACAGGATTTGAAAGTATTATTTGTAGATACAGACTATGGGTCAAGAGTCATGGGCCCGAGTAAGAATTTTGCTTATAGAGATGAGAAAGAAAGACAAAGCGTCAGAGATCAATTCAAAAACAAAGCGATGGAAATAAGGACAGAATTAGGGGAATATTACAATGTGAACACATGGAAAGGACCGACTGGTCAGTTGATTGGTCTATCCGATCACTCGGATCTTATATGGGGCAATGCAGAAGGTGAATTTTTCCAGCGCCCAGATCCAAAGAATCCTCCAAAATATTGGAGAGGTTCTAGAGAAAAATACACGGCTCCAGCTGGTCTTAATAAATACGATTCAGTGTTACAATATCTTGCAAGAGACATATACACAAGATACAAAGTGAATATACTATCACCATCATATCAGTTCAAATTGAAACATTTCAAAGAAGATGTTGAAGATGAACCAACAAGTCATGATATTAAATACAACCCCGGTGCACAAAAACAACCCAACAGCACCCACTCTGGTCCTAAAAGAGGTAAATTCTTTTCTAAACAAGCCCCAGGTCCTGGTCAATTCGGTAGTGCGTTACCGAAGAAAAGTTACAAACAATCCAAAGAAACAGATAAAGATAAAATGACGAGGCGTCGCCGGCGCGGCCGTAAGCGATTAGAAGAATCTTTTGATATAATAAGAAAACTTGTAATCGGTAATTGACTTCTGTGTAAATTTATACTATAATGTATATATGTATTATAGTACCAAAATTATAGAATTAGGTAGCTGCGCATTCAGACAACCGCTAGCAAAGAGTCATTGTAAATATGTACACGGTTACCGGTTGACTGCTAAATTCTGGTTTGCAGCTGATGAATTAGATGAAAATAACTGGGTCGTAGACTTCGGTGGTTTGAAGGAATTGAAGAAACTGTTACAAGATCAATTTGACCATACTACATGTATATCTAAGCATGACCCTCATTTGGATAAATTTGTAGATTTACAAAAAAATGGATTATGTGATTTAAAAATTATGGATGGGGTGGGTATTGAAAAATTCGCGGAATGGTGTCATGCAGCTGCGGACAATTTTGCTGGAATACTGACCAACATGAGAGCCAGGTGTGTCAGAGTAGAAGTCTTTGAACATGAAAACAATTCCGCGGTGTATGAATCCTACCCGAAGACTGCACCAACACTCGATACAGAACAAATCCAAGAAGTTGAACAAGAAGTTAAACAGGTAAAACCTAAACCAGTACCAAATACTGAATCGGAAAAACCCTCACAAGATAATTCAACTCCAGGTACAAGTAAAGTAGTAGGTAAATGGGTTGACCCTAAATATGCCAAAACAACCAATTCATGGCTCTTTTAAAATATGAAAGTAGATACATTAAACATAGCAGAAGATTTTTATAGCGTACAAGGCGAAGGTCACACGAGCGGTGTTCCAGCTTATTTTATCCGACTCAAAGCATGTAACTTGATGTGTGGTGGTAGAGACGGGAGTATGGTAGAGAGTGGTGAAGCGACATGGTGGTGTGATACCGAGTATGTATGGAGAAAAGGCTTAGAGAAGTCATTTGAGTATCTAGTGGACAGATGGAAAGAAGAGAATATATTAGATTGGATCAAACAAGGTCGTGTCAACTTGATATGGACCGGAGGGGAACCAACAATTCCAAAAAACCAACGCGCGATATCTAACTTCTTACAATGGTTTTACGACACGCATTGCGACAAAACCATGTATCAAGATAAATCTGTATATAACGAGATAGAAACAAACGGTACTATTTATATTGAAGATAATCTGTTTGATAAACTGAATCAAATCAACTGTTCAGTGAAACTAGCTAATAGTGGGATGAGTAAAGATCGTCGTATAAATGACAAGGCTCTAGAGCGTATCATGCAACACAAAAATTATTGGTTTAAATTTGTTATAAGTACGGAAGAATGTTTGAGAGAGATTGAAAGAGATTTTATCCTACCATTCGGCATCCCGGCTAAACGTGTGTTGATGATGCCCGGTTTAGATAAACAAGAAAATTATCATGAACGTACCAAATTTTGTATGGAGATGGGTAAAAAATATGGTTACACAGGTTTAACTAGATTGCATGTAAGTGCTTGGGATCAGACCACTGGAGTATAAATAATTACATGACAATGTTAAGACAACTAAACGGTGGTGTTGTGCTGTGTTGCGGCAAAGCTAAATGCCCAGTAGTAAATCTAGAGAATGATGAGCAATTATCAATAACCGATGATCACGGTAACAAGGTGAGAATGGATATTGATCAAGCCAAATTGCTCAATCAAGCTATAGACCAGTTAGAGAAGAAAAAGCAAAAAAGGTAATCAGTGATACCATACTGGTTGCAGTTAGTTGCTAGTACTGGCGCTACTGCCATAATCGTATATGGTAGTATCTTCAATATACCTAGATCTTGGTTAAGATCTAAGTCTAGTATACTTGATGATTTTTTAACATGTACATTATGTATAGGCTTTTGGTCCGGATTCGTGCTGAGTCATTTTACAAACGAGAATTACACACAGCACATAATTATAGGTTTAGCTAGTTCAGCATGCAGCTGGCTATATGACAGTATTGTAGGTGTGAATCAAGCCCAGGAGGTTAAGCTCACAAAAGAGATCAACTTGAATAAATAAACATGTGAACAAGTTCAAAAATTTTGTAACGTTATATGAAAACCGAGATGTTTTAAACAAGTTTATAGATTTTTGTAACCATGGTTTAAACATACAGACCCCATGTAAAATTGGTTTTGTCGATGAACCTGAACAAGACATGACGACTGGTTGTTACAGTCCTGTGACACGTGAGATCAAGGTGCTGACCAAAGGCAGAGCGTTGGTTGACATACTCAGAAGCATAGCTCATGAATTGGTACACGCAAAACAACATGAAGATGGTAGATTATCTCCCGGGAGTGGCGACGATGGTAGTCCTATAGAGAACGAAGCCAACTCTCTAGCAGGTGTCATAATGAGAAAATTTCAACGAGAAAATCGCGATATATATGGTTGATGAAAACAAGAGTATCCTCGTGAAAGTAAACACCGTTCCACCTAGTAAAGCATTCAGGAAATGGTTGAAGACTCACATACCTAAAGGTGTAAAAATATTATTCACACAAGACGATAGTAAACGTTGATTTACATACAATTTTACTATAAAATATAAACATGAGAGTAGCTGTAATAGGAACCGCATGTGTGGGTAAGAGTACATTTATAAATGATTTTCTAGACAACTGGAAGGATGTATACACCACCCCAAAAAAAACATACAGAGATATTGTAATAGAAAATAATTTACCTCACAGCGCCAACACAACCAAACAAACACAACAAGACATTCTAGATTTCATGACTGAGCAGCACATGAAATATAGAAAAAATGAATGTGTAGTATTTGATAGATGTCCTATTGATAACCTGGTATATTCCATTCATGCCTATGATAAACAAAATTCAGATATTGACGAAGATTTTATTGAGTCATGTATCCCTATAGTTAAAGAAGCCATGAGATTTGTTGACTTGATAATATATATACCACTAGACGGTAGTGTTGATATAGTTGAAGATGGTTTCAGGGAAACAGATAAAGAGTACATAACAGAAATAGACAACTTGTTCAAACAAGTAGAGGCTTACTCTCATCAAGATGGTAGTATATTCTTTCATGACGATGACAAACCAGCAGTGATTCGAATAACTGGTAATCCACGGGAACGAATTCGACAAGCAAGCTTGTATGTTACTGATAATGGTGAAGCTTACAAAGAAGAAGATTGTGAGATAGACTGGCAAGAGTTATCCAAGTTTGGTATTGAACCTACAGACGTTTTTCCAGACGGAAAGCTTTGATTAGCATAAATAAATATATGGACCAGTTTAAGAAAAATGTTGATGAGATGTATCAAGAAAATGTTAGTAGTATCAGAACCGTCCGAAGACAGTTCTACCCTAGAAATTTCGAACTAAGCGAAGATTTTGTGAACGCGTTCAAAGCTGAATACAATCGATTGATGGAATCTGGTCAACGACCCAAAGCTCTGTTAGAAAAGATGAACAAAGCTTTAAAGTTTCACATCTAAATTCCTGCTACAACTCTTCCGTTCAATCTAATCGGATATGTGGCATCTGTGAATGGTGCACCACCGCATCTTCTGACTGACCATTGGTATGTGACTCCATCTCCACCAGCTGGTGCTTCACTGTAATTAGCCACTGCGAACACTCCGGGGTTGGTGTATGGATTGTCTCCGGCATCTCCAATAGCAGCTTGATTCATTAGTTCAACATTAAATTGTAAACTTCCCTTGTTGACAATGTATCTGCTGGGCATGGTCACGCTGAACTGTACAGTGTCTGTATTTGTGTTGTCAAACTGACCCGTTACATTGGCCAGATACACGTCAACTGTGCTTCGAACAGTGTCAATTACAGCACCTAACAGACCTCCGTCATTGTCTGCCGGATTGGACTCCCCACCACTGGTGTATATTAAATTCCTTCCTTCTGATGTTATAGATGTCGATCCGGTTCCCATCACCGCGGAACTGATGCTGTTCATTCTAGTCCAGAACGTATCGAACAACATGGCGCTCAATGCTTGTAGATGACTACCATAATTTCTTGTCTCTGCGGTTTCCGGGTCTAGCGCATTAGCATCCCGGAATTCTTGCAATGTTGTTTCAAACGTCTCCCCATATAGCACATCGATCATGCTATCTATTCTCTCGGTGAGGCTCGTGTTCACAATGTACAATTTACTCGCAGCATTCGCTCCGGTCAAATCTAGATCAGATGACACCGCGGTGACTTGCGTAGACAAGGTTGACATGTTGGTTTGTAGATCTACAGCAAAAGTGGTGTTGTCTTGGTCTATGACAAAATTATCAAATGATAACAATTGAGTTCCTGCCGGCGCTTCAATTAGAAAATAATCGCCGCTAGTTATAGCATCTGCTTGAGGTAGATCTTTTATGTTGCGTGTTTCTGCCATATTATTATTTATGATGAGATATACTGTTATACAGCTTAATTATATTTTTAACTTTGTAATATACTCTTTTAACCTAGAAATTTCCAGCTCTCTATCCTGTACCATCTTCGCAAACAAAAGTTTTTCAGTATTATATACTGAGCGCTGTCTTAAATTCAATGTGACATTATCCACAATATTAATTTGGGAAAAATGCAAATGTTGAATCATAATATCATGTCGATATATTTTTCTACCAATAGTATGGAAAGTATTGTCTAGCCATGTATCTAAAAATTGATGTTTGAATTCGTTACGTAAGTAATAACCATTTAACTCATAATATTTTCTATGTATAAATGGATTCACAGCTAACACACGACCGGGTTTGAGACCATATGAGTTTGAATATTTATTTCCCGGACCATGTATACCATCGTTACAATGCACCATTAAAATTTTATCTCGCGGTCCGTTTATAAACTCTTTTAAGATCTTATGATCCCACCCATAGGTTTTAAATATAAAATCATCACCTACCATCGCGAATATTTCTTCCGGCGCCACAGCAGCTAATTCATTCCAAATAACCCCTAAACCTGGCCATTTACCATACTCTTGTAATTTTATAATTTTAACCCATGAATTGAATTGACATAATAGCTGTATTTCTTTTAATGTCTTTACATCATCAAAATCTACACCTATATATAATGCAATATTATCAATACTATGTACGGTACGTTCGATTGATCTCTTCAAACGTTTGATATGACCTAATCGTTCTCGGGTCGGGCACAGTAAAGCTATCTTCATATATCATTATATATCGCATTAAATTCAGCAACTATATCGTGCGAATTCCAGTACTTGTTATACCATTCATATGATTTTTTACCTATTTGTAAGAGATTTTCCGGACCTTTCTCGATCAAATCAACAAGAAAGTCCTCTAACCATCCGATATACGTACCTATGAACGGGTTTGTATCACTTTTACAGCTCTTGAGTAACTCTCTCTCTACACGATCATCTACCCAGCATATAGTGGGTTTCCCGCATGCTAGACCCTCTAATGAACTTAGATGATAACTAGGGGTTACACACTCATCTAACACAATGTCGCTGTTGTATTTATGTCTCATCACCTCTGACCATGGTAAGTTGTTCAAATTCTTGTAATATATACTTACTTTACCTTTGAAATGTTCAGTTACTCGTCTCATTACATGTGCATGTCTCTCAACATCTTTTGTTTGCCACACACCAAACCGGTGTGTGGATAGCGATGAACATATAATTACATCAGATTGTCGATAGGTGGAAATATCTACATCTAAATTAATATCTATAATATTTCTAACAGGTGTACAGTGTTTGAAATAATTCAATGCTGAATGGTACTGAGCAATAACAAGCTCCCGAAAGTTGCTAGGAACCGGGGCTCGACCTACACCACTTATTCCAGGTTCACTATGATACTGTATCACATGTTTTTTATTTTTTACTGCGTTGTAGATAGGGAAGTAAACCTCATTATGCCAATGTATAATATCCGCATTCATTACATGATGCTTTGTTTCTGCAGCATTTACAGTTTCCGGGGTTATATGTATATAGTTGTATTTATTCGAACGTTGATCATATTTTTGCAACGCACGACAAAGCATCTTCGGAGCACCGGCAAGAGGTGTTCGGGACATATGAACAATGTTCATTCAATATTCTCCAACTGCGACACAATGAATCTCAAAATTTTACTCCGGACTATCTCATCTTCACCAAACACAAAGTTGTAGATACCATGAGCGTCTGACTCCTCATTGTCAAAACAATTCATCACTGGTTTGAACCCGGAGCGATTGCCAATGTCTCGTTGCTTGCTATCACCTACAACAACAAATTTTGTATTCTCTCCAAACCTAGTCAATATTGTTATCAACTCGCTACTTGTCATGTTTTGAGCTTCATCCACTATGACAAACGTGTCATGAAATGTCAACCCACGAACGAAATTCACCGGTAAACAATTGATGAAGCCACGCTCCATCAGCTCTTTCCTCGCGGGTATATTCACAAGCTCATCTAGTTTCTCAATCAACGGCATGCTCCATGGTAAAAATTTATCATCAACCTCCCCCGGTAGACTCCCTAACTTGTTACTGGCACTCTCCACCACACTTCGAATGTACACGATCTCTTCAACTGCATGCTTCTTCAACAAACATAACGCTCCGTAAACCGCGAGATATGTCTTTGCTGTCCCGGCGGGGCCATCAACAAACAGCATTTTAGAGTCTGAAGATAACATGCTACCAACAAAACTTTTATGAATATCGTTTGATTTAAACTCATAATTTATTTTGAAGTCCAGGTCCCATGCCAATGTACCCAGCTGATGTTTTTCCGGAAGAGATTTTTTCTTTTTCATGTGTAAGTAATTATACCATGCCCAAGCAAGTTGCAATTATAATTTTGACCAAGAACAACCCTCAACTATTAAAACAGTGTGTTGATAGTATTGCCAAACACACCATCACCACAAGTTACAAAATATATGTTGGAGACACAGGCAGCGACGAGGTCAACATCAACATCAATCGAGCCAACCTCGCAGCACTGTTTGATAAACCTACTTGTGCGATGTATAGTCTACCTGAGTATCATTTTGCTGCAAACAACAACGACATAGTGAAGCACCTTGTCGAAGAACCGTACATACTATTTTGTAATGATGATGTGGAGCTCACTGAAAATTGTATCGATCCAATGTATGACTGGATCGTGTCAAACAAACATATCGGAAGCGTAGGTTGTCATTTGAAATTTGCGAACGGAGCCACACAACATGCTGGTCAGATTGCGTATGTGGACTCTTCCGGATTGTTACAATGTACACATCGAGGATATGGAGAGTACAATAAGAGACATGACACAGGCGCGATTACTGGTAACACTGCCGCGTTCATGATGACTAGTAAGGATTCTTTCGATGAAATTGGCGGCTTTGATACACAATTCACTGAATGTTGGGAAGATATACAACTCAACATGAAATATATAATTTCCGGTCGGATAAACTGGTATATAAATGAAGTCTCTGCAATACATCATGAGAGTCAAACACGCACTCGTTCCACTCAGGCGAAATATCGATTACAATACGATTATACATACAAATTGAAACCATGGTTCGATGCACTAGATACAGACAAGCAACAATGGATTTTAAACTTTAAAACCAATAAATAAATTAAATGAATTCAGCTGTATATTTGAGACATGATCATGATGATGATATGACTGTGGTTACTATTTACACCTATGTAAAAAATAACCCGTTATATACCGGTGATATTTATATAATATCTGACCATGTTGATGAGTCTGTAAAATCATTGGTGTCTCAAGTATATAGTAAATGTAAATATATAAAACCTGGAGCAGATTGTAAACATATGTTAAAATTACATAAACATGCGAAAGATATCACCGGGCGAGTATTTAATGATGTATCTATTAAAAATATAACTGATAGCAAAGACATACGTATCGCAATTGTATGTTATGTATACTACCCGGAGTTTTTTCAAGAGATGTACAATCATGTAGTTAAATTGAGCCAGTACGTAAATGACAGTATCGATATGTATGTATATCTATGTGATGTAAACAGTACTAACACCGCGGTTCAAATGATTAAAAATACCCGGGCAGAGTATAATGTAAATATCATATTGAATTGGACACAAAATAGGGGTAGAGATGTTAGATCATTCTTAAATTTTATATCCAACTCTTGGTATAAGAGTTATGATATGATATGTAAAATACACACTAAAAAAACCACATATTTACATGACAATTGGCGCGAGTTTTATCTAGAAAGATTATTAAAACCGGAGAATTATAGTAAGTACAACAACTGTTTAAATAATACCGACACTGGCATAACCAGTGTAAGTAAATTTGAGATCCGAGAAAAGCATATATCAACAAATATAAACTATAAAAATCTGAAGTTTCTAGACACTAAAATAAAGCTAAATATTAATAACATGAAAGTATATAAGTTCCATGCAGGTACAATGTTCTGGTGTACATCAAATTACTGTGAACATATTAAGAATAGTTTAGACTTGAGAGAACACGATAAATTATTTGAAGAGGAACCTATAAAATCAGACGGTACATTAGCACATGCATGGGAACGCGCGTTTTGGTTGTTATGAGTAACATTGTTGATATAAAATTTTATAGAAAACTGTACCCAGATTTGAGATTCCTTCCGGATGACAAACTACAGACACATTATGACTCATCCGGAAAGAAAGAAAACAGAGTACCAAATCAATACGTAATGGACCAATATTTTGATAATAATGCCCCGGACTTTGACATTACATTTTACAAAAGAGAATATACTGATGTACCTAATAATGAGTTACATGCAAAATTACATTATATGACACACGGCTTTGCTGAAGGTAGAGCCATAAACCACTCCTCAGCGGTTTCTGAAACCCCACAGCCAATCGCAGTATCATCAGATTCATCCCCGGGAGAAAAAGAGTTTACAAAGGAGAGCTCTACAGTATATAATAGATTCGCTTTGATAATTAACTACCAACCTGGAGAACATGATACAGCTATGTTTGATAATTTGAACCAGATTTCCGGACAATATCCTGAATTTCATATTTATTTTTACTATACAAATGATTCTGACCTGTTGAAATGTTTACAACTTTCTAGAGAAAATATAACATATCTATCTATAGAGCAAGAACATTTTATATCTGCAGAAGAGTGGTACTTAACATTAAATAATAATTTAAATCTATGTTCAACATTTTTAAATAGTTTAAACAAATATATAAACGATAATAAACCTAAAGAAAATTTTGAATATAATAACCAAACGATATATAAAAACCAGGTGTATGTTACCTCATGAGCTTGTTTGACCCACATTTCTATTCAGCTGCATATAAAGATCTACATGGGTTGAGTGTAAATAGTCTGCAAAAGCATTATATAACTAATGGACAAAAAGAGAACAGAATAACATCTGAAAAATATCTTAAATCGTTATACCCGGATGTTGATATATATAGTTTAATGAAATCTAACAATATAGATCTTGCTACAGCTATAGAGAATATTCACGGTCATAAAGATGCATCACTATCTGAGGACATCGTGAAGAAGCCTCCGGTACAGATTTTTGATGCTAACTATTATATGCAGCAGTACCCGGATGTTGTTGCAGCTGGGTACAATACAACATCTCGTGCATTCCAGCATTGGATGACATTCGGTAGATATGAAAATCGAAATGGTTCTAGGCCCGTAGTAAATACAACAATATCAAAGCTGCCGCGTTACAGGGATTGGGAGCTAGGCAATTCAAGTATGTTAATGGATAGCTCTATCGCGCAAGAATGGTTCGGTACACACCTTTACGGTTGGAAAGGTGTAATGACTAGCTTATATCAAGAATTAAAAAACCAAAGTATATTCACACGTAAATACCAACATGATATTTACTTCAATCCGTGGCTAGAGGAACTGACCACCTGGGGCCGGGACTTAGAGAAGAGACGGCAAATAATTCACACCATTTTAGATAAAGATGTAAAGCTTATAACATTTGTACACAACCCACCATTTGTTGAATGGGAATCCAAGTACAAAAATACAACCCCTAAAACTCTATCTGAACTAAATACACAAATAGCTAATAATCCAGGTAACTTTAACGGATTATTATCGCAAAACACAGATCAAGTACTTATAAGTAATGATGCATATTACGGTAATTGTGACATGGACTTAATGGACAAATGTATATACATATATACAGTCTCACAGACACATAAAAAATATTTAACCTCTCCTGAAATACAACAAAAATATCCATTTTTAAAAAATAAAATATTATCCGCTAATCATCCCATCACAGATAATATAACCACTAGATTTGACTATAACTCGTACACCAGGTCAAATAATAAAAAAATATATCATATAGGGTGGTGGATGAGAAATTTAAAAACATTCAATGATATCAAATTACCAGTATGTTTGAATAAAAATGTTTTAGTTAAAAAAGATTTTAGCTGCTTCACTGATATAATCACCCCGGCGATGAAAAATGTTACATTTGTAGGTCACTTAGAGGATAACGAATATGTAAAAATCTTCAAAGAGAATATATTATATATGGATGCATTTGATGTTACGGCTAGCAACCTTTTATTAGAGTGTATCCGGTGTGAAACACCGGTGATTTTAAATAGACATCCCAGTTTTGAACAGTATATAGGTGCCAAATATCCTATGTTTTATGATGATATATCTGATATTGAATGTTTAACAGTCGAACAATTTAACAAACTAGTTCAACGAACAAATGATTACCTCAAAAAACTAGATAAAACTCATATATCTCAGCGAACTTTCAATCAGAAAATATGCTACGATTTGAAGAAATTAGAAAATGACAACTCACTTGTTAAACTATCCTGGATAACGTCATTATATAACGCCGATAAATATTTTAGTGATTTCTGTAAAGACTTTACAAATCAAAATTATAAACATCCGGAACAATTAGAGTTAATTATTGTTAATATATATGATTCACACTCAAAAGAAACCCAAAAAAAGATAGTAGAGTTTGAAAAGACAAATCATAACGTTAAATTAATCAATATATCTAAGGAAAAGGATCCAGGAATTTACAAGTGCTGGGAGATAGCAATTAAACAATCTATTGGGCGATATATTACAAACGCCAATCTAGATGATAGGCACCACCCAGATTTTTCGATGGAAATGATAAACTATATGGATAGTACACCTACTGTAGATGTTACATATGCACCTGTGTATGTAGGTAGTAAGTATCTCCCCGTTTATAAAACAAAATATCTAAACTCAGATCATGTATGGTTTGCTGAACGTGAGATTGGTCAACCGTTACATATATCTGATTTATGGGATAAAAGTACAAAAGATACCAGGAACCCGTGTCATTCCTGCCCTGTATGGCGGAGGGATATACATGAAATTGTTGGATATTTTAATGAGGAAATGTATGGTAGTGTTGCAGATTATGCTTTATGGTTGAAGTGTATTGACATGAACTTAAACATAGCTAAGGGCAACTCTAAACCATTAGCATTTTACCTTATAAATAACAGATCATACGGTCGAACAAAAAATGTAAACACTAAAAAACAGTTTTTATTAAAGCAATATAACCTAAACATACATGAGTGATTTATATAAAACCTTATATAAATATTAATAGTAACTAAGGCCAAATGAACATATTATTTTACGGAAACTGCCAAACTTCTAGGTTAGCCAACTCTAATACGTTTGCTAATATGAAACGGAATTGTGTTCTGTGTTATGTGACAGATATGACTCAGGACCAATTCACTAAACTAATTAAAGCAGCGGATATAATTATTACGCAGCCTATTAAACCTGGTTATAGAGGGAAATCATATCTAGACACGGAATTTATACTTAAAACCAAGAGAAAGGATTCACATTTAATTTTAATACCATCCATATTTTGTGGTGTATATTTTCCAGACCAGGTATACATTAAAACTATCCATGGAGAGCTAGTTACTACCCCGTGTGACTATCAATATTTAAATCTGATAAAATATCATATAAACAATAAGGATATACATTCCTTTCAAGACGAAGTAGTAAATAACCCGGACTATATTGAAACCCGGGAACTACTAGATCATATTTCCGGTACGATACAGCTCTTGAAGGATAGAGAAGATATAGCAGTAAGTGATTATCCGGAAGCAATCCCCATTACAATATCTCAGTATATAAAAAATAACTGGCGTGATAAGTTATTATTTTATTCTATCAATCACCCTACAAATTATATTTACAATTATATCCTCTCCCAGTTAGTAGAGTTAGAGCTTGTAGATAATTATAAACCTTTTTATGAAGGGGATGGTATCATTAATATACAAGTCACTGATACTAGATCTTTAATGTACAGCTCAGTAAAGCAACAGCTTAATTTTGATATAAAGAACTATCAACCATGCCTTCACACTAATAAAGTGATTGGTAATGTGAATATAATTAAGTCATATTACCAGGTGTATACTGAACAAAAGATTCAATTTGAAACATTCCCCAACCATTTAGACAGCTTTACATTTAGAAATCTAGACATAGAAAATAATTGTTAAATATATGAAAGATAATAATTACAGCTTCAATCGGGTCGGGTGCTCAGAAGGTGGTCTACTGTACCTTCATCACTTGAAAGAAAAGGGTAAATTAGATAGCATACAATGGATGAATAATCCGTGGAAAAACATGAAGTGGGCATGTAGATGGCTGTACAATACCGCCGGGTTGTATGATAGTACAATTGATATACACGGTAATGATGAACAGGGCCTAGATGATATAGTCAATTCTCCGGCATTGGAGCAATGGATCGATAGTTACAAAACCGCATTAAAGAACTCATCATTCCCTTTAGTTCTCATGCACTCTGGTATACAATGTAATGCAAACATGAAAACATTTATAGAAGAGTATAAACATTGTTATGTAGCAACTCATGTTGGTAACTGGAATTGGAACACCTGGCACAAACCGGATTTAGAAATCAACACCGCGAAGATTTTTGAACCAATGACTCAAGATATTAATAACTGGTATGATGAGTCACTTAAACTCTGTGTTAATGCTTGTAATAACAAGAGAGTCTTAATTGTAAGTAATATGGGAAAAACGTGTGAAGAGCAGTATATTAAAAATAATAATCATAATATATCTAGCATCGGATATGTAGAATATCCCTCATGCTTTGGAAACTCCGGTCCGGATGTGAATCATATGGTCACTACAGACCGCGTCGTTAATGAGATAAACAAAATAATAGATACATATGATGTTGTAATACTCGCATGCGGGGCATTAGCTCCGATAGTATCAGACAGGATAATAGGTGATGTTACTAAAATAACAATAGGTAGTGGTATAAATATATTGTTTAATATTACCCCGGAAATGCAAAAACCATCTTCCGGAATTTTCAAAATACCTAAAGATATCCGCCCGGATGTGTCTCGTTACTATGGAAATGGAATAATGAAAGACTAAAATTGATAAAGTACCCGGACATAGGTAGAATTGATTTTATAGATTATTTAAATTCATACCCGGATTTGAAGCAGGCGTTTGGCTATGATGTTACTAAAGCTGAGCAACATTGGGTAACAAACGGGAGATTTGAAGGCCGGCATATACGATTAAAAGACATAAATTATAAAGAAATTGAAAAACATGTAACAAATGCATATCATAAACATCATAATGATATATCAGTTAATATATTGACTAGTCTGTATGTAGATAAAAACCCACAGCGTGTAGAAGAGTACAAACTCGCGTTGCAACTAAATTTAAACAACCCACATGTTAACCATGTACACGTTATGTGGGATAATTGCGGAGGCGAAATAGAACATTTCATATCTCCTCATGAAAAATTGACAATCGTACCACATGATGGGAGACCTAGTTTCAAAACACTATTTGAATACTGCAACACCCAGAAGAGCCGCGCGCTATGGTGTGTATGTAATGGAGACATTGTAGTAACAGACGATGTGCATAAACTACAATCGATCAATATGAACAACAATCTCCTGGCTCTGACACGATGGGAGTTTGTATCAGAAACAGATATATCAATATTTCATGAACATGAACAACCTAACAAATATTCACAAGATACTTGGTGCTTCAAAACACCAATATTGATACCATCAGAACTGGAGCTAATACATATGGGAAAAGTGGCATGCGACAGCAAATTGAGTGAAGTGTACAAGCATTACCAACGTTCAATATACAACCCTTGTGTGGATATAAAAACACTTCACATGCACATGCAAAACTCTAGAACACAAACTTATAACATCGCCAACGCTGGGTACGTTGAGAGTTGTAAGTTACAAGATATATACTAATATGAAAATACTTATAACCGGTGGCTCGGGCCTAGTAGGTTCCGCAATCAATGATATTTCAAATATGTATGCCGATTACGATATAGAATATCTATCATCTAAAGATTGTGATCTCAGAAACTTTAATAAATTAACCGATATTGTGAAGATATCTCAACCGGACTGTGTGGTACATTTAGCGGCTAATGTAGGTGGTTTGTACAAAAACATGAATTTTAAAACTCAGTTGTTTGAAGATAATATGTTAATGAATTATAATATTATCAAAGCATGTTCACATCACAGAGTATCTAAATTTATAGGTATGTTATCAACATGTATATTTCCGGATGATACAATATATCCTATAAATGAAGACATGTTACATGCTGGAGAACCGCATGAATCAAACGATGCATATGCATATGCAAAACGCATGCTCGATGTGCATTGCCGTGCATACAATAGTCAGTACAATACAAACTACAACTGTATCATACCAACCAACATTTATGGTAACAACGACAATTACCACTTAGAAGATGCGCATGTGATACCAGCTCTCATACACAAATGTTATTTAGCTAAGAACTCCGGAGGAAAATTCGAAGTAAGAGGTACCGGTAAACCACTAAGACAGTTCATACATGCCGATGATCTTGCTCATATAATTTTACAGCTCATACCCATCATAAATCAAGAAAATATAATAGTGAGCCCTTCTGCTGAATATTCAATTGGGCAAGCTGCCACATATATCGCCCGGGCTTTTGATTATGAACATGCATTGGTATTTGACGATAAGTTTAGTGATGGACAGTATAAAAAAACAGCAGACAATACAAAGCTACTCAATATCCTCCCGGAGTGGTCGCGCCCCGGGCAATTCACCGAGTTAGAACCCGGTATATCATCTACAGTCGAACATTTCTTAAGTAGATATCCAAACATACGTAAGTAAATAATGTAACATGGGAATAGCACTAATTACAGGAATAACTGGTCAAGATGGTTCATATCTAGCAGAATTACTATTAGATAAAGGATATGAAGTGCATGGGATTGTGCGTAGATCGTCGTTGATAAACACTCACCGGATAGATCATATATATGATAGGATTTCATTACACCATGGTGATTTAACAGACTCAACAAACATTATAAACATCATACAAAAAACACAACCTACAGAAATTTACAATCTAGGTGCTCAAAGTCATGTGAAGGTGAGTTTTGAAATTCCGGAATACACTGCGGATGTTGATGGGATGGGCACCCTCCGGGTACTAGAAGCTGTGAGGATACTCGGTTTGGAAAATAAAACTAAAATATATCAAGCTAGTACTAGCGAGTTATATGGTTTAGTTCAAGAGGTACCGCAAAAAGAAACCACACCATTCTACCCTAGATCTCCATATGGTTGCGCGAAAATGTACGGTTACTGGATAACAAAAAATTACAGAGAGTCATACAACATGTTTGCATGCACCGGTATACTTTTTAATCATGAAAGTCCTAGAAGAGGTGAAACATTTGTGACTAGGAAAATAACTCTAGGTCTTAACAAAATAATTAAAGGTGAGTCTGACCGCCTGGTGATGGGTAATATTGACTCTAAAAGAGACTGGGGCCATGCGAGAGATTATGTACATGGTATGTGGTTAATGCTTCAACAAGAAGAACCTCATGATTATGTACTGGCAACAAATAAATTTTATTCTGTTAGAGAGTTTATTGAACGTGCATTTGCATGTAGAGGTTATAATATAAAATGGAAAGGCACCGGTGTAAATGAGATTGGTTATGATACAAACACGGGTAATGATTTAATTTTTATAGATTCCAAATATTTCCGACCAGCAGAAGTTGAAGAATTACTCGGTGATGCAACTAAAGCAAACTCACAATTAGGTTGGTATCCAGTCACAACCTTTGAACAGTTAGTAGAGGAAATGGTTGACAATGACTGCAAATAATTCTGATAAGTTAACTGATGCTGAAGAGAAGCTAAAACAGCAAGTTTTAGATGAACTATATACGAAGTTAAATTACAAAAAAAATACTAAATATACAAAATCTAAAAGTGATATAGTTAAAGAACTTCCGGAAGCAGTCCCTCAGGAGAATAGATATACTAGTAGATTTGATAATATTAGCACTGTCTTGAAAAGATGGGATCAACGATTCGGTACTAAAATAGATACAACTATCGAGAATTGTTCAAAATATACTGATTTAAACCCAGAAACAACAGTTCTTATAACTGGTAGTATTAAATCTACTGACAATCGAAAACTATCAATGTTTGATAATGTATATCCTATTCTCGGCGATTATAATACAGCCAAGGCTCAAGGACATGGGATGTATGTAGTAGATTATAATATGGGTAAATATTGCACCCAACATACCGGAAATAATAATATTATGATATATACCCGGGATGCTTATAATAAGCAAAAAGTGCTCAAGAAAACATGGGTGTATGGTGATTATAGAAGCTTTAAAACAATGGATATAAAGTATTACACCTCTCACTATGACCCTTCTACTGGTAGGATACCTGGGGTAGAAGCGGCCACTGCATTATATATCAAAAATAAATATAGTGGAGCTAAGATAGCAATGTATGGTGTGGATTTTTCTAACTTGTCTGCATGGGATCAAATGATAATTAAGGAACTAGAAATCATTCAATGTGTATAAGATTTTTTAGTTATGTTAAAAATGAAATTGTTTTTATTGAAAAGTGGTTACAACACCATGCGAGCATCTCTAAGTGGTTTTTAATACATGTAGTAGATAATGGATCGACTGATGGTACATGGGAAATACTGCAGCGATATAAAAAAAAATATGGAATAAATATCTACCAACACGGTGACTATAGTTCAAAAGGTACATACTTGACAACATTAATGAAGAGGTATCAAAACCAAGATAGTATATTAATCCCAATCGACGGTGATGAGTTTTTAGTCTTACATATTAATGATAATGTAATCAACAATGCTGGGTGTATTAAAGAGTATTTACACAACCTACCACGAGATGGTAGTATGTACAAAACGACCGGTTCATTATTTTCAGTACCACATAAAATTTATAATAAAGACCCTTTCAAGGAGATCATAAAATGGAGATGGAGATGGAAATCAGAACGTTCCTGTAAAAAATTTTACTATAGTAAGACATTCAAAAAAACCGATCATGGTAATCATAGCGGTATTAGTGATAACAAAAATTATAAATCTACAGATTTAGTTTACTTACACTATCACGATATAGGTCGAGATCACTACAAACAAAAGTGCGAACAGGACGTTGCATCGCTTAATTTAAACATTAAAGATTTTGCTGACCTTAACAATACCGGTATAGGGTGCGAAAAGGCTAGAGCGTTACTAAACATTGGTGATTGGAATTACAGTAATAATAAAGAGTTTGATATAAAATTTAAATGGACAAATGGAAATAACCTTACATCATAATTTTTTCGGCGTAAATTTAGATAGCTTAAAAACATCTATATACAAAGATCATCTCAAAATAGCAATTAACAGTTGCCGGGTGAACACTAATTTAAAGACCTGGTGTTTATACACCGGGGAGAAGAGTGATATGTATGATTGGTTAGTATCAAAAAATGTTACAATGTTAGACTGTAATCAAACATTACTTGTTGATAGTATTAATCAGGATATGAGTGATACATTCAATCATGGAATAGCGAAAGGAGCATGGTTGAGAGTTGAAATACCAAACATAGTACGTTCCTTAGATATCAACCCCACACACGTACTATATACGGATGTTGATGTGATCTTTACAGACAAATGGAATCCGGTGATGCTAACTACTGACGGTATTCCTAGATTCGCATGTAGTTTTGAAGGTGATGCACAACGACACTACAACACGGGAGTAATGGTAATGAATGTTGAATATATGCAAAACACATACTCATCATTTATGGAGTATGTATATAACACAGGGATTGCTACATTTAATCCTTATGATCAAGCAGCTCTCAACAATTTTTATCCGGTGAATACAATCACCAGACTCCAACGCCGGTATTGGAACTGGACACCTTACATGAATAATGGTACCTTGTCAGACAGCCAAGCTAGGATCAAGCATTTTCATGGACCTAAATTAAATTTTATCCGGAGTAAAGGCTCATGCATGCCTATTGATGCAAACCCATTACATCAATTAATACATCAATTATATAACCAATCCTCTCAAAAATATGAGGAGATGCTGTCTTTAGCAGATGTACATTTACATGATTAACACTTGAAAACACCGCGTTAATCAGTTATAATATATGTATGATTGTTAATAGTATTGAAAATTACGACGGAGAGCTACTGCATAATAGATTCGCATATAAATTTTTTAGAGAAAAGACATTACCGATTGGTAATATTATCGCCTTCAGGAGCCCCATGCTAGTAGAAGCGGATGGAATGATTGACAGTGAAGATATCATAAAGAATGAATTTATATATAGCGATGATGCGATAAACTTTCTATGGGAAATCCCATGCTTGAATGATGCCTTTGGTGCAGTAGCTTGGCAACGACTGTTCAACACCAACATAGCCAACCTGCTCAGCTCTAACTATTTACATGCTCCAATCGAAGTGGATGGGGACGATATCATCGTGCATAAAGATCATGAACAGGGTGGTGTCAAACAGAGCAAAGGTAAATGCAGCGTGAGCATAACATATGTAAGAGATAATGTAAGTTTAGGTCATACCGGAATAAACATCACTGCTGGAGACAAAGCCCCTAGTCATGCGTACTCAACCGGTCTAGACAACAGACAAGCTACACAGTTCATGAAAGAGGTTGTTGACATGTTCTATCAAATGAATGATGATATGTTTCTAGCCACAACAAAAACAATAGTTAAGTGAACATATTTAACTATCTATCAAATATATTATTCACTAAAAAATCCGCATCAATTAAAGCGATTGATCAGCAAAGCGATTACCAGCCATTTTTAATTAACAGATGGTGCAGCATGCTGAACAAACAAACATGTAATGTGATAAACACTACGGTTAACACAATGTATCAAGTGTTTGAGAGCAAATCAGACCATTATAAATTTTTACATTATATTGTACCACGGGAACGTTTCACTAGAATCAATTATATAAAAAAACATAAAACTGAAAATAAAGACTCACAGATAGTATCAAAGTTGGCTAAAAACCTTGAATTATCCAAAAGGGAGATAAATCTTTATAAAGAACAACTAAATTTAGATTTATCAAAATATGACCAACCAACAAAAAGCTAACATTGACACGATTGAACCGACCAAGAGTTTAATTGACTTATCCTCCGCGCATGAAGATTCATTAGATTCGACACTAATCGGTTACGCCGTAGAGTCTCTAGAAGACGATATAGTGTTGATTGAATTCGCTGACCGGTTCGAAACTGGAGAAGAGATTATTAGAGATGGTATCGTAGTACCACTTAACGGAAACCCTAAAGCCTGGAGAATTGGTAAAGTAATACTACAAGGCAAAAGTGCACTAACTACAACCACCGGAGATTATGTAACGTTTCCGAACAACATGGGGATACCGGTGAGCAATTTAATAGTGAAATCCGGTAAAGAATACATCACAGTCAAGAAAGGACAGTTCATCAACGCACAGCGAATCTTCGGTAAGCTTGAAAAGCTCGGCGAAGATGCTGTAGTATGAGCCCTGGCCAGCTAAACGGTCTGTTACAGTCCAATGTACTGGATATAAAATTCAACCGCCGTAGATTACGCCCCGGTGTCACACCGACTCGAAGAATGTTATGCACCATGGACAGTACCATACTCAACAGTACTAATGGTCGGACTGTTCTAAATTACATGCCCCCATCCGGTTCCGGGTTCCCTTACAATGTGTCAGGTAAAGGTTTGAGCTTAGTATGGGACATTCTCATGCAAGATTTCCGCATGGTTAGCGCGGAAAGTGTGAATATCATAACAACATACCCTGGTGATGATACATTCTGGGGAGTGTTCAACGAAACCTTTGTAACCATGTCCCAGCAAGATAAAATCGCCTTTATGGCATCCTGACATATGTTAACACGCGAAAAAATAGAACATACATTCACCGATTTATTACAACGTAACGTTAGAATTATATGCGGTAATAAGAGTATCAAAACCGGTAAACTACTGCTGGTGTCACAAAAGAATGCATGTATTTGCTTGTTGATGTTGAATCAAAAAAACGAACCTAAAAACTATGAAATACCATACCCGTTTGAATTTAATTACGACGCACCCACAGTGACTGTAAACTTAGATTATACAATATACACACTATGTCATGGTCGCGAAGACACAATCGACAACATAACGAAACATATACCAGAAAAAACAAATCGGTTCTTTAACAAACATGTACGTATTATAGGTGTTGAATAATCCTATATATGTTCATACAATATTGTTGTGGATTTAAGACAACACTTTCCGAAGAATTACCAACCTACCGATTTACAATCAAAGGCATTAGTAAAACTACAAAACGCTTTTGAGAGTACATCAACTGTGATACTAACAGCTCCTACAGGGTCCGGAAAAAGCTTCTTTGCTAGCACACTCAGTAACAGCGCGAGAGGAGTGTCGGATTCCAAATATGAAAACATATATAATTATTCTGCATTTGATGTTGATCAGCACGGTAACTATGCGGATACTACTCCGGTTGAACCTCATGGTGGTCTCGTACTGACAATAACAAAGGCATTGCAGGACCAATATGTGAAGCTTTTCAATAGTGAAACGCTCAAAGGTAAGAGCAACTACATGAGCACATTGGATAATACTATGGATGTAGAAATTGAATCTGCCGTAATACCTAGGAAAATATTACACAATCATAGAATCAACCATAAATGTAATTATCATAACAATCGACGTGATTTACTTGTAGGTCAGTTCGGTGTTACAAATTACAAAATGTTCATGAATCTCCCGGGACATGTAAAATCTAGAGAGTTTTTGATATGTGATGAGGCTAGCGAGTTAGAAGATGAGCTTGTATCACAATGTAGCTGTAAAATAGAATATGAGAAGTTGAAACGACATAACATATCTATAAAAAAATTAACTACAGACGAACCGTTAGCAGTGTATGCATGGTTAGATGATCTAGTACAAATGTTGCAAGAGCAGAGACTGTTCTTGCAACGTACATTACAGAAAAAAAGCACCTGGACTAGTGGTTCACAAACCAAGTATAGATTCATAAATCAGCTATTGTCACATGTGACTATATGCGCGAACAATTTTTACGAGTGTGAGTATATTGTTGAAAAGGATTACAATAAGGTGATGCTCACACCATTATATGTAAATAAGTTGGCACAAAATATTTTAGGTTTCGGAGAAAAAAAATTGCTCATGAGCGCTACTATAATTGACCCTAAGAGTTTTGCAAAGACATTAGGTATAGAAGAGTATGAGCATATAGAGATTGAATCCGGATTTGATGCTAAAAAGTCACCTATATATGTTTCCACTAAATACCCATTAAGTAGAAAGACAATGAGTAAATACTTACCTAAAATTGTAGACGATATAGAAAGTATATTAGATCATCACAAAAATCAAAAAGGTGTAATACATACACATACTCATGAGATCGCGCAATATATAAAAGATACAATATGTAGCGATCGGTTGTTATTTAGAGAGAGTGGTACATCAAACGAGGATATATTACAACAGCATCAAACTCTAGATAGGCCAACAGTACTAGTGTCACCCTCGTTGACGTATGGGGTTGATCTAAAAGATGATCTTGCTAGATTTCAAATCATATTGAAGTTACCGTATCTACCATTATTAGACAAGCGTATAAAGAGATTATTTGACCATAATAGTGAGTGGTACCAGAATAAAATGCTCAACACTCTAGTACAAGCGTGTGGCCGCGCGACGAGATCTGCAGATGATTGGTCCACCACATATATAATGGACGGGCTTTCCGGAAAGATTATAACTAAATGTAAACATAAACTACCAAAACATTTCATACAGAGGTTCGCGTAATAAATAATTATGTGAGGTATCATACATATAATTTTGAAATAAAGGATCTAATAACACAATTTCTATCTGCATTTGATGAAGGAGTTGTAAAAAGATTCAATCAAAAACGAGAACCGGAGAAAAGTTTTGAAGCGAGATATGTATATGCGCACAAGCAACGAGTGGTTCATGATCTAATAAACAAGAGCCAGCACATACAGCTACCTGTTGTCGCTGTGAGCTTGGTTAGCATCACCCGGGATCCTGGTCGAGTCTTTAACAAAATTGAAGGTTTTCAATACCCTCAAAGATATTCTATAGATAATGTTTCAAACATGTATGACAAAGTACCCCCGGTCAACCCTGTGAACTTGGAAATTACAATGGACATCATGACCAAGTATCAACAAGATATGGATCAGTTAATAACCAACTTCGCGCCATATTGTAACCCATATATTATATTGTCATGGAAAATTCCTCAAGGTGATAAGTATCTAGATCCATTCTTAGATAAAGATGCACCTATTCAAGAGTTGAGGTCTGAAGTGTTGTGGAACGGTAATATAACTCTAGATTACCCAAAAGATCTAACAGCTACACAACCTTATAGAGTCTCTGCCAGTACTGGCTTTACAATCAAAGGATGGCTATTCACCAAACCACCACAGACCGGAGTAGGTACAGTTTTTGATATTGAAACAAACTTTGTGTCAGTTTCATCAATCGATGATCTTGAGGGTGGAAATTTGAATGATTACAAAACCACAAACAACGAATAACATGGGAAGAAACGCTAAAGATATAACTGATTGGGGTATAGAAAATGAAGAACGTAACATCAGACAGCTGAACCCAACTAAAGACCAAGCATATATAGAAGATGTAGTCGCCGGTAACCCTAATGATAGACGTGGTAGTTTCGCTGGTAATCGAACGGGTAGTCTCCGCGGAGCGCCTAGTGTTACATATGTGACATTAGATAATACTAAAAAACGTAAATTGTTACGAGCAGATACACTTGAACCTTTTGACATATACATCGAAGGTTACAACATGTACAACATGACAAATCTTTACCTGAGTGGTAGCACGACTGAAATGTTTGGTACATCTGCCCAGGAATATAGTTATTTTAATGATAAATATGATAATAGATTATCAACAGAAAATCCCCCATTTTCCGGAATACAAATTGATTCATGGGTGGTGTTAAATAATAACAATATATATTTTACTGCTCCTGCAATTAGCGCTTCTGGCTCATTGGATATAATCTTACAAGGCCCGGCCGGGTGGTACCTCGCATCAGAATTTGCATATGGTGATACTGACTCTCTTATAACAATAACGACAGCAACCACCGGTACAGAAACAAGTGAACTATGCGGTACAGAAACAAGTGAACTATGCGGTACAGAAACAAGTGAACTATGCGGTACAGAAACCTAAATATTAACTGATGCAATCATTTACTATAGATGGTATTGTTGTAATGCCGGCACTAGAAGCAGAATATAGACTGGACCCTACAATAAAAACTCTCCGGAATACAATTACATATGAACAAGGTTATTCATACTCTTATCACAACTTCCTACAAGATGTTAGAGATTACTCATTTAATAAATCATCGAATTTTTATTTAACTCAACCTACCAATACTGTTGAGTTTTTTGAAATACAACCCATACCCTTTACGTATCCTAGTATAGATACTACATTTTTAGCATTTCACCGGTTGACTAGTGACCCGTTGAGCGCATTAACAGCCAACCAAGATACATGTTTGACCGCAGCAAGCGCGACTTCCGGTTCTGAGATCACCGCAACTTCCGCAACTTCTGCATTGAGCGCGGACGGGCAAGATACAATTTCAACATATTTAACAATAGACAGCGCGGTAGATTCAGATTCTACAGACCTCTACAAAAATATTAATGCTGAGAAGTTTATTGACCTTAAAACAAAAAAGACATTACCTCAAAATTATTATTTTAATATAATGTATATTGACAGTATAAACTGTTATATATATCATCAAACCGGGGATGATAGATGGTACCTATCTCACAAAGATGAAGAGGGAGAAACACTAAAGTTTGTGAAAATAACTATAGAACCATCACTAGAAAACAACCCGGTTGAGATTGAAGCTAGTGGTGGTAATAAGATTAAGTTTCAATACACTAGGAGTAGAGAAGGTCTCATCCGTTTCTACAAGCAATTGAACGCTAGTACGCACGTGTTGAAGCTGTTGAGTGATGAGGATAGACAAACGAATCCAGCTAGCCTTCCCATCCGACTAGAAGACATGTTAGACCCAGATGGTGATGGGGACACTGAAACGCAATCTCCTAATGTTCTTGAATTAACACCGGATACAACACTCAGGACAAGGCCGCGATATGAAACTAACATTTCTAAGAATGTTATACAATCCCATGTGTTCAATTACAAAAAGGATATCAACTACAATCAACTAGAAATAGATAAAGATAAGACATCTTCTCAACAAGTGAACACTCTAGTCCATTCCGAGTACTACTTCCTTACTGGGGAGTCGTTCCCGGTCAACTTTTTCGGTCTTAAAAATTTACAGACACCTAGTAATATTAACTCTAGTAACAATATCTTCCCGGGTCAATCGAATGAATATCATAGAGACTATAACAAGGTTTTTACAGGTTCAAATCAAACCGGTGGTAGTAGCAACATATCATTGGAATATACATCCAGTAGTAAGGAGTATACATTCGCCCCGGGGATGAACTATTTCAACACCCCTCAGGATATAACTCCGTATAATCGTGTCAATATCAATGACACAAACTTACATTCTAGCGGTGCGATCGCCGGTACATCTCCAGGTGATTCAGATAAGATATACAAGAAGAACGCTGGTTATGGTAAGTATACAAGGTGGGGAGACCCAACAGACCAGCAGTTAGGTACATGGTTATGTACTTGGTTATCTGGAGGGGATGACCCAGATGTTGAGCCTGTATGGATGGATAGATACTACAAGCCTGATGAGGTTGGTTATGTACAAGCTCTGACCAGTTCAAACATCTTCTCTCATGCTAGGTATGATAGTAATCAATTTGATGTATATAACACAACAGATACGGTCATAGATAGACCTAGCAAATTGACTTTGGAACCGGGATGTTTTTATGCATACTATAGATTGACTAACAAAGATCTAAACAACATATTGTCAGAACTTGACCCCTCTCATATACAAAAAGGATTTGACACATATCAAACAATAGGTGGACAGCAGCTTGGAGATGCTGATGGTACTATAGAACTCACTGGTGAGAGTATCGCCCGGGCCACACAATTGACTAAATTACCGGACTTTGATGCAATCAGTATAAATTTCGATCTAAATATAAAGGAGTTCAGAGCACCCTTTGGCCATCAAGTTTTAGGTAACTACACAACCAACGGGTTTGGTCTGTTTAACACTAATGATACTAGCCCATTCTTGTTCATTTTTGGATCTGATGGAGCCGCAGTTGGTGGTGTTCAACAAAATTCTAGTTTGCGTGTATATGACAACTCATACAAATTGTACAATTACATAACAAATGATAGCTTCATTGATGATACAGAAAGTCCATCACTGTTTGTATCGCTAATAATACGTGAGTTACCGGAGAATCTATTCATACTCTCGGAAAATGGTACCATTATAGAAGCATCTCATGACGGGGTTATAACATCCGTTTATAACCTATCTACATTATTGTCACAAGACATTACCGTGATCGACACTGCTTATGATGAGCAGTTGATATACATATTATCACATACAGGAACCGAGGCACAAGATTATCAGATACATACATTCGATATGGTAAGCAAGGCCTTGAAAACATTAGATAAGTCATGTCTGGTCAGCATCCCCATCCCGGAGCAACTAGGGTCAAATAACGTTGATTACAACTACGGACGGGACATATCTGAGTCCGGCCCACCAACAAAAATATGTATCAAAAATGACCCAGCGCCATATCAACATCACCGCTCTGTATATGTAGGGTATTCTGATATTGTGAAGGTAGGTAACAGGTACATATGGCAGCTTGTACGTGGAGCCACTAGTACTATCACCGGTTTGCAGGTGAAGCATGACGTTATATATGTATATGATACTAAAACTCTTGAATTGATACCAGGTCATTTAACAGATAACAATCTGTCTGACTCAACTGTACCCTTGAGAATAGCAGACTACGCAATCGATAGAAATGAAAATATCTGGTTAGCACATCAAGAGAATATATTATCTAAGTACAATAAAGACAGAAAACTGCTAGTGACTCGTGAAATAGAAGAACAAGAAATATTATCGCTAGTGCTAACACGTGACATGGTCGATAATGAGGTTCAAGAACGTGTAATGGTGTTAGGCAAAGTGGCTGGTGAGGAAGTAATAACATATGACATCGGACCCGTGAACCACCCTACAAACGATCCGGACCATGAAGATTATCGTAAGGCTAGCCCATGGACACAAGACGGTAATCAATTTACACGAGATCGTTTCACTAACCCACTAGACCCGGTGTATGATGATTTATCTACATTTGACGATACAACTCAGATAATATACCCGTTCATGGAAGGTAATTTGAGATTTGGTGAGCAAACTCAAGACCGGTTCAATATAGAGTCAGACAACACAGCTGGTAGAGTGATAGACGGTGAATATGAGTTCATCACTGAAGGTTTTGATTTTATAGGTACAGAAGGTGTAACCTTAATGTATGGTAACATATTTGATGTTGAGACTGGTAATCAAATTGACCAACGAGAGTTTCCTAACTTCAGTATAGATTCGGCTGACCTGAGACCACAGCTTGTGAATCATTATGAACATACAATGCTTAATTACAATAGATACCCTAAACATAATTTAAACTTGAAAATGTTGTTAGATCCGCTGTTCAAACAACAGCAACCAGATTTAGTGAATTTAAAAATCGATTTGACAAAACTCAACAGTAATAGATACACTGACTTTCATAACTTTAACATTGTCATAGACAATGACAAAGGGTGTGTAGAGATATGGATAGATGGTACTTTAGATGTAACAAATCATGTGTACAATTTTCCAGTTGATAAATATAGATTCACAAAAATGTTTAAACAATCGATTGTGGCAGGCGCGACATCATACTTGAATGATACACTACTTGTAAATAAACTTTCTAGACCAAAATCATACACCTGTAAAAATACATATATAAATAACTTTAACATTTACACCTGCCGGTTGAAACGTAACCATATATTAAATATAATGAGATCTAAAAACCCGGTTACCGAGATGTTTTGGGAGTGCCCCACTAGAAGTAGAAATTATATAGATACAATTGAAAAGGTATTCAACCATTCCACCCCGCCCCGGAAATCAAACATATTTAATATTGTGGTTAGAAATTCATCTGTTAGGTCGATACCACTACAAAATTATTTATCTAACAAAATTACACAGTTGTTACCCAAAGTCATACCTGGAGATACTAAAGCGAACAATATCCAGTGGACAAATGAACTTTTAGACTTTACAGAACCGGAAGCAGATCAACTAGTATATGATGGTCCGGTGGCTGATCAAATCATAGTAGACCCATCCGGAGTAACATTACCCGCGTATTTACCATATGTACTGCAATGATCTGGAGTTGTTAAACATTAACGCTGTATTAAATAATATTGACCATGGCAAACAAAAGAATTAAGATTAGTGAACTACCTAAAGTCACCTATGATCCGTTGGCAGATATATATCTGACTAAATCTGACTATTTACCAATAGCTGTTACTAACAAACTAGATTTATCAGCCAAGACAACCATGGCTGTCACCACTCGTGAACTCCAACGCTTCACATTGCAACAACCTAGTGATCTAGAGGATGCTGCAAATGAATTAACAATTGGTAGCCCTGGAGTGACAATCAACATGGGTAAAGTAAATGTTTCAACAACATTGACAGTCACTGGAGATTGTATATTCTCTGGTAATGTGACCATGAGCAGTATCACACTAGAATCTGGAGAGTTCAATAGCGATATACAAGTGGGTCAATCTGTGTACCCGGGCCGCATAACAGCCGCCGGTGGGTCGCCTATTCCCTTTGGTTTACTAGTCGCGAATAGCAGCGGGTTTATTAAACAAACTGGAGCGACCGGAATGTCATTAGCTAGCCTTGTAGCAAACGCAGCAGTCACTGCCCCGGCCAACGTTGGCAGGGTAGTAACTATCGATGCAAACGGTAAGTTAAACTTCAGTATTGGAATCGGTTCTCTGATAGGTGGAGACGGTTCATTGACCACCGACCCCGCAAAATATCATAATGTAGTTACAGTGAGTAACACCGGTGGTCTCTCACCAGACAGCGGAGTGAGTGTATCCACCTTGACCAATGTGGTCGCTGCAACTACCGGAACATTTGATACTGAGTCTGATGTTAGCAGCACCGGTCAGAAATTTTTAACAACAACTGCAGCTAGTCCTAGTGTGGATGATATAAAGGTGCATAATACACTGACATTAAAAAAGGTAAATGACGCGGTGAATGTTGTAGAGGCTACACTAGGTGAGACAATTCACAATCAAAACAAGATACTGACTACAAGAGCCAGCTCCCCATCACTGGATGATGTAGAGTTCGCGTCTAGCGATAGCATGTTGATCAACACTAGCGTAAACTCAAATTATGATGCAGCTGACTTCCAAGACTCTTCAGATGCTGAAGACCCACGAGTGGTATTCAAATCACCTATCGTACTCGGAGCCAAACATCCGGATAATGTGGATTTAACTGATGAAAATACGAATTATCAAAGTACACTGAGTGTTAAAGGACCAAAAAACTTCGCGGCACAAGTGGGAGAGATCAGATGGAATTTTTACAACAACGTCCCGACAATCTATTTGGCAGTCAAGAAAATGAACGGAGTATCCGGCGCGGTCGCAGGCGCATGTCACTGGTACGGTGTACCGCTGTTCGGTACCATAGATCTAGACACCGGTTATGATCCCACAACCGGTTACCTAGATGACTCCGCCTTGAACAAACATTCATATCAAGATCTAGATTGATGGACGAACTACTAGGAGCGGCCGACGAACCTGCAAACACACCAACTGATTTGATTGGTGACACTGTGCTAGGTTCCAGTAGTCGTGACAATCAACAGGATTCATTCCTTGCATACATGCAGAGTCAAGGATTGCAGTTTGATGAATATGCAGCAGAATCAGCCGCGGCTGGTATTGGAGAGGATGATGGTAACGAGGATGCCGCAGCCAATGATTTGGGCCTAGATCTGGGCAAGTTCAAACAAAAAAACCCGGCACAAGCTGAGTTAGATGAAAAGAGTAAAATTTTACAAGACACCACCACTGACAACATCAAAAAGATCCGGAGTCCGCGAAACCAAGCTAGACAGATCGACCGGACAATTGACCGGGCCGGTGACAAGGTGTGTGATGAGATGAGTAAATCAATCCAAGCAATACTCAAGGGGGAGATGACACCAGGTCAATTCGCGAAAACATTAGGTGGTGTTGGAAAAAATGCTGCGGAAAGCTTGCTCAAAGACGGTTTTGGTGCTAGTGATTTGAAAGATCTAGGAAAAAAAGCAGCGCTGGCGGGTGCTGCTATGGTTGCAGACCGGGCAGGACTAGACGATCAGCTACAAGGCTTGTTAAATAAGATCAAAAGTAACAAGAAGAAGATGAATGATATTGGTAATACTAAAAAAGCACAAGACAAAGTGCTCAATGATATATTCAAAAAATTACCACCAGTCGCCCGGCAGATACTCAAAGGTGATAAAAATGCATTACAACGATTCATAGATCAGCAATGCACACAGGCTAGGAGAGACATGAAGACAGAAGCTCTAGGTCGTGCAGGGTTGACCGGCAAGGTCCGCGATTTTGTTGATGATAGATGAAAAAATATTACGGTAATTATCTAGGTATAGTGGTACAAAACAACGATCCGGATCGTCGTGGTCGTTGCAAAATTTATGTACCTCATGTATCCATCACAGTGTATGACAAATGGAACAAAGTACCCCGGGACAAAAGATTCAAATTCCTTGGTGAGAATTTAACTTCTAGTTTGAATGACATCATAGAGGATGTTAAAGACATATTACCATGGAGTGAATGTGCCATGCCAATAACCGGTGCGACCGGCAGCGGTAGATATAACGCGCATGATAAAACCGGGAGCATCTCTGACAGTAATCGATTAGAAGAAACAGATCCGGTGCTTGATCCATCCGGTAAAGTTAAAGACCCAGAGACTAAATTCGCGTTGAATAAAGATGGTATAGGTGAAAAACCGGCACGTATATATGAAGTTGAAGATTTAAAACTTACCGACGCATGGAACGACAACGGTGGCGCCGGTAATTATGACAAAGCTGGTAAGATGGGTCTAGGGTTTAGTGAGAAAGGCGGGAGTAACAAACACAATGTAACGCAATGGCCGGAACTCAGGATCAACAAATATAGCTACAATTACACACCAAGTAGTTACAGTAACTGCGCCAAGGGTAGCTTCTCAATACCTAATGTAGGTGCTCATGTGTGGGTATTCTTCCGTGAAGGTGATCCTACCAGCCCGGTTTTCTGGGCCACTGTTCATGGTCAAGAAGAATGGAAAGGTATATATGACACACTAGGTGAAGATAAAGATGTTGGTATCGATTACCCCGGAACATACGAAAATAAATCCAAAACAGACGATGATACATACGACCATAACACAGAGCAATATCGTAACAAATACGTGTTAAATCAAAAAGGCGGTGTGATTGAGATTATCAACAGTGACAATAAAGAGATAATGAAATTCACACATTACAGTGGATCATTCAAAGAGTTTAATAACCATACAACAACCGAGCTAGCCACACATAACGACCAAAAATTGGTGTTGGAGGATCAATATCTAACCGTACGTGGTTATCAAAACCTATATGTTGAGCATGATGTTGACAGTATAATCCGCGGAGATAGCTTCCGCAAGGTTGGAAACATGAAGGAAGAATACATAAAGCAGTGGTATGAGATTGGATCGGTTATTGCAGATTATAAACAATTGTTTGAAATACAACGCACGGATGCCATCAAAGATAACAACCGGAAACTAACAAGCGGTCAGCAGAAAAAAAGCGGTTCGCATAGCGCTTGCCCGGTGTGCGCGGCCAAAGTTACAAAACCAGGTGGTCATGGTACTCAAGAGAAATACTGGCACCTGAACAACAAATTTAACAGTACTGAAGTAACACAAATACGAGCCGGGGACAAAGGCATGACTTGGGGCCCAGGAGAGAAGGCTATGCTAGGTGGGTCCATGAGCAGCACCGGGCAAGATGATGGGGCAGATAAATATCAAGAATGTAAACCCAAAGGTCAGCAACCTAAAGCTCAATTTAAAAAAGCCGGTGCAAGTGGTAAGATATTTGGAGATACATGCCCGTGTTGTAAGGGTAGTGGAAAGAGCCCTAGTACAATGGACGGTAGCTGGTCAACTGAAAGTCTGAAAAATGATTTAGATACATACATAAAGGCAAATATAGAAAAGTTAAGTGAGGCTGAAGCCAAGATGGGAATAGGGGGTAATGAAATTGTTGATATCACCAAACATAAAATAGAGACTATAGGTCTAGTGATGAATGATTTTGGTAATATTCGTGTAGATAAGGTAGGTAAGATACATAATAATGAGATTGTCGTTCATAAAGAAGGTGTGTTTACCAATCAAGAGGAAAGCCCGATGATAGAATATGTACATGTAGATGAACTACCAGGAGGTAATTACACACTCAATGTATGTAACAGATACAATGTTCAAGTCGGTGCTGGTGGTTTGAGTATGAAGAGTTACGGGCCTGTGGATATTGGTGGAACCATAACCAACATATCAGGTAATCAAGTGAACATAGGTTCAGAATTCGAGACCAACATAGATGGTGGTAGGAGACTGAACATCTCAGCTGATATTTTATGCCTCCGCGCTAGAAATAAAGATGACAAAACACAAGATGAGCAGGTGTTAATTGATGGAAATTTAGGAGTGAAGACAAATGTAGTAGTTGGTGGTGGTATGCATGTTGAAGGTGAAGTCAGTTTGAATCATGTGACAGCCCCATGTGAAATCCAACAAACAGAAGAGACAGATGTAACTGGAACCACTCTAGCCAATCGTGTGGTAGCATGGATACCCCCAGGTCGGGTATTGATAGGGGCATGTTGTCCAGTGTTCAACCCGTTACCAATTCCAGTGAAAGCAAACTTTGGACCAGCTTTTGCAAGTGACCCTAACTGTGTCGGTGTTTGGTCACATAGCCATTTGTTTAGAAACTTACCATTAACATTGCACCGAGAGCATCATGATGTCCGGACCAAAGGTAAGAAAAATAATGACTATAAAAAGGGTAGAGTACCAGCCGAACCAGTACGTCATGAAAAGAAGTGCGGGGATGCTAAGTCTGTAGCAAAAGGTACATACGGTGCTCCGCCAAAGCGTTAATTGCTGTTCAGATAACTTACTAGCTTAGACACAATTCTCATCATCTCATCATGTCTGAGCTTGTTGTTGAGAGTGTTGTTGACCAATGGAGCAGTTTTCGCAGTTTCTAACACATATTCTATCGCTTGTGATATTTTTTTCCGGTCACTAGGTTTGTCAGTCCATGATTTAGCAGCATCAGCAATATCTTGATAAAATTTCTTGTAACTACTCGACTTGGCATAACACATGTCTTGAACGTCTGGCCAGGTTTGATGTGATAAACTTTCGTAGTCGAAAGTTAATTGGTCGGGATGGTCCAACTCATGATCTAAATCTTCAGTACATTCACTGTTATATTCTGAATGGTAATTGACACTGTCCATATCCTGTGTAGGTTCGGTACAGGCTCTCAATTTTGCTAGTGCTTCATGAAGTTGTTTGCTCAGTTGTGATGATATCATTAAATTATTTAGCTTGTTGGTTATCAGATTCAATTGATTCTAGCGCTTGTATTGTTTCTTTTTGTTGATTGATAATCTCATGCTTGAGAGCTCTGAGTTTGTTTTTGGTCATGGTCTTGTTGGATAGTGCATCATCTACATTAACTATCACCATCTCTATACCGTTCTGATCAGTATATTCCTTGATGACCCGTATCTTTCTCTCACGTGTGGATTCACCAGATGCGTTGTTGATTTCTATTGCCCCGGCTTCATTTATATGAATGTCCATACCACTCATCGTGTTTTTATTAAAAACCTTCTCAAAATTTTCTGTATATTTTTTCAAATCTGTTGGTCGTTGCTTACTTCCCTTGCTCATGTAGTTATTTATTTTTGTTAGTTTTAGATTCAAGTGGTTGTTCGTTCCGTAACTTGAGTACTTCCGGATGATCTCTCTCAACTGGGACTTCAACTATTTTTTCTACTTCAACTATTTTTTCAATCACTTGAGGAGGAGTTGTTGTCACCGTATTTACTAGATCAGTATCCGCGCGCCATTGTACATGTACCTTGCTAGGATCCCTAGTTGTGGTGGTTGCAGTTGTTGTGGTTGTATTTACCGGTGGTTTACTAGTTGTAGTTGTCGTAGTGGTTACCTGTGTAGTTTTTTTTTCTACTCTAACCCGGTCCCAAGTACCTGCAATCATCATGTTCAGTCCAACAATCAATACAACAGCAAGCGGGTCAAACACCGCGCAGATAATCAAAATGAACCATTTTACCACATCTTCCAATTCCATATCAAATGATCTGGCTATAAACTTGAAACTACCAATGTCTGTGTCTCTGATACTCTCTCGGAGCTTGAGTATCTCCTGTTCACCTTCACGTATCTTAACATATATACTGTTAACATCTTCCACATTGTCTGGTACCTGCTCCGTGGTTTCTCGTAGCTTCTCCACCTTGTTCAAGAATCTCTTGTACTCAACATCAATATTACCATCAATTTCGGTCAAGCTTCTGTTGATACCTTCACGTTCCGCGATTTGTGACTCTTTGAGCGCTTTCAACTTGCTAGTTTTGTTACTGAACAAACCCCCTTTTTCTGCTTCAACTGCTGCAACTGCATCATCGAGTGATTTGATTTGACTGCGCAACTCTGTTTGCCTTTTGCGTTGATCACCTACATAGTCATCATATATTTTTTGATATTGCTCAATACTCTCATTGGCTTTGTCATCAACAGCATTGGATGCTCCCTCGATCTTAGCGATCTCTTTTTCGTATGTAACGTTTTGTTTTTCTATTTGAACAATGTTGGATTCATACAAACTAACCTGGGTCATTGTTTTGTCAAAGGCATCACTCAAATATCCATATATACCCAACGATGTTATACCTATCAAGAGCACAGTAGCTAACGATAAATAAAATTTCATCAACAGTTTACACCGGTTCCACTGTCTGTACAAAAAGCTGGCTGCCATCAGTTTACCGATTTCTAAACTAGTGGCCATGATAGCCACCGGTATCATACTACCAGCGAACAATAATGATATGCCTCGAACACTAAAAAATGCTGCACATCCAGCTATGAACAGCGCGCTTAATCCTAAGAACGTGATGAAAAGTTTCTGATTTGCATGTTCTAACATATCAATATCTATTAATTAAAGTTTGAGTAAATTTTCAAATATACGAGCCAATCCAATGTGATTGAATATGGATAGGTATATAGGGTAACCCAACATGATGAATCCTAAGATCAGCCATTTTTTCCACTTGGCGGTTTCTTTCTGTCGTTCGTCCCATTTTTGATCCAGTTCCAACTCCATGTTGAGACGCTGTCTGAAATGTTCGAGCTCTATAACCTTACCATTGATAGTCTTTGTATAGTTGTATATTTTATATACCATGTCTGTCTGCCACTCGTTTTGTTGCTTCATGCACGATATTTGCTCCAGAAGAAATTTGTTATGATTATCCATACCATCCAACATGTACTCTGGAATTTGAGGCTTGAATTTAGGTACCTCTAAACTTTCTCCAACAACTGGCTTTACACTCTTATGCTTCATATAGTTATTTAGTCTCGTGGTAGTTTATATAATCACAAAAAAAGAGCCCCGGTCTCCCGGGGCTCAACACATTTACTATTACTACTAGATTAGAGAATTAGAATTTGACCTGCAAACCAACATGGAAACATGTATCGTCCTCGCGATCGTCGGCATCGATATAATCCACACCAGCAACCAGATCAACATCAGACACTAATTCTCTCCGGATGTCCGCCCCTACAACATAGTAGGTTCTGTCATTGCTGTTAGAAACTTCTGTGTTTCCAACGGAGGCACGACCAGTCACGGACACTAGATCCAAATCAAACGTCTCGCTCACTCCAATTTCAGTTGTCCATAGCTCATCATCGAGTTCATAATAGACAATAGCTGATAGGTTGAGCAATTTGCTTGCTGTGAGTCTAGCAAATAATTCACCAGTAGCTTCACCAGGAACACCTTCAGTGTGCAAAAACCCAGTGGATAGATCAAGTTCGAATAGCTTGCTAGCTACTCCAGCTGAAATATAATACTGGTCTGCACCACCATCTATAGATTGTGTGGTCACAACACCACCAAAGGCGTTTAGACCAGCTACCCCTCCATGGATTTCAGCTCCGGCGCGAAGGGTGTCATCACCCAGGTCGGAGCCTCTGTAGTTGTTCTCTGTAGCAAAACCTGTGCTCAGAGACCCGGTGACTAAGGAGTCTCCGGGTGCATTATTTGCGGCGTTAACACTAAGGGCCAAAGCAGCTGTTGCTACTACGGCTAGAAGTTTGACAATATTTGTCTTCATACAGTTATTATATAGGCTCTTCACCGGTCTTTTCAACGTTTATTTTGCTCCAATTTTTCTCAACATATTCTCTAGCCTTGGTAAACGCTTCCGGATGAAATTGTTCGACCCATTTCCATATCCATTTGTTTGTATAATACTCTTTCAAATCTTCTTCAGTAAAATCAATTGTCCATTCTGTAGGTTTATGAATTTTTTTCATTCAATGATAATACACTTGATCAATCGAGATGTCAATTATAAATATACGAATGGGATTCACAGACACATCATGGGATGGATTCAACCGACATATGGGAGACCGTCTGAACTATCGATTAGTAGAAGAGGGTATATTAGATAGCAACCCAAACGGTGACACTCGTTCCGGAGATTGGCCGCGGCTCAATCGAGTCATATCACGTGCAAGTGCGGATACATTTGCTCCCAATCACTCAGCTGACAGAGGCACATACCATAGTCCGTGCCCGCATGGGAAACCTTACATCCCACAACTTCCAATCGCGTCTCACTTGACTAGCTTCCCACAAGAATCATGGAATGATTTTTATCATCGTATGAAAACATGCCTGATACGTAGAACCGCGGAGGAAGGTATTTTTGACAGTAATTCTAATGGAGACACTCGTTCCGGAGATTGGCCTAGATTGTTGGATGTACTAGCCAGAGCATTCGCAGATTGTTACGGACGCGCGCATCAAGATGATCGAGGTACATATCATGGACCGCATGGTGGTCATAGCGGAGGGTTTCGATCAGATAGTTGGGAAGAGTTCAACAGGGATCTCAATTATGATCTGCAAAGACGTACAGTGGAAGCCGGGATTCTGGACAGCAACCCAAACGGTGACACTCGTTCCGGAGATTGGCCCCGGTTACAAAAAGTAATATCCAGGGCAGCAGCAGATGTGTATGGTAGAAACCATCAAGACAATCGAGCAACTCACCATGGTGCACACGGAGGTCATTAAAAAAATTCCCGCGACCCACCCCTTTGTTACATATATAATGCACCCAGCTACTGGTATTTAGGTAACATGGGGGTATTTTTTTAGAAATCGTCGTCTAAAGCTCCACTATTTTGGTAATCTGTAACTTTAGTTTCGAAGAAATTTTTCTGCTTTTGTAGGTCGATAGTTTCACTCAACCATGGGAATGGGTTTTTATCACTATCATATTTAAAATCCATATTCAATGCTTCCAATCTCCTGTTCGCAATGTGTTGCATGTAATCAACAAACATGTCAGCATTCAAACCTAAGATACCACGTGGTAGCACATCTTTAGCGTATTGGATCTCTAGTTCCACAGCAGCTTTTAATTTTTCAATTAACTCTATCTCTAGTTCTTTATCCCATGCATCCGGGTATTGCTCTCTAATTATGTTCAGCAATGTAGTTCCAAATTTTATATGTATACTCTCGTCTCTTAAAGTGTATTGTATTTGCTCGCATATACCGGGTATTTTTTTAGAGAGTGCTAGTAACATTGCAAACCCACTAAAGAAAAATGTACCTTCACATACAATCCAGTATATAAATGCTCCTTTGATCAACTCACGTTGACCAGCTACAGTGGATGTATCAATATCACCAGCCAACGCTTTGGTTACACTCATCAAGTAATCATCTTTCGCTTTAATGCTAGGTATGGTATTGTATGCTTGGTATACCTCATCGATATCAAGGTCCAAGCTGTCACATATATAAACTATCGTATCATTGTGCAAACACTCTTCATACATTTGTCTCGCCATGTATTGCCGGCACTCCGGGTCAGTCACATACTTGAACAATGTGAACAAGTTGTTACCAACAAGACTCTCACTACCCGCGAAGAACCCTAAACATCTTTTGATCAATAGTTTTTCATCCGCGCTGATTACTCCCTCCTGTTTCCAGTTTTGAATATCTTTAGTCATGGGAACTTCCTCAGGAGTCCAGTTGTTGTTTTTACCTTGCTTGTACAAATCCCAAGCCCATTTATTCACATGTGGGAGAATTTGATTAACTCCAGCAGAGTCTCCCTCTAATACTTTTCCTGTTTTTGTTGACATATTGTTATTTATTGATAATTAAAATTTATTATTTTAATATGAGGTACATTTTAAAAATTCTCATCTTTACGTATTAATTTAATAACTTCGTTAAACGTTTTTTAGCTATGCCCTGAATATCAGTATATTCTTTGTGATACATATCCATATATTCATGATATGCATTTATATGACTCGGTAGTGGTTCATATGTATTTCGTGGCTTAACCTTGATCTCGTTGAATATATTTATTGGTATATTCAATATGTTTGAAAGCTGTTCCTTATTCGCTATAACATCAGCGAGTTCCATTGGAAGTAGTTTCTTCGCAGACAGCCACTGCTCTAGATGATTTTTAAAACCAAAAATATCCTGCTTGGTGCGAGAAACTCTAAGCATGTAGTTTAAAATATTGTCACTTTTTTGTGGATATGTATATCCTTTATCGGTATTCCAATTCAAAGATCGTGGAGTATTTCCTTGGTCCCAGGTCAACTTGTAATGTTGTTGCTTCGCGAACCCGCGTCGGAAAAAGCTGTTTATAGCATCTACTGGATTACAGTATACATATATTATAGGTATTTTATCTAATAACTCTTTTGTGATACCATACCCATTATAGTTAATGAAATAATTATATGTGCAGTGTTTGACAGTATCTACATCATTCCAATGATTAGTAATCGTGTATTTGTTGAATGTTCTCAACAAATATGTTTGCGCAGAGCCACCCCAACCAATAATCAGTAGTTTAGGTATCACTATTGACAACTCTCACACCCGGGATCTGTGATACTACATGCTGAGATATTTTCAATCTCTGGCGTGTCCGGGTCACTAACCTTAGATACCGTACTTTTTTCTATAGTACTAGCGCCTTTGTTTCGTAGATAATATGTAGTTTTCAATCCGGTGTTCCAAGCATGAAAATATAGGTCATTTAAATATTTTAAACTCGTTTCATTATTGTATAAATTCAAGCTTTGTCCTTGATCGATCCACCGCTGTCGAGCTCCTGCCTGTTCAATCATTTTCATCTGATCTTGCTGAAATGCAGTTTTATATTTAGTTTTAATCTCACTTGGTACAGCTGCGATATTAGAAACATCACCATCAGTTCTTTTCAGCTCATCTACCAACGTTTCATTCCATCTCCCTAACCTTTTCATATCATTGACAAAATGTTCATTGATCATTGTGAATTCCCCGCTCAGTGTACTGTAAACATACAACACACTGAAGTAAGGTTCTATACTAGGGCTAGCACCTATGATTGATGATATGGTCGCGGTTGGCGCGATAGCCATGGTGTTGCTGTTCCTCATGCCATGCTTTGCCACTTTCTCGCGTAGGGCATCCCAATTAACATCTCCGCGAGACCGGCTCATCGCACGATGTTCTCTCGTTTTCATAACATCCTTGTATGTGTCCATCGGGAATATATTTTTAGACCATAATGAACCCTCGTAACTGTCATACTTGCCACGTTCTTTCGCCAGTTCGCAACTTGCTTCAATTGAAGCATGCGATATATATTCATATACATCGCTACTCAATTTTGTTGCTGCATCACTATCAAATTCTACATCAAGTGCGTAGTACATGTCATGCCATCCCATGCTACCCATGCCAACTGGTCGGTGAGTTAGATTACTCTTCCTTGTTTCCTCTGTTGGATAAAAGTTTATGTTTATCACATTGTCTAACATACGTAGACCTAAGGAGACAGTGTTTTTAAGTTTTTTGTAATCTATGGTAACATTCCCATGACCATCCGCTTTTAAATGGTTTTTTAGGTTGATACTACCCAAGTTACACACAGCTGTTTCTCCATGTTCTTTAATTTTGCGACTGTTTTCATGATACCGGGTCGGTTTGGTATGTAACAATATTTCTGTACATAAATTGCTACTATGTACCACACCAGTATGTTGATTGCTGTAACGAACATTGCTAGGATCTTTGAATGTGATCCATGGATGTCCAGTTTCAAACAAGCTCCGGAGCATTCGTTTCCACAGATCTTTAGCATTTACTTCGCGGAATATTCTCAACTCCCCACGTTTACCTTTCTTCACATATTCTTTATACTTCTTCTCAAATTCCTTACCACACAAATCATGTAACTCCGGAACTTCGTTAGGGCTAAACAGAAACCATGGTTCATTATTTTGTACACATTTCATGAAAAGATCCGGAATCCAATTGGCAGTGTTCATGTCATGAGTACGTTTCCTATCATCCCCGGTGTTTTTTCTCAATTGAATGAAGTCTTCTATATCTGCATGCCAAGTTTCCATGTATGCGCATCCTGCCCCTCGTCGCTTACCACCTTGATTTACAGCTGTGAGCATGTCACCATACAGCTTCCAAAAATACACCGCACCTTGAGTGTAACCATTGGTACCTCTAATGTAACTGTTACACGCGCGAAAGTTGGTGAGATCCATACCCAACCCACCAGCATATTTATTCTTCAATGCTTCTTGGTGTAAACCGTCGAATATACCATTGATACTATCTTCGAAGGTGTTTAGGAAGCAGCTACTCAATTGATTGAATGTACCACCGCTATTGAAAAGCGTGGGTGTGCTGCACATGAAATCAAAACTACTAAGCTGTTTGTAGAATTTGATCGCCCAGTCTTCTCGAGTACCGGGAGCTTCCTTAAGTGATAGTCCCATGGCAACTCGCATCCAAAATGCTTGTGGGGTCTCCATTCTAATATCGTTGATATGCATGAGATATCTATCATATACGGTTTGTAATCCAAGATATTCAAAATTATGATCTCTGTTTATATCTAACGCTTCAGACAATCGTTGTAGATCAAATTTAGCCAGTTCTTTATTGACTATTTTTTCTTTTATGAGACGTTTCAAATTGACTATGAATGTTTTTTTGTACTGCAAATTGAAAGCATCACTATCCGCTCCCTCACCAAACACCTCTTTGTACACGGTAGACAACAACAATTTTGCAGCAATGTTTTTACAATTGGGGTCTTTCTCAATCAATGTCCGGGCTGACTTTATAACAGATTCATCAATTTCTCGCGTCTTCACACCGTCATATAAATTGAGTTTCATATTCCAATATATTTTCTGCACTAGCTCTTCATCTTCACCACAAGCGCGCCTGATACAGGCCAATATCTTGTCCTCGTTGAATACCTCAAGTTTGCCGTTTCGTTTAGTGACGTTCATTACACATTATATTATATCAACCCTAGCGATAATTCAATTAAAATTTAGATAAAAGTTATTCCTATATACGTACTCGTCTTCTCAACCCACCGTGTGGTACGCTGTATATAAGTACATATGTTAGAGATGGGTTCATCCGGACTGTGATACTCATCTCACTACCAGCTACAACAGGCCCTTGTATCAGCTTGCCGGCGAATCGGATCATTTTCTTCGTGGCCCCTGTCTTCGCATCTATTATTCTTATATGATTTCCTGTTGTTGCTGCTGTATACATTTTATTGTTTCAATACTCGGTTTAAAAATTCAGTCACGTCAGGATCTGTTTTGGCTGACGTGTAGTTATTTATGTTGAAACGTGGTATATTCCGATGTCTTAGACGAGATTCGTTTTGAATTTCTTCGACTAATTTTGAGTCTACTTCCCCCAACTCCGGGTCATCAATACCTAAAAGATCTCTAGTTTTACCAACATCGTAACCTCTCTTGAGTAAATCTTTTGCTTCTTTGCATATGTAACTGGCGTGTAATACATCCTCATCACCGTCACATTTGTCTAATTTGGATTGATAATAATCTTTAGATAATACCAACTCTCTACCTGTAACTATACACTTGAGCTTTTTTGTTTTTCTGGCCATACGTTATTATATACAATAACCGGTTGAATGTACAGCTTTAAATATAAATAATTAACATGACAGCAGATTACACAAATGATGACACTAGTATGTACAACCTATACAAAGAAGGTCACAGTCATGGTAGAATGAGTACCGGGATTGACCAGTTCACTCCTAAACTAGCCAGGAGAGGTAATCCGAACACTCGCTTGTCGTATGCTAGTTTTTTTGAAGAAGAGCTCTCCGGGTTCATGTCCGGTGATCAAGCCACTTATATAGAAACTGGAGATGTGGTGAATGTGGTAGATGTAGATGAAAAGGACATGACAGCAACAATAGAATTGAGTGATGAATCTACACTATTTGATGTACCCTTCTCTCAGCTTGAACATCTAGATTAAACCATCTAACACACAATTGTCTACAACCACCGGTGTGTAAACAAGTTTGAATATTTCAGATAATCTGATGTTGTATGCATGCTGCTCATCTTTCTCTTCGTCCATTATCCATGTAATGATATCTTCTGGATCCACACCTTCATCAACAACTAGTCTTCTCAATTGTTTCATCAATTGTTTAGGTGGTACCACTTCCATGGTGCTGATGAAATATTGTATGTCTTTGTATTTAGTACTAGGTGCGCGTCCATTGATCGAGGCCCACTCGTTCATTTGTTCTAGTGTGATGTGTAATTGTGTTGTGCTCATACAATTATAGTATGATAACACTATATTATAGGCAACATTAAAGTCTATCTATCATTTGCTTGATGATATCTTTGGCGATTTCACGAGCTTCCCTCCGGGAAACCGCTCCATCTTCATCATCCATCACAGCTTTGGTTTCATCATCTAACAAACGTTCCAGTGCATGTATATCATCCATCAAACCATCTTCTGGTCCGTTGGATGGTCTGTCATGGTTGGCCAGGTCAACTGTATCATCTTCAGCGTCCATTCGATCCATAGCAGCTTGATCTGGATCTTCATGACCAAAATCATCCGGCTCTAAACCCAGCATATCAAGAGCTGAATATTCTGGCTCTTCATCTTCTAAATCTTGTTTCATAATATCATTTTGTGATTTGACTCGATCTTCCCGGCTAGCCTCTACAGTTGGAATTGTATTTTCAAAAATCATACACTTGAGCTGATGTCTCTTGGTGAGAGAAGCTCCATCGTTTTCCGGTATCAAGCACTTGACATACCAATTAGCACATTCTTGTAGCACTTGAAACAGTTCATTTAATGACTCCATCAACGGACTTACATCAACTCCCATTTGTTGGGCGGGTCCTATTATAGTTTGAGCTAATTGGCTCAACTGTGTCATACCGTCGTTCAATTTTTGAATTTGAGCTTCAACTTGTGTTTGACCGCTAGGGTCCATTGGAACAGCCATTCCTTTGGCTGCTTGATCAGCGACCTTGTCGCGCTGCAAATTGAGTTGTTCTACTTGTTGCGCGATCGCCTGTTGCGCTGTTGTGAGCGCTTGCACTTGTTGCTGTAATGTAGCAGCATCTTGTCCAGGTCCATTAGATAACAATTGTTCCGCTTGGGCTATTGCTTGGCTAGCGTCAGCAGCAGGTGCCGCAGGTGCCGCAGGTGCCGCGGGTGCAGGTACATTTTCATTGAGCATCTTCTTGTAACCGGAAAAAATATTGTTTACATCTTCGTTCATATCAAGTATATTTATGCTAGAACATTAACTTTTAATCACATCCACAGTCATCCCCGCAATCTTTCGCAGGTTCTTGAGCTTTCCGTTGGTCTGTTTCTCCCATGGTGATGTCATGATGTTGCTCGTTCATGGTATCTAACAGACTATTATATTTGTCAATCTCTTCATATTTATTTTTGATATCCTTACATATGTCTGTATGGTCTCCCACCCCTACTGTTTGCTGTAACAGTATGTCTAGATCTGCAATTGCTTGCATACGTTTACCACAAAACTCATAATATACCCCCTTGATTGCTGTTTTGATTGCTTCATTCATAATAGTTATTATATATTACTATTGAATAATTTTCAACAATATACTATAATATAGATATGAAAATTATCGTATGGGTGTTTACAGTGTTACCTTTTGTTACCATAGTATGGTTGTATGACATAACTAGCTTAGCTTGTATAATTGTCGCTAACAAATATTATATATTCGCATATTCTAGGAGTAGCTACTTACAAGAACGTGCTCTCTTGGATGCGTATGTAGAGGCTAATAATGTAAAACCTCGTTGCACATACCCAGGTTACAATTAATCTGGTTGAATACCGATACCAGTGAATGGGTTCTTCCCACCGGTGTTCTTTAACTTGTTACCATTTTGATCAATATCACCTTTGCGTATCTTAGTTGCAGATATTTCCTGTATTTCTTTGTCTAGTTCCAACATTTCAATATTGTAACCAACTCCACGACCATAAAAAACATCCGATATGTTTGGTATCTCAATAACCTTGATTTTGTTACCGAACTCCGAGCATGACTCTAGAATTTCCCTTTTCACCTGTTCAAAGTTATACGGGTTAGAATCATCTATTCCTCCAACGTCTCGCAGGGCTATGCATACCTGACCACTACGTCTCAAAGCCTCTTCTACCAACGTCTTATGACCTAGATGAAAAGGTTGATATCTACCAATCAAAAGAGCGGTAGGTGCTTGATTGTCCCACATCTCTGGTTGAAGTAGCTCCATTGTTTGCTCCAACCACTCTTGTGGTGTACCGTCACGTAGCACTAGATCAGCCCCTTCCGGTTTTTCAAACATCTTGTTTGTGTCTTTGAATCTTCCTTCTTCGATCCGATCGACCCAGATTGTAAAATCTGCATCAAACAGCTCACGAGCCTTTTTGGTGGGACATACAAAGTCAGCGACAGCAAATGTACCATACTTACTTGCAAACTCTACCATCTTACCCATCCTCCGCGCATGTTCTAATCGATCCTTTTCTTCGAAACCAAGATCTGAACTAATCTCTTGCCGGACAGCATCTGCATTAAACCATGCCGCGCCTATTCTAGGCACCAACAATTCAGCCAGTGTGGTCTTTCCACTACCCGGTAAACCCATTATTAGAATTTTTCTTTTCATTACAGTATTTATATATAATTGTATAAATATAATAGGTTATGAGCAGGGTTTTATTGATAGATGGTAATCTGGTATTTCCACCTTCTAGCACCAGCTGTTTTCGAGATGTGACTTTGTATGCTCAGGTGTTCAAACAGGTGGATGTGGTGATACAGGTGGATGATCATATCAAGGACACTTGCTACAACTACTTGAAGCTCCGCGGAGCTTTTGACTTTGTCGATGATATTGTGGCTCCGGACCTAGAATCCGGAGTGCTGATCAGTGACACTAGACCATATCACATAAGAGCGCGCAAATTTTGGGCCGGTAATTTGAACAGAATAGTGAGTGAGATCATGAGACGTTTTTAGTCTTGCGACGCTTTTTTTTAGGTTTCATGTAGTTGCGACGAGACTCTATCAACTCCGCTACAAATGGTGCTAATTTGGATATTCTAGAATCAGTATAATATTTTTCGAAGTTGGGCCCCACGGCCAATTGCCCACGATATACAAGGTCTTCTCCTGGTGGTTTTTTGTACATCAACACAACACCGGTGGGTTCATGCCACACATTGTAACAATGATCTTCACCACCCAGTAGTGAGTCCAATCGCTGAGATTGATAACCTACACTAGCCTGCTTGATCCAGGCTTTACTCACCCAGATTGTACCATTTAACCACACATTCGAGGCGTGGGTTGCTCACACAATGACCGATAGCAAAACACATGGGTATCAACTCTTTGCTAATAGATTTCAAATCATCCACATGCTTGAGCTTGGCCACAATCACACGCCGACCGGTATTTGTTACCGGTCGCAAGTACATGAGTTCGTCTGTGGTTGGATTCAATATTTGATCCATGCACTCTGTCTCGATGTCAGGTCCAACATATATGTCCTGTGTGTAAGGTTTTATAGCATCTACCGCATGAGCCTCTAGTTGTTCGCTGTTCATGTTGTGTCTATTTAATCGATACGTCCAACAAATCAACACCTATAGTATCATAACGAACCAGGTGTCAACAATAGTTCTAGATGTTGTTGTAATCGTTTGAACAGTTTAACCTTGTCGGTGTAATAACCCACATCTTCCATACCCCGGTACTTGTGAGCATTGAATTCTGCACGTTTCACCTCATGGGAGATCCACTCGAGGATCTCCTCTCGATCCTGTCGCAACAGCTCCACAGTCTCGTCCAGATGCTCTAACCAGTGCACCTGTTCTTGCCCGGTGGGTAACGAGTTGAAAATGTTCAACCCACGCAACTTGCTCAACAATTGCCCCAGATGTTTCATGGTGACTATCTACCCAGGTTCATGCGCAACACTTGATTCTCCAGCCGTTGCATGCTGATCGCTTTGTCTTGTTGTTCAATTGTGTCTTGTTGTTTGATAATGATGTCTTCTAACCGCTCGATACGATTGAACCCCATGATCACGGCTGTTACTATCACACAACCTAACAAGAAAAAGCCTATGGTTAATTTCTCATTCATACGTCTATTTATAACCTATATATGCAGTTTGAAACATCTTATTTCAATATTCATATTAATTCTTTCAATCCATCCTTAAAGGATACACTAGGGAACCAATTCAATTCATTTTGAATTTTACCATTATCAATTGCATAACGCCAATCATGACCCAATCGATCTTTCACAAATTCAATTTGATCTTCATTTTTACCTAGTAGTTCGAGAATTGTTTTGACAATATCAATGTTCCGGACTTCATTCTTACCCCCAATATTGTAAACTTCACCAATTTTACCTCCATGTAAAACTGCATCGATACCAGAGCAATGATCTGAGACATGAATCCAGTCGCGAATGTTTCTCCCATCACCATAAACCGGAAGTTTTTTACCGGACTTGACATTTTTTATCATCAATGGAATCAATTTCTCTTCGTGTTGATTTGGACCATAATTGTTGGAACAGCGAGTAATTAAAATAGGACAATTGAAAGTCTCATAAAAACTGCGACACAATAAATCTGCGCTAGCCTTACTTGCAGAATAAGGACTATTTGCTTGCAATGGATTGTTTTCGGTAAAAGCCTCATCTTCTTCGCTTAAACTCCCGTACACTTCGTCTGTGGACACTTGAAGGTATCTCTCGACACTTGGACAATCATGTAGCAATGTTAATAATGAGTGTGTGCCGTTGATGTTGGTGTGAATGAATGGAGTCGAATTGTTTATGCTGTTATCTACATGGCTTTCAGCCGCAAAATTAACAATGTAATTTATATTATTTTTATGGATTAAGTTTCGAACACGATTTGTGTCATTGATATCACAAATAGACAGTGTGTATCTTCCAGATTTCTTGATCTCTTCATTTATATTATCATAGCTCGCAGCATATGTTTTAAGATCAACATTGTGAATATGATAGTCATACTTGTTGAATATATGTTTTATGAAATTACTTCCAATAAAACCTAGCCCACCCGTTACCAATATATTTTTCATAATACTAAATTTTAAATTATTCTATTCACCCTCCCCGGGCAATTGTGTAATCTTACCATATGGTACAAATAGGTGCGGAGGGGATATTGCTTTAGCAACACTATAGTTCCGGATCTTTGAATCATGTACATGAAATGTTTTAACCGTTTGACATGGATTTATCAATTGATAACCTACATTGGCTAACTCCCATGCAATCCGGTTGTCGCATCCCGGGACACCTAGATTAAAGTTACAACTATCTGGGGTTTTAATCCGACCTCGCCATGCCCATGTGTCTTGGCTATCCCCGCGGGGCCGGTCCTGTAACTCATCTTCACTTTCCCACCTGGATATACATGCGACAGTATCATGGTCAACTAAAGATGATATATCCTGTATGTTATCCCCTAGGTAAATGTCACTATTCACGACTATATTGATATCATCCTCCCCGGTCAGAGAGTTGCTTATTTCAAAAAAGTGACTGTATGTGGGTTGATCATGTGTGATGATAGTTAATTTCGAATCACATATCGCATGATTACCATCCCTCATATCCCATGAACCAGGTTCAGCAAGTATGTAAATTTTATCAACTGCATCGTTATTCAAGTTTTTCTTTATACACAATTCAATTTCTTGTTGTCGTATCGAAACCTGATCAATATAATAGGACGTGTATAAATTTATGCTCATGCTAATATATATAGTTAACCAAAAGGATATCCTTCTTTTAAATATTGATTGTATTGTTCGTCGGAATAATAATTCCAGCCTGTTTTTGCACAAATTTCACGCACAAGTTCTAGAAAATAAAAAACCTGCGGGTGGTTTATTTTCTGAATTTTAATTTTAGAACCATGTTTTTCTATGATTTTATGAGCAGGAATATCTATATTCAATCTTTCGGCTTTTCTTATCATACTCTTGAGGTATTTTTGGTCTGGGTCATTGGGATCGTAAAAAAATGAACTTATAGAAATTAATTTTCCTCTGGTGACATGTTTTTTGAGTTGTTTTAAATTGTAATGAGGGCTAGTGTTGAGTCTTAAATGTTGAAATATTACATAATCTGACTGTTGTAACCTGTCTATGCCAGTTTCTATAGAACTTATTTTCGTTATCTTTTTGCCCCAGTGATTTGCTTCTGATGCTATTTTCTTTCCTAATTCGCCATGCAATTGAATCCATTGAACATCAAAATCTTTATTTAATTGCTGCAAATAAAATGTCAATGCCATAGTTTGGCAATTACCTAATAAAGTGATTTTAATTTATCTTATTCTCCAAATTTGTAACCGAAATGCTCAATATCTTTTGCGTATTTTTCCGCAACGATTTGCCGAGTTTCATCGTCGTAATATTCGGTGTAGTGTTTATTGTAATTTTTATCGGTAGATTTTTCAGCATGAACAAGCTTTTGATGAGAGATACCTATTTGATCACAAACAATGTTAAAGTCTTGTTGTAAATTTTCAAATTTTCCAATAAAGTCAAGTTTCACATTAAGAATATTAAGGTAAATTGCATTTTCAATGGGGTCAAATGAATCCTCATGGCTTTTACTTCTGTGATCTATTTCTAATGGGTAAAATTTGTCAAAATATCTTCCAAAATTAATCTTACCTTTTTGTAATGAAACTCCAAAAAATCTGGAATATTTTCCAAGAGAGGTTGTTCTGGCCCACGGATTTCTTACAAAAGAAAATTTAAAATAATCATCCCAGTAAGGTTCGTATATTTTTTTTGCAGTTGAACCGATAAGATGTTTTGTTGTTCTATCTACATTAAACCAATTTTTCCCACATAAAGTTATTTCAATTGAAGTACCTCCACATCTAGGGATATGTAGGAAAATACATTTATGCTTATGACTAATCATTTCTCATTCTCTAAATTTATAACCGAAATACTCAATATCTTTTGCATATTTTTTTGCAACAATGTCACGAGTTTCATCATCGTAGTATTCGGTGTAGTGTTTGTGTCTCGCATGTTCCCGGTGATCGCTTTTGTATGTACCAAGATTATTCATGTCATAATCAAGACCTAGTTTCTCACAAACATATTCAACATCTTCCTGTAAATTTTCAAACCTTATAAAGTGTACATCGTCTATAAAATCTCCAAAATAATCTACTATTGGTTTCGGTCCACCCGCGGCCAACGGATTCGTACCGTATGTAGCAAGAGATTTTTTATGATGCAATTTAGAAACAACACGATCCCATGGATTTCTTGTGACGCTAAATTTAAAATACTCATTAAACATTTTATCATTACCGAGTAATTTTTTAATTCTAGGTAATGTATGATGATTCTTCCATTCAACTCCTTTGAGTCCTTGAGAGAAAAGATCACCACGAGAACCTACTATACCATCCTCATTGTCTATCATCGCACAACTATGTTGAGGTGCGCCTTCAAATGACATTTGCTGGAAAAAAATTTCAACTGATGTCCCTGCAACTTTTGCTGTTTTTACAAAAATATACTTATGTTTATGTGATATTATCATGTTAGTATTTATACATTATTTTGGTTATATAGTGAACACTATTTACCAAATTCGTACCCGAACAACTCGATGTCACGTGCGTACTGTTCCGCAACAATTTCTCGTGTTTCTTCATCATAAAATTCGGTGTAGTGTTTGTGTTTTGTAGCATTTTTGTGCGGGAGTTGTTGTTGTGGTATACCTATTTCGTCGCAGACTGTATCGAAGTCTTTTTGCAGCTGTTCGAATCGACCTACATAATCAACCAGTGGTTTGTCATCTGTAGAGTATATGTAATCAGACTGTTGTCGTGGTCGGTGTGGTGTTGCGATTATATAGTTACGAAAATTCTTATATGATGCATAAAGTTTATGTGCTCTATGACCATGACATTTGAGTACATATTTATAATTTGAGAGCTTCCAATCCCATGGGTCCCTCACAAACGCAAATTTAAAATAGTTGTCATACTTTTGCCCTAGCACCGCTTTCAACTCCCCAGCAGATATATGATTAGGTCCTGTTTTTATAAAAACCGAATTGGTCGGTCTAACATACGAAACACCTTCATGTTTACACAATAACTTCAAATAATTGATATCAAATTGATTACCCTGTGTAGCTGATGGTCGTAATAGTCGACTGACACTGGTACCGGCGGTTTTTGGTATATGTACAAAAATATACTTATGCTTTTGCGAAAAGATCATGTTAGTATTTATACATTATTTTGGTTATATAGTGAACACTATTTACCAAATTCGTACCCGAACAACTCGATGTCACGTGCGTATCGTTCCGTAACAATTTGTTTTGTTTCATCATTGTAATATTCGGTGTAGTGTTTATGGTTTGTTTTGTTTTTGTGTGGAAGTTTACTATTATGTAAACCAATAATTTTACAAATATCGGTGAAGTCTTTTTGCAGCTGTTCGAATCGACCTACATAATCAACCAGTGGTTTGTCATCTGTAGAGTATATGTAATCAGACTGTTGTCGTGGTCGGTGTGGTGTTGCGATTATATAGTTATGGAAGCTTTTGAATTTTTTATATGTTTCATGTGCCGGATGTTTCCGGTTTTTGAGTATATATTTGTATGTCGATAGCTTCCAATCCCATGGGTCCCTCACAAACGCAAATTTAAAATAGTTGTCATACTTTTGCCCTAGCACCGCTTTCAACTCGCGAGAACTAATGTGAGCAGGTATAGTTTGTATATATTCCCGGCTCATTGTAACATTTTTGACGAATGGAATACCTTCGTGTTTGTATAGTGATTTTAAATCATTAAAACCATTCAACCGTGTATCGATACTCGAACCAGCGGTTTTCGGTACATGTATAAATATAAATTTATGTTTGAATGAACATCTCATGTTAGTTATTTACCAAATTCGTACCCGAACAACTCGATGTCCTGTGCGTAACGTCGTGCAACTATTTCACGAGTCTCATCATCGTAGTATTTGGTGTAGTGATGACCCACATTCTTACGTTTGATATTAGCTTGACATTCCCGGAATTGAACATTACGGTCCAGTGGAAAATTTATTTTTTGTGATATATAATCCAAGCTTTCTTCCCGAGTTTCAAATCGACCAACATAGTCCATCTGCTCCGGGTCAAAATAATCGACTAGAGTCTCTCCATGTTCCCAGTTCAACCACCTGTTACATCGACCTATATTATTCAGATTTGATAGATGATGATATCTGTTTAGAAAATATTTCAGCGATTTACCTGCGAGTAATCCAATTGGACCGAAATCACCAGGGGCACAATATTTGCTTATCATACGATCCCATGGGTTTCTAACAATTGTGAACTTGAAATATCCCTCAAATGTAGATGCATCCAGATGTTGCTTCCATTGTTTCAACGTCCAATGTTTCTGGTGTAAGTTCCCGGCATGTTTGCAGCCGCGTGCCGCGGACCTCCTGGGGTCTAAATCGTTGTAACCGAACTGCAGTTCAATACTGCTACCACTTGTCCGTGGTACATGTATGAAAATAAATTTATGTTCATGGTTGATCATTTAATAATATTTATAAATTAATTCTTTTTTCTACCCGTAGTATCCCCTAAAGTGATTTTCATTTCATCCAAAGCCGCAAAGCTTTGCTTGTCGCCTGTTTTCCACCCAATATTCATTCTTCCGCCTCTTCCAATCGCGGTCGCGACCAAGATGAAATGTAACCAGTCGTGGAACCGCGATACTCGTGCCGTTGATCAAAGTAAAATTAGTCGCATTTCTTTTAATATTGTCTAACAAGAAACCACCCACCGGAGGGGCCCCGAGAAACACATTTCCCAATTTCATCCGACTAACCAAACTTCTCTTAAAAACAAAACAATCTTTCCCAGGATGAAATATACCCTTCAAATCAAATACTTTTTGAAAATTATGTTCATCAATTATTTCACCAGTCACTTTCTTTGGCATATCTCTACGATTGATACAAAGAGCATCGAATCCTTCATTTATTTTTTCTTCAACGAAATCGTAAAAATTTGGAAACAACCCAATGTCAGTGTTTGTATAAATAAAATAATCTGCATCAGACGCATGATATAAACTTTCCAAAATATCACCAATAAGTGGAAACGACTTCGTTTTCGGTAAAGTGTCAATAACATCATAACAACACCTCTGCAAATCCTTCGTCATGGTAAACTCGTCGGGCATATCCACCGTTTCATTCCTATCCGTTACTGCATACAAATCCACCCCAAGCCCCTCGTTTGAATTATTTCTAGCATCTATCATGCTTTGAATTGTGACAGGTTGTGCTATGTGCAAATAATTTGCCTTGTGTTTTTCGTGTATTTCAAATACATTGATGATATGTGCAATTTTCATTTATACTCTCATTGGTCACCGGTCGTCGGTAACGTTGCGTAGCAACACAAGCCTGCCGCCTGTCATGGTGTTTCACCAGTCCGGTTGGCTCCAGCCACGTCGACGTTCCACATGTGTGAGTTTGTAGCCGGCGTGAGCGGACAATGGGTCGTTTCTGTCGGCATGCTGTTTTCTGAGTGTTCGAATCCGATAGATCATGCTGAGAGTCATGGTCAATCCGATGATGCACCCGATGAGCAACCACCAGTTGTGAGTGATCGTGCCGTACACACCCCAGCTGATGAGTGACAGGCTGAGTGGCCAGGCCCCACGTGGATCGAGTGTCTGGTGATCTCGCCTGATCCACACGGTCTGTAATTGTGGTAACCACGTGATCAGACTCAACAATCCTGCGAGGTATCCAATGTATTCGACATGCTGTTCCATGTGGTTATTTAGTGTACGAAATTCTGAGATGCAATGTATTAATTCGCTCCGCTCAGGTCGTGGGGGAGGCAAAACCTAATGTACAAAATATAAAAAAAATTGCGCAAAAAATTTTCCCATGCACTTATTTCAACACACCAAACCCTCCGCATCTATCACATAGTTTCACACCCGGTGACTCAGCGGAGGGGCTTCTGAGACAGTGTCAGTGTCTCAGCTGTTGGTCAGCTAGCTAGCTGCTTGCGCCTTCTGAAAAACAACCCTGCGCTCGCTGCACCTGCTAACAATCCGCCACCACCAATGGCAGCTCGAGCCAGATTTGAATCTTGTTGTTGTTGGGCCAATTTGTTCTGGTCGTCAATTGTCTGTTGCAGTTGATTGATCTGTTCAGCGATTGTCTGATCAATTGTCTGATCTTGTTGAGTGTGTTTGACATACTGTTGTTCATACTTGGCCAGCATGGCACCGACTCGTCGATCGGTGTTGGCTTGAGTACGATCCTTGTACAATTGTCTGGTGTCAGCTGTCAGTGATGGTAACGCTGGTGTGTGATCCTCAAACGATTCACCTGCTCTGTGGGCTTCAAACCTGAGCTCAGCTGCTAGTCGATGTGATGGTACAAATGTGTCATCAGCATGTGCGTTCAATCCTATGATGATTGCCGTGAGTAGTAATGTGATTGTCTTCATGATATAATTGTATGAACTGTTGATGATTTTGTCGACTATAAAAGGTGAAAAAAGGAGAGGCTGGTTACTTGGATTTCACCAGCCCCTCACAGGATCAGTTATGGAAGAAAGTTATTTGTTGGCCAGAGGAAAGTGTTGCACTCCGCTGTCGATCTCTGCCAACTCTCCTTTGAGGTTGCTGATCTGAACGAACAGTTTGTTGATTCTTTCTTGGAGTTGTTGCTTGCGTCGATCCTCGCGAGAAGGAGCCGCTTCTCTGCTCTGATATGTGGTGCGGAACAGATCGATGTTGCCTTCGTACTTGCGACTGATCAGATTGAACAGGTATTTGTGATAGAAGCTTTTGCTCTTGCCAGTCTTGACACAAGTCACTTTGTAGTTGTTCAGGTCGATGTTGACTGGTGCGCCAGCGGCGTTGTTGAGTGAGTAAAAATGTTTGGTTTTGCGAGACTTCTTCATAACTTTCCTTTTGTTTGATTGATGGCTTGATTGCCTGATTATTCTTATATTGTATTCTATATCGTTGTGATGGTCAACTTTTATTCTGCTGCTGTCATTCGAGGCGAATGATTGGTGTTGATGTCCGGACTCAAGTTGCTGGTCTTGACGATGGTGTATGGTGAATGACTCTTGTGTCTGTTCAATCCACTCTCCAGACTCTGAACGAACCTGATCGCTGTTGGTAATGTGTCGCAGTCGATCACTGCGGTTTTGCCTCTCAATATTGTGTACATATATTCTCCTTGGTTAACTGATTGTGTTTTTGATCGTGCCGGCCACAACGCCTGTGCTGAATCCTAGGTCGTACGCCCATCCACGATGCTTGTGCTTGCGTGGCAGTGTCTTGTTCTTGCGTGGATGAGGCTGAGTGCCTTTGGCGCGTATTGTTGATCTTATCTTCATTGTTTATATGATAGTGTCTGCTGCTCTGAAGCGCAACTTATTGTTCGTCGTGAGTCGTGCCTCCGAGCTCATCGAGCTCTCTCTTGAGCCGATCCAGTCGAGCTCGATTGAAAAGTTTTGGTTTGAAGAGTCTCAAATTGTCTTCTCTCCAGATCAAATGTTGTAATGCTGTCTTTCTGTCCATAATTGTATGATAGTGTCTGTTGCAAAATGCTGCAACTTATTTGATCTGTTATCTAGTTGCTGCAATCAGGTCAAGATGATGTG
>Ga0222717_10000129_pt1 | contig 61784 bp, 31 predicted proteins | sample C33_18DmetaG_FD_165053 | JGI IMG/M metagenome (GOLD analysis project Ga0222717, IMG submission 165053) | Estuarine water microbial communities from San Francisco Bay, California, United States - C33_18D | ecosystem: Environmental > Aquatic > Marine > Unclassified | place: USA: California... | reverse complement strand
TGTTTGATCTGGCATGGCACCGATGGGGAATTTTTCTGCAAGGATATCACGATGAAACACAAAGTCATTTTCTGTCTTACCAGCGGGCTCTGTCTCGCTGCGATGACGCAAGCTGCTACGACCAGCTATCGGACCGCGGTGTTGGCGGACAGCCCCATTGTTTACTACGAGTTCGACGAGACGAGCGGCACCACGGCAGCCAATTCTTCTACGACGGGAGCAAGCTACACCGGCACTTTTAATACGGCGGGAGGATCGGTCACGGTTGGCCAGGCGAGCTTTGCCCAAGGTGGGACGGCTTATGATTTTGGCGGCGGGTTCGTAGGCGCGGCGTCCGCCGTGACCAGCTCGCTGGACGAATGGACGGTGGAAGCTTGGGTGAACTACGACGCCGCGAAAACAGGTGCGTCCAATTTCCTCTCCAACGACCAGGGTGGCTGGAACGATGACGTGCTGATCGGCATCGGAGCGGAGAACAACAACATCCCCGCCGGGACGGTCGGCTTGGTTCATCAAGGCAACCCTGGGACGGTTCGGGAGACGGTCAGTCAGGCCATTGATGCCGGTCAGTGGTATCACGTCGTGATGACCGGAAGCGAGAGTGCCGGTGAATTCAGGCTCTATCTCAACGGAGTGCAGGTTGCCATCAACAACAGCTTGAGCAACGGGGCAATCTTCAACGGAGCAGGGGGCTTCGGTGGCGCTCCTCATCTCACGGTCGGCGCGGCGCGGCCCAATAGTGGGGATGCAGGCTACCGCCCTTACGATGGATTTTTGGACGAAGTTGCCGTTTACGACTCGGTGTTGGATGCTGCCACCATCGGCAATCACTTCAACGTCGGTTCCTCCACCGCGGGCACTCCGCCCGTGGTCGTCGCGCTGAATCCTGCCGATGGCTCGGACGAGGTGGCGCCCTCGTCGAATCTGGAGGCGACCTTCAACGAGTCACTGGTCCTCACCGATCAAGGCGCGGTCACTCTCAGAAACCTGACGCTCGGTTCGGGATCGGACGTCCTCATCAACCTTCCGAATTCTCAGGTCTCCGTCTCCGGATCCACCCTGATCATCAATCCCTCTACCGCCCTTGCGCTGGACACAAATTACGCGGTGCAAGTCAGCGGCGATGCTCTGGAGGATGTTTCTGGAGACGCTTTCGTCGGCATCCTCAACGATAACGATTGGAATTTTACGGTGTCTTTGCCTGAGACCGAGTTTGGCCTCATCGTCAGCACCTATGCGCCGGAGGCAGGCGGACTGCAGCTCAAGTGGCCGACTCACATTGCCTTTGGACCGGGCACCGGGGAAGTGATCACCGACCTGAAAAATAACCGCTTCGTTTACCGTGACAGTCCCGATGCTGCTTGGCAGGCATCGCCCGTTTCTGTCAGTGGGCAGCACTCACTGGTCTTCAATCCGACAGATGGACTCTACTATGCCAACGATACCGGAAATAACCGTGTCATCGCGTTCAGTGATCTCTCAAGCGGCACGATCGCAGCCCAAACCCGCACCATCGCCGGTGTAACTCTGGATCGCCCGCACGACATCCTACGCGATCCTGCCACAGGTTGGATTTATGCTTTGAACCCCAACTCCGGACACGTGTTCCGTTTCACCGCGATCGGCGTGAATGAGAGTGCGGTCCAAGCTCCCACTGGCGGTTATGCCCGTGCTATCAGTTTGGTGAACGGTAAGATTTATGTCATCGGATCAGCCAAGGGACGGATCGTGGAAATTGTCGATTGGGACACCCCGACCTTCAAAATTTACGATAGCCATGATCCCAGCGGAGGCAGTGGACCCGCAGGATCCTGGACGAGGACCGGACTGGTAATTAACGATGCCGATTACTTTGATGGCCACTGGTATGCCAGCAGTTATTTCACCTCGTCCTACGCCCGCGGAACCGACTTCGACGAGAACAAGTTCATTCGCTTCAAAACGCTGGATGATCTTGTTGCGGGCAATTGGACGGATCTCAACAGCTTGGTTCCCAGCGGAATGACTCCCTATTTTCTCACCTCACACGGTGGCAGTCTGTATCTTGCGATTTTCAATCACGAATCGGCCGGAAACGGCGATGCCATTCTCCGTTTCAAAACGGTTTCCGATGACTTCAATTCATGGATTTCGGATCCATCCTTCGGTCTCGATCCCGCCGAGCGGGGCTTTGCCCTCGATCCGGACGGTGACGACCTCGCCAATGGAATTGAGGCTTGGCTGGGAACTCATCCGGTAGAGTTTAATGCGGGACTCGCGGACCTTGTCTTCGACGGCACCACCGCCACCTTCGAGCATCCGCAGAATGATGACCCGCCCAGCGACCTGACCGGTTTCTACGAATGGTCGCCGAACCTGAGTGACTGGTATGCCAGCGGCAGCGGCCCGGCGGGTGGGCCGACGGTGAGCTTTGTCCCGAACACGGAGGGAACGACGACTACGGTGACCGCGACGGCGAGTGAAGTGATGGTCAAACTTTTCCTGAGGGTGAGAGTAATGCAGCTCCCCTGAGAAACTTTCTACAGGTAATCCAAAAAAGACGGCGGCTTCCTTCGGGAGGTCGCCGCTTTCTTCCTACCATTCAGAATGAAGATACGCATGAACGTGGCAATAATGATGAAGAAAAAGAGCTGGCCCGACCATTTTCATCAGGGCAATAATTTCAAGGCCATCGTCCTTCGTGACTATCCGGTGAAGAAATCGTCGACTGAGTCATAACCACAGAACCAAGAAGGAAAACATCATGAAAAACATCTTTTGTGTCCTAAATTTCTGGGCGATCAGCCTTGGCTTTTTAAGCCCATTGATTGCGCAGGATTCCTCTCCGTCGAAAGCGGTGCCCGGTGGTCTCAGCAGCAAGAAGGGGAGCGGGAAGATCTTCCCGCCCAATTCCCAGTTCCTGCAGGTGGCGGGGCACGACGCGTATTTGGCCCTGCCCGAGGGAGTGGACGCGGGGCAGAAGACGCCGTGGCTCTGGTATTGTCCTTCCGACTACAAGCTGCCTGGGAAGCTCGAGCAGTGGATGATGAAGCAGTGCCTGGACAATGGCATCGCGGTCGCTGGAATCGATGTGAAGGGGGATTTTGGAACGCCGGCCGGTCGCAAGATTTTCACCGCGTTTCACAAGGAACTTACCGAGAAGCATGGCTTGACCAGGAAGGTTTGCATGCTGGCGCGAAGCTACGGTGGCACGCAGATGTACAACTGGGCCGCTGAACATCCCGAATCGGTGGCCTGCCTCGCGGGGATCTATCCGGTTTGTAATCTAGCGAGTTACCCGGGGATGAAATCCGCGGCGGGCAAGTATGGGATGTCGGAAGAGGAATTCGCGAAGGAACTCAAACAGCACAACCCGATCGACCGCCTTGCTCCGCTGGCCAAGGCGAAGGTGCCGATTTATCATAACACCGGGGACGTCGACACGCTGGTGCCGCCGAAGGACAACTCCTTCCTCGTGGAGGAGCGCTACAAGTCTATGGGCGGGCCGATGACGGTGACGATCTTTGAGGGCCAGGGCCACAATTACTGGACCGGCTTCTTTGAGGATCAGGCCATGGCCGACTTCATCATCAAGCACGCCAAGAAGACTGCCTCAGCACTTGTCGAGCAGCCCCCTGTAAGCACCCGTTCGTTTGGGTCAATGCAGAAGAGCTTAGAGCCGAGCAAGGTGCTCACATATAAGACGGTCGGACCGCGGAAGCTGAACCTCCACCTCTTCCATCCCGAAGGCTTCCAGGCCAGCGACCAGCGACCGGCATACGTGGTTTTCCATGGCGGCGGCTGGCGTAGCGGCAGCCCCCGTCGCTTCTACCCCTACGCCGCCAGTTTGGTGCCGGACGGCTTTGTCGGGATCAGCGCGGAATACAGGTTGACTGGCCGCGCTACCACGGTCTTTGACTGTGTCAAAGACGGCCGAGCGGCGATACGCTATATTCGGCGCCATGCCAAAGACCTGGGAATCGACCCGGAACAGATCACAGTCGGCGGCGGTTCAGCCGGTGGGCATGTGGCGCTGGGAACGGCGCTTTTCGATACCGTCGAGCACGCCGATGAAGACCTGGGAGTTTCCTGCAAGCCCAATGCCCTGGTTCTTCTTTTCTCTGTCCTCGACACCTCACCCGAAGGATACGGTAACAAGGTGATTGGCGCCGAATGGAGAACGATCTCCCCACTGCACCAGATCCGTCCCAAGATGCCGCCCACGCTGATCTTCCACGGCGACAAGGACAGTGTCGCTCCCTATCCTACGATCATGGCGTTCTATAAGAAAATGCGTGACAGCAAGAACGTCTGCGAGCTGGTGCTTGAGCGCGGAGGTGTGCATGGGCATATCAACAACGATATGAAGTTGTTCGACGACGCAGCCAATCGAACTAAAGCGTTTCTCTCGAAACAACAGTTAGGTCCGTCGAGACCTCAAAAAGGAACACAGGCGGATTCGATTCCCAAGGTTTTGATCATTGGAGATTCGATCTCCGGTGGTTACAGCAAATCCCTGATCAAGCTCCTGGAGGGTAAGGCGGAGGTGACCAAGCTGGGTGCGGTGGCGGGATACCGGATCCAGAAGGAAACGTTTTGGCATTCACGTGGGGAGGCGAAGTATCTGGATTTTGGCAGTGCCAAGGCATGCATTGTGGATTTCGAACGTTTCGGGAAGCATTTGGAAGACACCCCTTATGATGTGATCCATTTCAACTTCGGTCTGAACGACATCTTTCGCGGTCGGAACGGAGCGTGGCACAACCCGGTCGATCAATACGCCAAGGATCTGGCCAAGATCGTGACCTTGCTGAAGGCTAATGGAGCCAAGGTCATCTGGGCCAACATCACCCCGATCCCGGCCAATGCTCCTCATAATCCCGAGGGCGACGAACTCATCTACAATGCCGCGGCCGCCAAGGTGATGAAGAAGCACGGAATCCCGATCAACAACCTGCACAGCGTAGTGACGAAGTGGGAGGGATACGCTGAATGGAAGGGAGGAAATGATGTGCATTTCTCTGGAGCGATTTACTCAAAACTGGCTGAGCAGATCTCAGAGAAAATTCTGGCGGAACTTGAAGTCTCAACAGAGAAATAACATTTAAAAATATACCGCAAAAATGAAAATAAGTTTACTGAAAAATCGTTACTATTTAATCGGGTTTGTGCGCTCGCACTTCCAATTGGGATTCCGGATGCTGCTGCCGAGAAAATCGCCAACGGTGCGGACTTATATTTTAGACTCACCCCTTAAGGTGTCGTAAATCAGCGAAGCTATTCTGTGAATAAGGGTCTGCTTAATACACAATCCATTGAAAATTCTGCGTATTTGCGTAGACCGAGCCGAATAGCGCCTAGACCGCCCGTCCATCCCGAATATGAGATTTAAGAAACATCGGCCTCACTTTGTTCCCCTAGCGTTGATCGCTGGGATTTTAATGCTACTTGCCGGTATCCTGATTGCAGAAAATAAGCCCGATGCCGCTGTGCCGAAATCAGCCGGGAAAGAGATCCAGCAAGGAAAAGCTGGCTTCGAGTCTCACATCAAACCCTTTTTCAAGGCAAATTGCGTTAAGTGCCACGGCCCGGATAAGAGCAAAGGTGAAATTACGGTGCACAGTCTGGCTGGCGATCTCGCTGCCGGGCAGGAACTTGAACGTTGGGAGCACATACTCGATGCACTTGCGCACGAGGACATGCCACCCGAGGAAGAGGATCAACCCAGTGCGGCCGATCGCGCTGCCGTGGTCAAGTGGATCGAATCCGGTCTGCGCGATTATGTGAAAAAGCAGAGCAAAGTCGCGACCGCGACAACAACGCGTCGGCTGACGAACTTCGAGTATCAAAACACGATGCGTGATTTGTTAGGTTTCGAATTGGAGTTGGCCAAGGATCTGCCTGTCGATCCGGATAAGCCTTACCATTTTAATAACACGGCAAAATTCATGATGATCGGGCCGGATCAGCTGGTTCGCTATAAGGAGGCCGCGATCAAAGCGATGAACAGTGCGATCGTAGATCCGGGGAAGCCGGAAGTTCATCGAACGAACCCGAAGTGGGAGCATGGCAAGGCGGGTAAGGGCGGGCTGACGAAAGCGGAGATCGGTGTTTACCACGGGCCAGGAGTTGGCAGTAAAACAACAGGCGTGAAGAGCTGGCCGAAAACCGGGGAGTTCAGAATCCGCGTGAAAGCCTCTGGGAATTTCCCCCGGGGATCGGATTTTAAGGAAGTGCCGCTCCGCCTGGTCATGGGCACAAGCCTTCGTCATGACTCGGGATCGGGCGTTTATCACGAGGTGGGAACCATCCATCTGACAAACACGCCTGACAAGCCTGAGGTCTTTGAGCTGCGCGGGCGTATTGAGAATATTCCCGTTCAGCCAGCCCAGGCACATCGGAATAAAGTCACCCCGCCGAGCATCACCATCACGGCGCAGAATATTTTCGACAACGGTGAACTTAATGACCACCGCAAGAGCGGCTTCGATTCGTCATGGAGTGTGGAAGCTCCCCGCGTGGTTCTTGAGTCGCTTGAATTCGAGGCTCCCGTGACCGACGTCTGGCCGCCGGAGCACCATACGCGTATCCTTTTTGATTCTCCACTGCGTGAAACGAAGCCAGCCGAATACGCCTACGAAGTGATCAGGAAGTTCATGACCAGAGCCTTCCGCCGACCCGTTGTAAGGGATGAAGTGGATCATTACTTTTTGATTTATAAAATCTACGATAAGGAATTCGAGACGCTGGAGCAGGCCATGCGCGAGACGTTGGCGATGGTGTTGATTTCTCCTCAGTTCCTCTACCACACCGTGATCGATAACGCCGCGGCGACGAAGCAGTATGAACTCGCCTCGCGCCTTTCTTATTTCCTCTGGGGGAGTATGCCTGACGAGGAGCTCTTTGATCTCGCGGCCTCGGGCAAACTGAATGACCCCGCAGTGATCGAGGCTCAGACACGTCGACTCCTCGCAGATGAACGGGCGGCGGGATTTGTCAAAAATTTCACCACGCAATGGCTGAGCATCACCAAGATGAAAACGGTGAACATCAATCGTGATCTTTTCCCGCGATTTCTCTACACCGTTCATCTCGGTGAGCGGCGTGGGCAGGAGCAGCTTTTCCGCCCGACCATCCGTGACTACATGCTGGAGGAGACGGTTGGGTTTGTTGGCGAGTTGATTCGAAAAAATGCGAGCGTCATGAGCATCATCGATTCGGACTTTGCCTACCTCAACGAGCCACTTGCGGTGCATTACGGAGTGGATGGCGTGAAGGGGCTGAAGTTCCGCGCTGTTCCCATCAAGCCCGAAAATCGTCTCGGCGGGCTTCCAACACATGGTTCTGTATTGATCGGAAACTCGACTGGTTCGGCACCTCATCCAATCTATCGTGCAGTGTGGCTGCGTGAGGCAATTTTGGGAGATGAGGTGAAGCCGCCGCCTGCTGATGTGCCGGCTCTATCTGACTCGGCAGGTGAATCGGCGGAGGAAGCGGTTTCGATCAAAGACCTTCTCGCTTTTCATCGAAAAAAGGAGAGCTGCTATGATTGCCACGTGCGTCTTGATCCGTGGGGCATTCCCTTCGAGCAATACAGCGCGATTGGGAAATTCCAGCCTCTGGTGCCGAAAGAAAAAGTGCGAGTGCGAGGCTTTAGCATCAAAGAAGATAAAACCCTTGCTGGCTATCAAGAGTATTTGAAAACGGTTTACACCGAGAAGGCCGATGCCACCGCACGCGTGCCTCACGGGCCTGAAGTGGATGGTATGGAGAAGCTCAAAAAATATCTGCTCAAGGAACGAAAGGATGAGATCACGAAGAACGTGATTCGCAGATTGATGACTTACAGCATCGGTCGAGAGCTGACCTATCGTGACCGATTTGCGGTTGAGGAATTACTCAAGCAAGCAGAGAAAAATGGCTATCAGCTGCAGGATATGATCGTCTCAGTTTGCCAAAGCCCCACCTTCACAGGAACTAAATCCAAAAAATCATAATCCTATGACACAAAAATCCTGGCATCTCAATCGACGTGAATTTATTCGAGGCGGCGGCGCGGCATTGGCCTTACCATTTCTTCAAGGAATGTCGTGGGGCAAGACCGCTGGCAAGGCGCTGCCCAAACGCATGGTGGTCAGCTACATCGCCTACGGTGTTTACGAACCGAAGAATAAAGACGGCTCACACCACGATTGGAACTGGTGGCCGTGCAAAGAGGCAGGCCTGCTTAGTTTTAATAAATCGGCAGCTCCTTTTGCCTCGCTGAAGGACTCCGTGAGCTATTTGCGCGGTCTCGATCATGCCGGTGGAGTCGGGATGGGTGGCCACAGTAGTGGTGATGTTTTTGCCACTGGAGCTAACATGTCGGGGCTTGAAAAAACGAACAATATCTCTGTCGATCAGCTTGCCGCAAAGATCAACGGTCACAAGACTCGCTACGCCTCGCTGGTGCTGGGCACGGAGGGTGGCACTGGCTCGTATGGCAGTGCCAAGACGCTCTCGCATTATGGGCCGGGTAAGCCGATTCCCTCGATGCATCGCCCGCAGGAAATTTTCAATCGTCTCTTCAATCCCTACGCCGGAAAAGGGGTCGAGCAAGTCCGTGCCGACCTCAAGCGCGAGGCCAGTGTGCTCGATCTCATGATGGATGACTCCAGGCGGCTGCAAGGTCGGTTGGGAAAAGAAGATCAGCAGAAAGTGGAGGAGTATCTGGATTCGATTCGGGCTTTGGAAAAGCGGGTCGAACGCACCAGCGAATGGACGCACAAGTCGCTCCCGAATGTCGATACCAAGGGGCTGAATATTGAGGTGTCTCACAAAGATCCCGAGGAATATACGAGGTGTATGTATGACCTTCTTTTCCTCGCTTTCCAGACTGATTTGACGCGCTTTGCGACCTTGATGCTGGAGAGTGAGCATTCGAGTGCTAGTGAGATGTATAACTATGCGAACTATGTCCTGGGCTACAAAGGGGCGACGCATGACATCGCGCATAAGCGCCCTACAGAGTCCGGGCAATGGGATAACTGGCGCGCGAAGCAACATGCTTACTTTTTGAATCGATTGAAAAACACTCCCGAAGGCGATAGCAACATGCTCGACCAAACGGTGGTCGTTTGGGGTTCCGCTCATCCACATGCTTCTCACAGCACGAAGAATTATCCCATTCAGGTCGCAGGGGGAAATGCCCTTGGTTTCAAACATGGGAACCTGCATTCCTTTGAAGGGGAGAAGAAGGTGCCGCTGGCGAATCTGTTTGTCTCGATGCTGAATGCGGTGGATACGCCGACGAAGAAGTTCGCGGATAGCACGGGGGAGATGACGGAGATTAGGTCTTGATTTCAATGGATATGGAGCGGCACCGATCCCAATAAGCTGAACAACGAGCTTTTAGGATCCCCAGAACGACGATCAACTTTTGGGTTGAATAGTGGGCTCTCAATCTCGATTGGTTGAAATTAGATTTTGCGATAGAGAAATTGAAAGAGGAGTCGAATAATTAGGATGAAGATCTTAAGAACGCCCCCCCCTGCATCTATGGGGACAACACACACACTTACGCACTTAACCACAGAACAGGGAGGAGCTTGCACTCCAGAGAAAGTCATTAAAATAAAGAGGGTTGGGGGGGCTCTGCATCGGGAACAAGGTAATCTAAAAACAGATTCCTTGCTTATGTTCGGTTGACAATCTCTTGCTTTGAATTGCCTTCAATCTTTTGCGTTTTATGCTGATGGGGGATCCGATTTGATATTTTTCTTCCGAAGCTACTTCTACAATTACGGGAGTCAGATTATTTTGAATTTTTACATAGACCATCTGAGTCTTCCCAAAAAATTCAATCTCGTGGATTATGCCGGAGGTAAAGCCTCCATGGCTTTCTTCAACGAGCTCGAGTTCATTAGCCCGTAGCCAATTGGGAAAATTAGAAGAGGGAAGCTGGTTAATTTTGTCAAAGAGCGAGGCGGCTACCGGTGATACAGGGTTTCTCCAAAGATTACGTGGGGTGTCACATTGGATAATGGTTCCAGAATCCATTACTGCGATAGAGTCTCCAGTGGAAAGGGCGTCTTCAGGATGATGGGTGACGAAAATAGTCGTTGTTTTCTCTTTTCGAAGAATGTCAGCTGTAAGTCGTCGCAGGGATTGGCGAAGATTTGAGTCGAGGTTACTGAAAGGCTCATCTAGGAGCAGAAGAGGAGGTCGTGGTGCAAGAGCTCGGGCTAGTGCGATACGCTGTTTTTCTCCGCCTGAAAGTTCATGAGGAAAGCGCTTTTCAAAATTAGGAAGGCCGATTGCTTCAAGTAGTTCTTTGCAACGAGTTTTTCGGTCTGCACGGCGCCAATTTGTCAATCCATATCCTAGATTTTGAAACACGTTAAGATGCGGAAAGAGGTCGCCGCTTTGGGAAACCAAACCGATCTTCCGCCGATCGGGGCGGACGAATTTGGCTGAACTGCAGAGAACTTGACCCCCAAGTTTTATTGTCCCACTTGCTGGGGACTCAAGGCCACATAGGGCGCGTAGAAGAGTTGATTTACCGCTACCGCTGGCCCCTACAATGCTTAAGATTGAAGATGCGGCTACATTTAAAGTAACTTTTTGAAGGGCCGGCTCCTTACTGTTAGGATAAGAAACCGAGAGATTCTCAACAGCTAGGGAATTGGGAGAGGTCATCATCTTATTTCGTTTTGGAAAGCTTACGCCAACCATTTAATTCTACGATAATCAGCCCGAGCATACTAACCGAAATCAAAAATAGAGAGGGTATCGCACAAGCGTAAATTGCACCTTGATCGACCTTGCTATAAGTAAGAGTGCTAAGAGTTTCAAAATCAAAAGGACGCAGAAGTAAGCAAAGTGGCAACTCTTTGCAGACATCAACGAATACAAGTGTTGCACCTCCCAAGATGCTGGGCTTTAGGAGTGGAAGGTTGATTCTGAAAAATGTTTCGGTAGGTGTTTTACCGAGACTAAAAGAGGCTTGATCAAGGCTCTTATTCTGTCGAGCTAACCCTTGTTGAACCATCTGGGATCCTATGGAAAAATAGCGGGTAACAATTGCAAAAAGTAGCCATATAAAACCGCTTGGGACGAGGAGCCTTCCTATCCAATTTTCTGAGGGGAATTGGTTTCCTAGAGCAACCGCAAAGCCCATGACACCAAGAGCGATGACAGTTCCTGGGCAAGCGTAACCAGCTACAGTCGAGAACTTAGATATGACACGCAAAATTGGATTTTTAGAAAAACGAGCGGCTCCGATAATTGTTAGGGCAGCGATAATACAAATTACAGTCGAGCTGAGTGCGAGAATGAGAGTGTGGCGACTTGCAGTGATGATTTCTTCCCAATCAATCTGATCATAGATGCTCGAAGATTTTAGGAGCCAGTCGATGAGCCCAAAGAGTGGTAGAAAAAGGCCAAGTGAGATGGGAACTAAACAAGAAAGGTAGCAAGCTATGCGAGTGATGATTGAAGAAGGAGAACCAAAAGATCTAACTCCTTCGGGGTGAAGGCTACGAAGAGCACGCCCACGATGCCAATGTTCCAAAGCAACGAGAAAGAAGACACTTATAAGAATCCAACTGGCTAGTTTTTTAGCAGTTTCGATCTGATCCATCCCAAACCAAGTTGTGAAAAGGGTAACGGTCAAAGTATTGAAACCAAAGTGTTTCACCGCCCCGTAATCATTGATTACCTCCATTGCAACAAGGAAGATACCTGCGGCAAGGGCAGGACGAGCGAGCGGAAGTTGGACTGAACTAAAAACTCGCCAAGGAGAACGTCCAAGCATCCGACCAGCCTCTCCCATGATAATTCCGCTTCCGGCGAAAGCGCTTCGGCCTGCAAGAAAAACGTAGGGATATAAGACTGACCCAAAGAGTAAGATGAGACAGCCATAACGCAGATGCTCTTCCCACCAGAGAAAGGATTCAACTCCCTCTTCCCTGCGAATTTTAACAAGGAAAGGGATCAATTTCTCCCTTAGGTCACTCGAGATGATTGCCGCTATAAACGGAGGTATTGCAAGGGGTAAGACGAGTGCGATGGAAAGAAGTCGCTTCCCAGGGAAATCGAAGTTCTCGACAAACCAAGCTGCTGGGATGCCAAGTAAGGAGGCTACAACGCAGGAACCAATAACAAGGATGATTGTTTCTTTGATAGCGTCCTTGAGAAGAAAGCTGCTGATTTGTTGCCAAGCTTCCGTTGAATCCGGAGACAAGCTACTAAATAACGATAAAAGTATTACTAAGACGGGAGCCAACAAAGTAAGCCCAAGCGCCCAAGCTAAAAATTTCCATAATCGGAGCCCCCATGTATCTGAGTAATAGGGCTTTTTCTTGAAGAACATCTATTCGAAGTTTTAGAGGATCAGCGCCATCCCTCTCTTTCAGCATTTCTCTCCAGATCCCTGGTTAGGAAAAGTGATTTTTCTGATGGAAAGCTTTTCTGATCCTCAGAAATTTTGAGTGAGAACCTGTCGGTCGACTGGGTTTGGGCCGTGCCACTAGATTCCTTTGACGAGTGCTTTGCTAAAAAATATAAAAGTAAAATGAAGAGAGGTATCAGTAGTAGTAGCCCGAGCGTCCAAGCAAGAAAGTGCCAGAGGCAGGGGCCAATCTTGGCAGTTACTGTTTCTTTAATGAGGCACATTTAATACCGGGGACCTATGAATTTAAGTGGTTACCTCCATCCCACCATATTGAAGATTTTCTGGGCTTCTTGGTCATAGACCCCAAGTTCATGAATCGATTCAAGGTCTGGATTAATTTCACCCCAAGCTTTTTGTAAGGGTTCATGTTCAACCTGAGTCGATACGGCGTATTCGGAAGTGAGTCGTTGATATTTTCTTTGGACTTCTTCTGAGACGAGGTATTCCAGAAGCTTACGAGCATTACTGGAGTTCTTGGCGCCCTTAATAATTCCACCTCCGCTGATGTTGACGTGCGTTCCACGATCTCCTGATGTTGGTAAGATCACTCCTACGGCAGCGTGTGCGTCACGGTCCTCCTGGCTTTCTCCGTTTTTTAGAAGCCCGAGGTAGTAGGTGTTGACGATAGCATAGTCTGCGATGCCCTTTGCGACGGCGCGGACTTGGTCACGATCATTTCCTTGAGGCGGCCGGGCGAAATTATTTTTCATCCCAGTAGCCCATTGTATAGCCTTGGCTTTTCCTTGGATTGCTATGATCGAGGCGAGGAGGGACCGGTTGTATTTGCTCGTTGAGGAGCGAATCAGAAGGTTACCTCGATACTCTGGTGAAGCGAGATCTTGATAACTTTTCGGGAGTTGTCCTTTGACCCGGTCCTTAGCATAGACAAGGATTCGCCCTCTCATCGTAAAAGCGGCCCACGTATCTTGCTTCCCCCGAAGCGCCTGAGGTACTGCAGCATTAATGAGTTCACTTTTAAGTGGAGCTAGGAGACCAGCTTTTGATGCTTTTGTGAGGCTTGCAGCATCGGAAGTGATATAGAGATCAGCTTGTGGAGAATTCTTCTCTGATTTGAGCCTGGCAATAAGTTCGTTGGCACCGGCTTTGACGACTTTAACTTCAATACCAGTTTTATCCGTGAATTCAGAAAATACTTCTTTGTCTGCGTCGTAATGGCGCTCGGAATATAATCGAACTTCTTCAGCTTGCGCTAGGAAGCCTACGAAGAAAGCGATTGCTGCTATAGGTGAAGAAAATCGTGTTTTCATTTAGTTAGTAACTTGAACAATTTCAGTGGATATGCTTCTGATCGCTTGTGACATTTTAGCGCTTGAATAAGCTTTTGGTAAAATTTAGGCCAAATCAGTTTAAGAGTCAGATTATCGATTTTCTTTTGTTTGGGTGGCTTTAGCAGTTAGTCCTTAATCTTTGAGGAATATTAATAATCCCGCCCTATTTTCTAATTTGGATCTGATATCAGGGGATATCTTTATTGGCTTAAAGAGTGGGAAGATGAAAATCCTTTTGCTAGTCCTGATTTTGGAGAGATTTGATCGAAAGATGAAGAAGAGCCTTTCAATTGCATTCAGCATTGCGTGCCTGATGGGGCCGGCAGCTCTTGCTGCTATTGCTGACGAGAAGGCGTTAGAGATTTTTGAGCACTACTGCTTCGATTGTCACGGCGACGGCTCGGACAAAGGCGGGCTGGATCTCTCCGGGATGCTCGGGAAAGAGGACTTCGATGGTTCTCTGATTTTTGAGAATTTGGTGACGGGAAAAATGCCACCCGCTGACAAAGATCAGCCGGATGCAAAGGAGAAGCGAGAGCTGCTGGAATGGCTCGCTGGCCGGCAGGGAAAGCAGGTGGGGAAATCCTTTCGCCGAATCAGCCGGCATGAATTTGTCCATTCGGTGAATGATTTGCTGGGGACGGATCTCGATCTTGCCGGAAAAATTCCCGAGGACCGGGGCACGAACGATTTTGATTCCAACCGGAAGATTCAGTTGAGCCGTGAGATGCTGGGTTCGTATTTTTCAGTGGCAGACGAAATGCTTGATCATGCCTTTCCGGATGATGGATTTCCCGCGGAGAGGAGCTGGGCGACAAGCAAAGTTCGGGACAGTAATGAGGGCTACCGGATCTACCATCGGCCCTATCAGGAAGGCACACTTTTCTCGTGGACCCGGGCCAACAATGGCAACAGCTATTCTTTCTTCTACGACAACTTTGAGCCCCCGGTGGCAGGTTGGTATGAGTTGACATTTGATGCCGCAAAGGTGGCCGACTTCGAAGACGATATGAGCCTGCAAGTATATGCGGGAAAGTATTACTATGCCGATGACCGGCCGCAGCAGCAGCGTCTGCTGGGGGTGGTCTCATTGGGGAACAAGGAATTGGAATCGCATACCATCCGCGCCTACCTCCATCCCGGTGAAAGCGTTTCGGTGCACTGTTTTTCGCGGCACAATTTTCGTCACAAGAATCCAAAAGAGGGAATCTACATCAAGCAATTGAAGGTCCGGGGACCGAAGGTGGATTCATGGCCTCCGACTTCTTATCAACAAGTCTTCGATGGAATGGAAATCCAGGCCGGGCAGCGGAGCGTCCGGAAAGCTTCCGGCTTTCAAACAAAGCTTAAGAGGATTGGCGGGGCGCTTACGGTGAGTAGTTTTCAGGAGGGGATGGAAAAGGAAAAGATGCAGGATGGTTCCAATCTGACCTTCTGGCATACACGCTTCTCTCCCTCAGTGGCGAAGCCGCCGCATTACGTGATTTTTGAAAACCCGAATGGAGCGGTCATTGAAGGACTTTCTTTCGCGACCTGGTCGGGCGGAAATGGCAATGGCTTGGTCAAGGCATACGAGATTTACTTTTCCGACGATGGAAAAACGTGGGGTGATAAGGTGATGGAAGGTGGACTGGATGTCAGGCTTGCCAACGAGCAGCCGATTATCTTTCCCAAGGAAACGACAAGTCGCTTTATCAAGTTTCTCGTCACCGATGCGGTTTCGCTGGATGGGAAATCAATCGCTTCGATTGGCAAGCTGGACCTCATCACTCCTTTGGGTGAACAGATTGAAACGTCTACGGTTACAGTTGCTTCAAAGAACCCTGATGATTTCAAAAAAGTGATTCGCAGTTTTGCGGAGCGAGCTTTTGCGTCGACCCTCAGTGAGGAGGAATTGGCGCCATATTTTAGGGTGGGACTTCGCCGACTTGAGGAGGGAGGCGACTTTGTCGAGGCGACCAAGGTTGGCTTAAAGGCCATTCTTTGCTCGCCAAGATTCCTGATGGCGCCCGGGGAGCATGCCAATTCGTCGGTTGGCAAAGCCTCGGATCTTGCTCGTATTTTGTGGCTTTCGGTTCCCGATGAAGAACTTCTGAAATTGGCGGCTTCAGGTTCGCTCCATGGCGCGACTTTAAATGATCAGGTTCAAAGAATGTTGGCCGACAAGCGCAGCCGCCGCATGGTTCGCTCCTTCAGTGATCAGTGGCTGAACCTGCGGGGTCTCAACAAGGTGACGCCTTCCTTGAAACTCTACCCGCTTTACGATGATCTTCTGAATTACTACCTCCCAGTTGAAACCCGGAAATACCTTCAGCATTTGATTGAGGAAAATCTTCCCGCCCGCAATCTCATCGATTCGAATTTCACTTTTCTCAATCAACGGCTTGCTCGGCATTATGGGATCAAGGGAGTGACCGGGCAAAACATACGCAAGGTAAACTTTTCAGACGAAGTGCCCCGTGGCGGACTTCTCACGATGGCAAGTGTCCTAAAAGTGACCACGGACGGTTTCGAAACCTCGCCCATTTTACGCGGAGCATGGATCTCAAAAAATATTGTGGGCACGCCCTTGTCACCACCGCCGGAGAGCGTTCCGGCCCTGGAACCGGAACACGGAGAAGCCATCACGCTCAAGGAACAGATCGATCAGCACAAAAGCAACAAGACCTGTTACGCCTGTCATAAGAGTATCGACGGGTATGGCTTCGCATTGGAGAGCTTTGATGCCACGGGAGAATGGCGTGATCAATATCGGGTCAAGCAAGCCCATCGAAGCACTTTTCAGTATCGTCCTCAGGGTTACTTTAAGAAGGGTGCGCCGGTTGATGCATCCGGAGAGATCGACGATACCAGCTTCCAGGACATTTTTGGGCTCAAGAAGGTTTTGCTCTCCAACGAGCGGAAGCTTGCCTATAATTTCGGCAAGAAGTTTTTCGAATACGCCTATGGAGACAAACCGGATTTGAGCCAGCGCCTTCAGTTGTGGGACTTTCTTGGTACGAATCCCGGAAGCCTGCGACTGGGAACTCTCATGACCCACGTCCTTACTCATTCAACGAACGGAAAAGAGAAATGAAGCAATACCGCCGAAGAGAGTTTTTGAGGTTTGGAGCGGCCCTACCGTTGGCTTTGCATTCGCTGAATGCGCGGGCGGCAAGCACCCCGGGAGTGAAAGTACCGCCGAAACGGGTCATCTTCATTTGCAATTCGCTCGGTTTCTATGAACCAAATTTCTTTCCCACCAAGCGGGGGGACTTGACCAGTTCCAAGTATCTCAAAGAGATGGCAGTGAGGGAGAAAATGACGGTCTTTCAAAACCTCTTTCACCCGGGGATGGAGACCAGCAACCATGATTCGGAAAAATCTTTCCTGACCGGAGCGCCGAGTCCCGAAGCCACGAATTTCACCAATACCATTTCACTCGACCAGATTCTCGCCCGGGAGATGGGTGGTGACACGCGATTTCCGTATCTTTCCTTCAGTATCTACGACCGTGGCTGGGGATGCTCCTGGAATGATCGCGGGGTGGCCATTCCACCGATGCATGACGAACGGCAGATCTTTGAACGGCTCTTTGGTGAAGAAGATCTGAGTGCGAAGCGCCAACAGATCGAGAACGACCAGCAGATCGTGCACTCCCTCTACCGCGACATGGAGCAGATCAAGAAGAAGGGAGGAGGCGATGCCTCGAAGATCGAATCCTACCGGACCGTCATTTCAGAACTGGAAGCGCAATTGAAGCACGAGGAATTTTGGCTCAAAACCAAAAAGCCGGAAGTTCCTAATACCTTGAGCGATGACCAGGAATTCGCTTTCTCGACCAAGGTCCGCAATCTTTTTGAACTCTCCAAACTGGCGTTGCAGACGGATTCGACGCGGGTCATTACGCTCTCGCTTGATTGGATTTATGGCGCGATCAATGTTCCCGGCGCGACGGGGGGATGGCACACCCTTTCGCACCACGGAGGCAAGGCTGATGCGCTCGGCAAGCTCAGCCGGATCGAAGTCGATATCGTGAAACATCTCGACCGCTTTCTCGCTGAGCTCGATCAGATCGACGAAGGAGAGGGCAGTTTGCTGGACAATACCACCGTGGTGATCGGGAGTAACTTTGGTGATTCTTCAAATCACACCTGCAACAATCTCCCGACAATCGTGGCAGGTGGCGGTTACCGTCATCAAGCCCACACCGTCCTCGAGAAACCGACTCCGCTTTGCAATCTCTACCTGGAGCTCCTCCACAAACACAATGTGGACTTGGGGCGCTTCGGAAGTAGCGAGAAGGATCTTGGTTTACTGAAAGGATGAATCGGATCCTTTTTGGGGTCTTCATCATCGTAAGCTTTGAGATTCTTTCGTCATCACAGGCGACTAGAGGGGCGGCGACCCATTCCAAGGCGTAGGGAGAGGCCAAGTAGCTTGTAAAGGTAAAGCATCAGGCAGGTGGCCTTCTTTAAGCGCTTATTATCAATTGACCTTTACCCCTGAGTCACTACATCGATTGGATTGAATTGGGTCATGAAGAAGCAAGTATTACTCCTCATTTTGCTTTTTCCGGTTTCGGTAATGGCGGTGGATATGCGGAGCTACAACGATCTTGTGATGCCGTTTTTGGACAAGCATTGCACGAACTGTCACGATGCAGATGATCCGAAAGCCGACCTAGACTTGTATGCGATCAACGCAGAGTTCGATAAGATTGAAACGGTGCGGGTCTGGCAGAGAATCTACGAGCAGGTCCAATATGATGAAATGCCGCCTGCAAAAAAGAAGCGCCCTGATGCCGCGGAGCTGCAAAAAGTGATCCAATGGATCTCCTCTGAACTCAACAAATCAGGACATGGCACCGGTCTGGAGGAGAAGCTACTGCTGCCTGATTACGCCAACTACATGAGCCACGAATTACTTTTCAATGGCAGTATTACAACAAAAGCGTATACCCCGGCTCGCTTGTGGCGCACCCGCCCGTTTATTTACGAAGCGAACTTTGCCGAGCGATATGGGAAGAAGCCTAGGCAGGGATTTCAGATCGGAGGGAAAGGCCGAGATATCGTTAAGGAAGGCGATCATGCGGGAAAGACTCTCGCGCGTGGACGATCCTACCAACACCTTCGTTATGCCAACCCCTTTTTTCAATTCGTGCACCATGCTTCGGGGATTACCGACTATAGCTCGATTGTAGCTGATCAGACTTCCCTTGAAACCCTGCTGGTCAATGCGGAAAAGATGGCTGAGATCTTGACGGTCGGCCGAGCGATTCCTGTCAGCGTGACGATTAAAAATGACGGTAGCAAGTTCGCCAACAATCCGGGTGGCTTTGCCGGGGGGGCTGTTACCAGTTTCGTGAAGAATGTCGGCTTGATCAAACCGGCTTTTATTAAAGTGCTCAACTCTAAGGGAACTCCAAGCGACGCGGACATCAACACGGCGGTGCAGACCTGCTTTAAGGTCCTCTTGCATCGTGACGGGAACCCCGAAGAAGTGCGCCGCTATGGCGACGACCTGTTTAAGAAGAACTTACCTCAGGGCAATCTAATGGCACTGCAAAGCGTCCTAATCGCCATGGCGATCTCTCCGGAGTTTGTCTATCGTCTAGAATTGGGCATGGGTGAAAAGGACAGTCACGGCCGCCGACATCTCTCAGAACATGAGCTTGTTTACGCCTTGAATTATGCCCTGTTCAACAGTCCTCCCTTTGATGACTTTGACCACAAGCGTAGCAAGGACAAAAATAAAAAGGGAGGCCTAGATTCGCCGGGTGTCGACGACCTGCTCTACTATGCGAAGAACAAAATCTCCAAGCATCCACTGGACGGAGTGGAGGATATGGCGCTGATTGATGAGACCTTGGAAAAGTTTCTCATGACCCCTAGGGGAAGTGTTTCGGGGCTCGGCGAAGTGATGAAAGCAGGCCAGCTCAAGACAAAAGAAGATGTGGAACGTGAGTTACGCCGACTGCTCAGTGTGAAATTATTCACTCGTCCCAAAAGTGACAGTCGCCCGGCGCATCGAATTAAAAATCCAAGGATCCTCCAGTTCTTCCGGGAATTTTTCGGCTACCACCACGCTCCCAATGTGTTTAAGGACGAAAAGCGCTTTGCTTATTATTCGGAGAGCGGCACTCGAAGCATGGTCAGCGACACTGACCAGTTAATTCTCTACCTTGTTGACCAGGACGAAAATGTGCTGGAGAACATGCTGACCACAAACCTCAGTTTTTTTAGCACGAGCATCGGTAATAGACCATTGAAAGCGGCTCAAAAAGCGCAGGAAAAATTCGAAAGTAAAAAGATCACAGGCGAACTGAGCCCGATTGAGAAACTGCATAATAAACATTACTCGATGTCTTATAATGTGAATCCGGGTAGCGCTGAAAACTCGAGTAAAAAGCCCTTCAATCTGCCTAAAGCGCAACGCATTGGCATCCTCACTCAACCCTCTTGGCTAGTCGCCCATTCAAATAATTTTGAAAATGATCCTGTGCGTCGAGGCAAGTGGATACGTGAAAAGCTGCTGGCCGGCTTTGTCCTTGATGTTCCCATTAACATAGACGCAAAGGTGCCAGAGGATGAACACAAGACGCTACGCGAACGTTTCTCGGTCGTTGAAGCTGAAGAATGCTGGCGCTGTCACAAGAAAATGAATCCGCTCGGGATGCCTTTTGAAGGTTATCATGACAGCGGTCGTTTCCGTACTGAGGAAAAAGGCAAAGCGGTCGCCACCAATGGTGCCATAAGCTACAGCGGGGAAAAAGGTCTTGATGGCGAAGTGGCGAATGTTTTCGAGATGATGCACAAGCTGGCTCAGTCCAAGCGCGTTAAGCAATCATTCGTCAGACATGCGTTTCGTTTTTTCATGGGACGTAATGAATTGCTTAGCGATTCGCAAACTCTCATCAATGCGGAAAAAGCTTATGTCGATAGTAATGGAAGTTTTAAAGAAATGTTGATTTCACTTCTCACGTCAGATTCATTTTTATACCGGAAATAGGAGCTAGCTCATGAAATACAGCAGACGCCACAGCATCAAAACCTTCGGGAAACTATCTCTCGGAAGCATGGCCTTCACGCCCTTCATGAATCACCTGGCAGCCCAGCGTACTACGGGAGCCACGCCTAAAAGATTTTTGTTTGTGCTAAAAAGCAGTGGCCTTACCGAAGAGCACATCACCCCTCCGGCCTATCGGCCTTTTCTTGAGAGTCCTGTCGATAAAGTGATCGATAAACCGCTTCAGAGCGTCGCGCTGCCCGAGACCTTAACCTCTCTTGATCCGTTCAAGGATAAGATGACGATTGTACAGAGGATCTCCGGCAAAATGTGTGCCACGGGCCATAGTGGATTTTATGGCGCGCTGGGTGCCTTTAAGGGTTCGAACACCAAAAAGCCGATCGCTCATACCATCGATGGTTATCTGGCCAAGAAGTTCCCGAGTGTTTTCAATCATGTGGGTTTAAAGATGGGCAACGGTTCGGAGTCTGTTGCTTATCCATCTATTTCTTCGGCTGGAGGGGGTAAGCAACTTCCCTATCAGTGCAACCCTATGATTGCCTACATGAATCTCTTCGGTTCGATCGCAGAATCTGGAGATGTTCAAAAGAAGTATGCGGCCTCAGGCAATATCTTGGACTTCGTATCAAATGATGTCAAAAAGCTGAAGCGACAACTCAATGGGGCCGAAGCCGAGAAGCTCGACTATTATCTAGAGGGGTTTGATGCCTTGAAAGAGCGCCGCATTAAGCTCACAGGCATGCAGAAGATTTTGAATCAGAATGCACCGGAAGTGACCGACACGTTCACCTCGCCCACCCCCACGCATCATCTCGAAGCGCACTTTGATTTAGCGGCCGCCACCTTGATCAGCGGTCTCTCCAATTCTATCAGCATTCTTTGCGATGATCTTCAAACCAACTACGACGGTATTGGAATACCTGGGACAGTTCACGGCATCGGCCATGGCGCGACGATTGGGGAACACAATTCCGAGCAGTGCCGAGATTTGATTCGTAAGTTTCACCTCGAGCTTCTCTCTGGGCTGATGCATAAACTTGCGAAGGTGCCCGAAGGCGATGGCACGATGCTGGACAATACCGTCATCGTCTACCTTAGCGATAACTCAGATAAGCATCACTCCTTCGCCAACGAGTGGCCTCTTTTGCTTTTTGGCGGTAAGTTTAATGGCCGGCTGAAGTCCACCGGGCGCTATCTACAGTATCCCGATTACGGCAAGCAGGGACATCGTACGATCGGCAACTTCCTCACAACCATCGTGCAGGCGGCTGGCCTGCCCGACAAACATTTTGGCCACTTGGATCTTGGGCTGAGCGATCTCGACCAAGAAGGCCCGCTCCATGAACTCTTAGTTTAATCTTTCTCTCCCTCACCCTAAATTATGATGAAAAAACTCACCCTCTTCCTCCTCGCATGCAGCCTGTCAAACGGTCTCCTCGCAGCAAACAAAAAGCTGAAGATCTACATCTTAGCTGGGCAATCCAATATGCAAGGACATTGCACGACCTCTGTGATTGAGAACCGCTTAAAAGATCCGAAACTCAAAATGGGATTCGAAAAATACCATCAAGGTGGATCCTTCGTTAAAAGGAATGATGTTTTCATTAATCACATCGAAAAAGAAATGCATGGACCCATGAGCGTGGGCTATGGGGCCAGTAATGAGAAGATTGGCCCGGAACTTTCCTTTGGATGGACCATCGGTGACAAGCTGGATGAAGACGTGTTAATCATCAAAGCAGCCTGGGGAGGGAAATCACTCTTTCGCGATTTCCTGCCGCCCAGTGGCCGGAAGCCGGACGACGCCTTCATTCAGGCGCTAGAAGATAAAGCAAAAAAGAAAAAGAAGCCCTTTTCAAAAGAGGAATATAGGGAGGGGTTTGGGCATTATTATCGACTGATGATGACAAGTGTTGGTGAGACTCTCGGTGATCTCAAAACTTACGCGCCCAACTACAAGGGGCAGGGGTATGAGATTGCGGGGTTCGTCTGGTTTCAGGGCTTCAACGATAAGTTCTCTGACCATTCCACAAGCACCTATCAGGAGAACATGGCGCATTTCATCAGAGATGTCCGCAAAGACTTAAAGTTACCCAAGCTTCCTTTTGTGATTGGAGCGATGGGGCACCAAGGTGCCGAGCAAAAAGGAACGACCAAGATCCTGGCCGACGCGCAAATCGCGACCGCGCAAATGCCTGAATTTAAAGGCAGCGTCATCACCGTGAAGACCGCCGATTTTTGGGACTACGATGCCGGGAAAGCTTTTGAGAACAAAAACAAGGACCCCGATACTTGGGCAAAACTTGGGAGTAATAGAGCCTATCATTATTTCGGCAGCGCCGCTTTCTTTGAGAAAACAGGAACTGCCTTCGCGGATGCGATCATCGAATTAGGGAAATAGAACGACCAAGCTTAGGTAAGGATATCGCTGATCACTTTCCCGTCGGTGGTTGGTCCAATGAGACGTTGGTCAAGTCCCTGATAGGGAAAGCTGAAGCGATGCGGATCAAGTCCGAGCTGGTGCAGGATCGTGGATTGTAAATCACGGATCCCCACTTTGTCTTCCGCGATGTAGTAACCAATGTCGTCTGTCGAGCCGTAGGCACCTGGCTTTACCCCGGCTCCCGCCATCCACATCGTGAAGGCGTGCGGGTGGTGGTCACGGCCGTAGAATCCTTTTTTCAATTCGTTACGTACGTTGTTCTGCATCATCGGGGTGCGTCCAAACTCGCCGCCCCAGACGATGAGTGTTTCATCGAACAGGCCACGCTGTTTCAGGTCTTTGATGAGGCCCGCGATGGCCTTGTCGATTTGCTGACATTTGATCGGCAAAGTTTCATCGATTGATTCGCCCAGCGACGAACCGTGGTGATCCCAACCCCAATCGTAGAGCTGCACGAAGCGCACTCCGTTTTCGACCAGTCGCCGTGCTAGGAGGCAGTTGTTGGCGAAGGTTGGATCGTCGCCCTTGTAAATCTGGCGTGGGTCGGCGGCGGTTTCGGCGGCAGAAACGTGGCCCGGTTGCGCACCGTAAAGATCCAAGATGTGCTTTGGTTCCTTGCTGATGTCCATCACCTCCGGGACCGACATTTGCATGCGGAAAGCCAACTCATACTGCGAGATGCGAGTGAGGGTTTCCGGGTCGCCGATTTGTTGGTGCTGGAGTTCGTTTAAGTCGTTGAGGGCGTCGAGCGTCTTGCGGCGCATTTGGCGACTCATGCCCTTTGGATCCGAAAGATACAGGATAGGATCGCCGCCATCAGTGCGGCACTGCACACCCTGATAAACGGTCGGCAGGAATCCCGAACCCCACAAGGATTTGCCGGCACTTGGCGTTTTACCACCTGAGGCGAGCACCACAAACCCGGGTAGGTTCTGGTTCTCGCTGCCGAGTCCGTAGGTCACCCACGATCCCATCGATGGTGAACCAAGGAGTTGGCTTCCGGTTTGCAAAAGAAGCTGCGCGGGCGAGTGGTTGAACTGCTCGGTGTGCATCGAGCGGATGACACAGACATCATCAATCACGGAACTGAGACCGGGAAGGAGACTGCTGATCCACTGGCCACTCTCGCCATGCTGGGCGTAGTCGAATACAGGACCCATCATCTTTGGCTTCCCCTTGATAAAGGCGAAGCGTTTTCCTTCGAGATACTCGTCCGGGCAAACCTTGCCGTGATACTTGGTTAGGGCCGGCTTGTTCTCAAACAAATCAATTTGTGATGGCGAGCCCGCCATGTGCAGGTAGATGATCGACTTGGCCTTGGCCGGAATGCGGAACCGCGGCTTCGCGGCTGCTGCTGTCTCAGCTGACAACAATTGCTGCAGGGCAATCGCACCGAAGCCGAGACCGGATTGCTTGAAAAAGTGGCGCCGTGTATTTGCGCGAAGTTGTTCGAGTTTGAGGTTCATGGTTTCATCAAAGTTTCATCAAGGTTGAGAATGACGCTCGCCACGCACACCCGGGCCGCGTCGCCTTCTTTGAGTCCGGCGGACTGAAGCAGTGCCTGAGCCTCCTCCGGTTTCGATGCGAAGTCGGCTTTCATCGTCTCGTAAAGCGCGTTCAGTCGTTTCGCTTCCTCCGCGGTCGGCAGGCGTGTTAGGACAAGCCGGAAACCGTGTTCGATGTTGGTCATCCGCTTTGCCAAGGCACCGGCTGCTTCGATGAAGGCTGTGTCGTTTAGGGTCACGAGTGCTTGCAAGGGCGTATTGGTGCGGACCCGGCGGATTTGGCAAACTTCGCCGCTGCCGGCATCAAAGGAGAGCATTGCTGGATGTGGGCTGGTGCGCTTGGCGTAGGTGTAAAGCCCGCGCCGGTAGCGGTCCGGTCCGGTTGCGTTTTTCCATCGCTCACCGCTGTAGGTTGACTTCCAAACGCCATCTGGTTGCGGTGGCATCACTGATGGGCCACCAAGTTTACGCGTTAGCAAGCCGGACGCGGCGAGTGATTGATCGCGCACCATTTCCGCTGAGAGACGAAAGCGCGACCCTCGGCTGAGGAGCCGATTGCGTGGGTCCGCCGCAAGTCTTTCGGGCGTCACCACCGCGCTTTGCCGGTAGGTCCCGGACATCACGATAGTCTTCAGCAGTTGTTTGAGCGACCATCCCTTCACGCGGTAGTCCACCGCCAGCCAATCGAGTAATTCGGGATGCGATGGCACCGCTCCTTGTGAGCCGAAATCCTCCTCGGTCTCGACGATTCCGATGCCGAAAAGCCGCGCCCAAACCCGGTTCACCATGACTCGCGCGGTGAGTGGGTTCTCCGGCTGCATCAGCCATTGTGCAACGCCTAATCTGTTCGCTGGCGATTCGCCGGGCAACTTGCCGAAGATCTCCGGCACGCCCGCTTCGACTTCGTCGCCCTGATCGAGAAAATTACCGCGATTGTGAATACGAGTTTTGCGACGCTTCTCTCCAGCAAGCTCTCGCATGATCGCGGTCTTGGAAATCCTCGATTGCACACCCTTGAGCGCTTTCTGTGTTGTCTCCAATTTCGCCTTCAGTTCGCGCGTCGGTCCGTAGACTTGTTCGGTAAACATTTTTTCCAGACCCGCGATCGGATCGAGGTTCGCGGTCAACCATTTCACCGGATGTGTGCTTGCTGACAAGCGGAACGATTCGAAAATCAGCCCGAGGCCGTATTCCATGTCCAAAGTCAGGCGTAGTTGCCCGCCCGAGATCGGCTTGGCAAAATCGAACACTGCAACGTGCGGCTCGGCGGCCTTGGGGGAGAATGCCCAGCCTGCTTTAGGCTTGCCATCAATCGCCCTGGCGACTTCCCAGCCGCGTTGCGAAAAATCAGCGCGCGGGTTGGCAAGTTTGAGCTTCACGGGTTTGGCGCCCGGGGCGAGAAACTCTGCTGTGAGCTCACGCAAGGCCACGTTCTTGTCTGGCCACTTACCACCCTCTTTTTTTGGCAGCGCGTCAATGCGCAGTGCGGTTAAGGTTTCCCCCGCTGGCAGATTAAGGGTCAGGGTCCAGGTGTCTTTCTCCGGATTTTCCGAGCGGACCTTGAGCGTCCCGTCTTTTGCTTGAGTCAGCTTTACGCCCTGTTTGGACTCCATCCCGGCCAGCTTTAACGGTTGCCAGGGCGGCGTCTTTTTAAAGGCCGCTTTCCATTTGGAAAAAGCCTCTGCGTAGCCTGCTGGCTTTGCCTTTAGCTTTTGATCGAGCGCCTTAATTTCCGCTTCGAACTTCGCGACCTGTTCGCTTTGCTCGGCCGTGGGAGTTAGCATGACGGGCGCAGGTCGGTCGGCATCCTCGGTTTGGTTGAAGAAGCTGTAGAACGAGTAGTAATCTCCGATACTGATCGGATCATACTTGTGTGAGTGACACTTGGCACAGCCCATTGTGAGCCCCATCCAAACCTGCATTGTGGTGTCCGCTCGGTCCTTGACGGCAGCGACGCGGAACTCCTCATCGTCTGTGCCTCCCTCGTCATTTTCCATCGTGTTGCGGTGGAAAGCGGTTGCCAGAATCTGCTCGGTCGTAGGCTTGGGCAAGAGGTCGCCAGCGAGTTGTTCAATCGTGAACTGGTCGTAGGGCAGGTCGCGGTTGAGTGCCTCGATCACCCAATCGCGGAAGCGCCACATGTCGCGGTGACGATCTTTCTCGTAACCTTTCGTGTCCGCAAAACGCGCCAAGTCGAGCCACATTCGTGCCCAATGTTCACCGAAATCTTCAGCCCCCAACAAGCGATCAACCACCGCTTCGAAATCACCCGATTTTACAAAGGTGTCTGTGTCCTCAATCGTCGGAGGCAAACCAGTAAGGTCGAGCGACACCCGGCGGATCAACGCGTAACGATCCGCCTCGTCTGCAGGTGCAAGCCCGGTCGTCTTTTTCAGTTGCTTACCGACAAAGTGATCGATGGGATGCCTGCCCTCTGGCACGGCCGCCTTAACGGGCGGTTCAAAGGACCAGTGCGTATCGTATTCCCCCCCTGAAGCGACCCAAGCCCGCAGCAATTGCTTTTGAGTCTCGGTGAGAACATGCCCCGTGTCCTCTGGCGGCATGAGGTCGTCGGGATCGTCAGTCTCAATCCGATAGACCAACTCGCTATCCTCTACCGGTCCGAGCATTTTCCTAGCCCCCTTTGCGGTATCAAGCCGCAGATCACCTTCACGGGCCTCCTTGTCTGGTCCATGACAGGCGAAGCAGTTCGCCGAGAGGATTGGCCGGATGTCCCGGTTGAAATCCACCGGTGGTTCACCAAAAGCGATCGAGACCAGCAGGAGGGAAGGAAGGACGACCAGCGAAAGTTTCATGATGGCGGATACTGGCATAAGAATGAAAGGTGGTCTGGTTATTTTCTTGGATAAACGACGAATTAAAATGCACAGGTATTTCTTAGGGTCAATTAACCATCTTGCTCTTCTCTCCCTCTGACATCATAGTCTTTGCGCTCCACTTGGGGCAAAATTCTGGAAAGCTCACATCAAAATTACCGTAGTAAATACCTAATGAAACATTACCTGATTCACCTCACCATTTTGAGCCTTTTGTGCCCGAAGGCCTTTGCTGCCGATCCCATGTGGATTTGGAAGGCCGGCACCATCGCAAGCGAAGAGGCGAACTTTAAAACAACTCTGACGCTTAAGGCAAAGCCAGCCAAGGCTCCCTTGATCATTACCTGTGACAATTCCTTTAAACTCAGCATCAATGGTAAAAAAGTCACCGCTTCTAAAAATTGGGAGACGCCAGTCAGGATGGATGTTGCGAAGTTTCTTCAGGCTGGAAAGAATTACGTGCTCGTTGAGGCCGATAATGAAGGTTCGATGGCCGGTTTCATCATGTCGCTGAAGGCTGGAAAGCAAAAACTGGTCACCAATAAGAGCTGGATGGCGCAGTCGCATGAGGGCGAATGGCACCAAGCCGTTGAGCTGAAGAAGTATGGAGCAGAACCCTGGGGGAATGTTTTCAACCAAGCGGCAGGCCCTGGCCAAATTGCTAAAGCCACGAATTCGCCTAAGTCAATCCCGGTGACCACCTTACCGGGTTTCAAGGCGGAGAAGATTTATGACGTAAATAAGGCATCGCAGGGTTCATGGGTAGGGATGACGGTCGATCCCAAGGGGCGGCTCATCACAACGGACCAATATGGTGGAATTTACCGGGTGACGCTGAACCCGAAAGTTTCGGTTGAAAGGCTTAAGGTCAATGTGAGCGGCGGCCATGGTGCGCTCTATGCTTTTGATAGCCTCTATATCATGGTTGGCGAGGGGAAGCGTGGCCTCTACCGCTTGCGCGATACCAATGGCGACGACCAGTATGATAAAGAGGAATATCTTATTCCGCTCAAGGCTGGTGGCGAGCACGGATCGCATAGCCTGGTGCTGAGCCCGGATAAAAAGTCGATTTACATGGTGGGAGGTAATAACACGGATATGCCACCCTCCGTGACTTCATACCGGATGGCAAAAGCCTGGAAAGAAGATCATATTCTTCCGCGCATGCCCGACGGACGGGGTCACAATAATGGGCGGATGGCTCCTGGCGGTTTCATCATGAAGGTTAGCCCAGACGGTAAAACCCAGGAAATGATCTGCCACGGCTTCCGTAATGAATTTGACGCGGCCTTCAATCTGGATGGTGAACTCTTCGCGTTCGATGCAGATATGGAATACGACATCGGTGCTCCATGGTATCGTCCCACCCGCGTGAATCATGTCGTTTCTGGCGTGGACTGGGGCTGGCGCCATGGCACTGGCAAATGGCCGAACTATTACACCGATACTTTACCGGCAACGATCGACATTGGACCTGGTAGTCCGACCGGAGTCAGTAATGGACTGGGAGCCCGCTTTCCCGCGAAATACCAAAAAGCGATCTACATCAACGACTGGACCTATGGAACGATGTATGCGATCCATCTTGAGCAGGACGGAGCGAGCTACAAAGCAACCAAGGAAGAATTTGTCTCCGGAAAACCTCTTCCTTTAACCGATGTCACCATTCATCCAGATGGCGATATGTACTTTATGGTTGGTGGACGCCGGACCACTTCGGCTCTCTATAAGCTCACTTACGTGGGTGACGAATCAACTGCTCGGGTGAAAGCTGGTGCGGTCGATACGGATCTCACCCTTCGTCGTAAAATTGAAACTCTTCATGAGAACGGTGTTGGTGAAGAGGCGATTGCCAAAGCGCTGCCATACCTGAAACACCAAGACCGGTTCATCCGATATGCGGCACGCGTGGCGATCGAGAAACAGCCGGCAACAAAGTGGCAACAGCATCTCACCAAAGAGAAATCTCCCTGGGGCGTGATCGAACTTTCCACTGCGCTGGCACGCATGGGCACAAAAGACCAACAGCCTAAGATCCTTGCGGCATTGAATCAGTTGGATTTCAAAAACATGGAAGCGAAGCAGTTTTTGGCCGCTCTGCGCGCGTACCAATTGGCCTTCACTCGACTCGATAAACCGAGCTCTGGTGATGCAGCCTCAGTGATTGGGGCCTTGAATGGTTTATACCCACACGAGGATAATTTCGTGAATCGCGAACTCAGTCAGATTCTACTCTATTTGAATGCCCCTGGCGCGGTGTCCAAGACCGTGCAGCTGGTTCTTAATGCCACTGACATTCAGGAGAAGATTCTCGACGACAAAGTCCTGCAGCGAAATGACAATTATGCCAAAGCGGCTCAGCGGACCGAACAATTCCGTCCGAATGTGCAACAATTCGCCCTGGCCTTCTCACTCCGCTCGATCAAAGAGGGTTGGAGCGCCGCCGACCATGCGAGCTATTTCTCATGGTTCCCTCGAGCAAAAACCTGGCAGGGCGGAAACAGCTATGGGGCCTTCATTGAAAACTCCCGCAAGCAAGCGCTCGCTAATGTTACGAATGAAGCAGCCCGCAAAAAATACGAAGCCGCTTCCGCCAAATCCATGATGCCAGCTCGGGCAATCCAAACTCCCAAAGGCCCGGGTCGTTCGTGGACTGTGCAAAGCGCGGTCTCGGCGGTTGAAGGGAATATGAAAGGCCGAAATTTCGCTAGAGGAGAAAACCTCTTCCACGCTACCGCATGTGCGTCGTGCCACCGCTTTGCCGGGGAGGGGATGGGGATCGGCCCGGATCTCACTGGCTCCGCCAATCGTTACGCTTTACGGGACATGATGGAGAACATTGTTGAACCATCCAAGGTGATTTCAGATCAATACATCAGCACTGGGTTTGCTATGAAGGATGGTTCCACTGTCATTGGCCGTATTGCCAAAGAAAAAGACGGGATGCTTCATCTCATGACCAATCCCTTCTCTGCTGACAGCAACGTGCAAATCAAGGCCGCAGATGTGAAGAGCAGAAAACCCCATGAAGTCTCACACATGCCACCTTCGCTTATCAATGGGCTCAACTCTGATGAACTGAGTGACTTGATTGCCTACATCTTTTCTGCCGGAGATAAAGACCATCACTATTTCTCGGGTGGTAAGGACTAGAGAGAGGAATGGCTTAGCTCTCCGTTAGGAAACCAATTGGTGAAACACTTAAGAGGAATTTTCTCAGCGCTATTCGCTTCCTCCGCATTGCCCGCGGATGAAGTGGCGCTTAGCTTTAACCGCGACATCCGCCCGATCCTATCGGACAACTGCTTCGGTTGCCATGGAACGGATGCACACGATGCGAAGGCAGGACTGCAACTGCATTCGTTCGAAGCGGCGACGGCCCCGCTCGGCAAAGGAAAGGATCGCCAGGCTCTGGTTCCCGGAGACCGGGGAGCAAGCGAGCTGTGGAAACGCGTCCGCTCGAAGAACCCGGAGGAAATCATGCCGCCGCCCGATTCGAACCACCGGCTCTCCCCGGAGCAAATCGAACTCCTGGGACGTTGGATCGATCAGGGCGCCGGGTATGAAGGACACTGGTCCTTCCAAACGGTAGCTGCCCCAAAGGGAGCCTCGATCGATTCATTGATCCGTGCGCAGTTCGAGGAGAGTGGCTTGCGGCCTGCTTCGCCCGCGAACCGGGAGACTTTGTTGCGCCGGCTCACTCAGGACTTAACCGGATTGCCCCCGACGCCTGAGGAGATTGATGTCTTCCTGGCCGATCAAAAACCGGGTGCATACCAGCGGGTGGTTGACCGGCTGCTTGCGTCGCCCGCGACTGCTGAACGGCTCGCGGTCGATTGGCTCGACGGCGCGCGCTATGCGGATACCAACGGTTACTCGATCGATGACCATCGTGACATGTGGATCTGGCGCGACTGGGTAATTCATGCTTTCCTCACCAACAAGCGTTTCGACGAGTTCGCGGTCGAACAGATCGCCGGCGATCTTTTACCACAGGCCACCGAGCAGCAGCGCGTTGCCACTGGGTTCTTGCGCAACAGCATGAACACGCACGAGGGCGGAACGATCCCCGAGGAATATCGCGTGACTTATAACGTCGATAAGGTCGACACGGTCGCCACTGTCTTCATGGGGCTGACCATGAAATGTGCGCAGTGTCACGATCATAAATACGACCCGATCTCACAAAAGGAATTCTACCAGTTTTACGCCTTCTTCAACCAATCGAGTGAGCCGGGCAGTGGCGGGACGAATTCCAACACCGCACCACTGATCGAAGCCGGATCGGCGATCTGTGATGCTGATCGGGTCAAGCGCGACGTGCGTCAACGGATCGCTGAACTCGACCGGTTACGCGTCACACCTGAACCAGCAATGGCCAGGATCCGCGACGAGTGGGAATCACGCACCTTGCCGACCCTCGCACCGCCGCCGAAAGAGGCAACAAAGCCCGCAGATTTGCCTCGCGTTCCACATAGCTCGGCCTCGTGGATCTGGGCGGCTGACGATAAACAAGCGGCGAAGGCGCAGTTCGAGCATCGCTTCCAACTCGAGGGGGAGCCAACCGCCGCGCAGTTGCTTTTCACCTGTGATGACGCGTGCACGGTCAAGATTAACGGCGGGAAGGCGATTGAAAAAAAGTCGCTTTGGATGGAGCCAAAAATTGTTCGGATCACCAATTTGAAAGCGGGAGAAAACCACCTTGAAGTCTCCGCCGCCAACGATGGCCCGAGCCCGGCTGGCTTGTTGTTCAGTCTCGCGGTGCGCGCTGACGATGGCACTGTAAAACACTTTGTGAGCAGTTCGGCATGGTCGGCGAAAGTCGTGGGTGCCAAGTGGAAACCAGCGGCTGATTTGGGTCAGTACGGTGCCCAGCCGTGGGGGAAGAAATTGTCAGAGGAGGCACCTTCCGGCGCAGGAAATTCAGCTCTCTATGCCGCCCTCTCAAAACCGAAGCCGAAGCGCAGCAAAGCTGATTGGAAAACGATCAACGATGCTTTTGCTGCTGTATCGGGACCTTTCAAAATTTATATCCATCAGCTCAACCTTGAGGAGAAAGTGCTGAGCAAGACCGCGCAATCGGGTCGCGCCACTGTTATGGTGATGGACTACAAACCGCGCGACACCCATATTCTTGACCGTGGGGCCTACGACCAACCCGGAGAGAAAGTCACTGCAGATGGGCCGGCGATCCTCCCTCTACTGAATGGTCCCGATGGCAAGGCGAAGACCCGACTGGAACTCGCCAGATGGCTAGTTGACCCAGCGCACCCGTTGACCTCGCGCGTCATTGTTAACCGATATTGGCAGATGATCTTTGGAACCGGCTTGGTGAAAACCGCTGAGGATTTCGGTGCGCAGGGCGAGTATCCGTCGCACCCCGAATTACTGGACTGGCTAGCGGCTGATTTTGTCGAGCACGGATGGGATCTGCGGCGCGTTCTCAAGCAGATCGTGATGTCCGAAACCTACGCCCAATCGTCTGCGGCGACGCCCGACTCTCTTGAATTAGATCCCTACAACCGCCTGTTAGCCCGTGCGCCACGTTTCCGGCTTGGTGCCGAGTTCGTCCGCGACAGTGCGCTCTTGGCAGCGGGCTTGATTAATCGCGACCTTGGTGGCCCGAGCGTCCATCCCTACCAGCCGGATGGCCTGTGGGCGGAGATTAGTCACTACGGCTACCCGGCCGGATTCACCTCCCAGAAATTTCTGCCTGGTAGTGGCCGGGCACTCTACCGTCGCAGTATGTATACGGCCTGGAAACGAACCTCCCCCCCGCCGAGTATGGCAATATTTGACGCGCCCTCCCGCGAGACCTGTACGGTGCGCAGGCTGAATACTAATACTCCGTTACAGGCGCTGGTTTTACAGAACGACCCGCAGTTCTTGGAGGCTGCGCGGGCGCTCGGCGATCTTATGGCGGCTGCAGGATCGGTGGAGAAGGGGGTCACCCACGGCGCCCGGCGTGTTCTTGGCCGGGGACCGACTGCAAGAGAACTAAAAATTCTGTCCACCGCCCTGACTCGCTATCAGAAGATTTTTCAATCGGACACTGAGAAAGCGCAGCAATTGCTCACCGCTGCCGGAGCACAAGACAGCGGCGATCCCAATCAGACCGCGTGGATGCTGGTCGCTAGCACTTTGCTAAACATGGATGAAGCCGTGACAAGACAATGATCATCAACGACGACACCGACACTCTACTTTCGCGTCGCGCCTTTCTGGGGCAGTCTGGTATCGGACTTGGTGCCCTTGCCGCGACCTCACTGCTCAATGATGCTGGGGGCGCGGAATCTGGTCAGAATGATCTGCCGCATTTCCCGGCGAAAGCAAAGCGCGTCATCTACATGTTCCAGTCGGGTGGGCCGTCGCACATCGACCTTTTTGATCATTCGCCAGCCATCAAAAAATTGCATGGCAGCGAATTGCCCGACAGCGTCCGTGGCGGACAGCGCGTGACCGGGATGACCGCCGGGCTGAAGAATTTTTTAGTCTGTGGTCCGATGTCGCCGATGAAGCAGCGCGGAGAGAGTGGCACTTGGATGAGCGATTTTATACCCTACACGGCGTCAATTGCTGACAAGCTCACGGTGATCAATTCGATGCATACCGAGGCGATCAATCATGACCCCGGGATCACTTTGATTAACACTGGTTCGCAGATTCCGGGTCGTCCCAGCCTCGGTGCTTGGGCAGGGTATGGATTAGGAAGCGCAAACGAGAACATGCCTGCCTACATTGTTCTCCTTTCGCAGGGGAATGGGAAGAATCCGGGACAACCAATTTTCTCCCGCTTATGGGGAAGTGGTTTTCTTCCTTCAAACCATCAGGGTGTATTGATGCGCAGCGGTAGGAATCCGCTTCTCTACCTCAAAGATCCCAATGGGCTCGATCGCTCGACACGGCGCGAGATGCTCGATGATCTCGCGGCCCTCAACGGGGATTCGTTTGCCCGCTTCGGCGACCCGGAGATCCAGACACGCATCGCCCAGTATGAGATGGCCTTCCGCATGCAGACCACCGCTCCGGAAATCGTCGATCTTTCGGACGAGCCAGAGAGCACTTTCAAACTCTACGGCGATGCCGCGCGTCAACCGGGCACCTACGCTTACAACTGTCTTTTGGCGCGGCGCCTGGCCGAACGCGACGTGCGATTCGTGCAACTGTTCCACCGTGGTTGGGACCAACACGGCAGCCTCGTTCCTCATCTGACCGCGCAGTGTCAGGATACCGATCAGGCCTCGGCAGCGCTGGTCACTGATCTTGAACAGCGAGGGTTACTCGACGACACTCTGGTGATTTGGGGCGGCGAATTTGGGCGCACTAGTTACAGCCAAGGAGGCTTGGGTAACGGCCGCGATCACCACGGTCGCTGCTTTTCAATTTGGATGGCGGGTGGAGGGATCAAAGGTGGTAACGTCCATGGTGCCACAGACGACTATTGTTACAACATCGTCAAAGATCCTGTGCACATCAACGATATGAATGCGACCATCCTCCACTGCTTGGGGATGGACCACGAGCGATTCACTTTCAAATTTCAAGGACTCAACACCCGTCTCACTGGAGTGGAGGAAGCGCATGTGGTGCAGCAAATCCTCGCTTAAGGCGAGAATCACCTGATTTAAATGCTACCGTCAGGAATTTGCTTTTTGCGGAAAGGCTCAGGCCCAAGTCGTCGGTGACAAACAGCTTGAGGGCCCGGGTTTTAGGAATCTTGATCAGTTGAGGTCATACTGATGAGAGATCGGGACTCTCCCCCCATATGGCTTTCCGCCTAAGTCGCTAAAACGAGGGCGGCGGTCCCGCCGACTTGCCATCATCCTTTTTCAACGGATATTTCGGTCTCCAGGTCGAATGTTTCTGGCTGAGCCAGGCATGTATTTTTTGGGAAAGCGAGGCGGCGATGGAGGTGTGGGTCTTAATGAGATTGGTTTTTTCTCCGATGTCGTGATTCAAATTGTAGAGTTCCCAATCGTCGGCTTCGTAGAAATAGAGAAGCTTGTAGCGTTGTCCCTCGATCTCGTCGATGGCAGCGACAGTGGGCTGGGCGCGCGAATCCATGTAGCCGGGGAAAAGGTAGAAGATCGGATCACGCATGCGGTCAGTATTCGGATTGAGCAGGACATCGACGAAGGATTCTCCATCGAGAGGATGTTCGGCTTCTGGGGGTATCCAACGATCGCCGGCGAATTGAAGGTAGGTTGGGTAGTAGTCGACTGTATGGACCATATGATCGGTGACTGTGTTGGCGGGGATGACACCCGGCCAGTAGGCGATCAAGGGAACGCGGATACCGCCTTCGGTGAACATTCCTTTCTTTCCGCGCAGAGGGAGGTTGTCCTTGTGGGTGCCGCCATTGTCGGAGGTGAAGAGGATCAGGGTGTTTTCGGCGCAGCCGGTGTCATTCAAAACCTTCAGCAGACGACCGATTGTTAGATCAATGCTGGCAACGAAGCCGGCAAGTTCATCGCCGGTGCTTTCTTTTAGGTCCGGCCGTGAACGCACGGGACCGTGCACTGCATAAGGATGGAGTTGAAGATAGAAGGGCTTCTCGTCGTCGGCGAACTTGCCGATGGTCTCTTCCATGGCATCGGATAATGCGTCGCTAACATGCTTCGGCGTGCCAAGCAGAGACAGCGGAAAGTTGTGCTGTTTCAGATACGACTCGGTGTAGGGTTCGGCGAAGCGGTCGAAGTGGCCGCGCCCGAGTTTCCTGAATACCCAATTGTCGCCATCCTTGCTGGCAAAGCAGACCGGCTGATGTCCCTGCGTAAAGCCACCGATGTTAATATCGAAACCGGCGTTTTCAGGAAGGGTCTCCCCACCTCCATGTCCGCCGACGTGGTATTTGCCGATATGCGCGGTTGCATAACCGTTTTTGCGCATCGCTTCAGCAACGGTGATTGCTTCGGCAGCCACATCTTCCGTCTGTTCCGGAGCGGTGAATTTTGCCTTCTCCTTCGAAATTCCTCCACGACCGTATCGGTTGAGGCTCCCGACACAGTAGACATCATTGTGGATGCGCGCAGGGTATTGTCCCGATAGCATGGCCGCGCGGGTCGGCGCGCAGTTGGGCTGGGCATAAGCATTAGTGAAACTGAGTCCTCCGGCAGCGAGCTTCACTAGGTTTGGTGTGCGGTAAAGCTTTGGATTAGTCCCCATCGTGCTCTGCTCAACACCGATCTGGTTCCAGCCAAGATCGTCTACCATCACGGTGACGATGTTTGGCTGACGCCTGATCTTATTGAAGGCTACCGGAATGAAGGGCGGATTCGTATGACGAAGCAATTTGACCGATACCCCGGCTACGCCGGACGCTTCTTGAAAAGCAGATTTACTCGCGGCTTCAATACCCAGCAAGCTGAAGGCGAAATCTCTGTCCTTTCCGCCCGCACTGGCCCAACGGCCTTTGGAACTCTTGTTGTTGCGGATCGCTCGACCACCGGCGTATCCGCGGCCTAGGATGAAGTGGAGATCGGATTCCTCGGCGGAAAGCACTAGGGCATAGTTGCCTGTCTTTAGTTGTGGCGGCGATTCAAATTCAAGCTTTAGGGTGGCCTCGGCGGCGCCCTTGGGCAACCTTCCAGATTCTGAATGCAGCATATCACCGACCGGATAGTCATTCTCGGTGCGATAGATACTGACCGTCAGATCGGCGGCGTTCACAACCCCGGCGGTCAGCACGAAAAGGCCCTCGAGTTTTCCGGTTTTCTTTACCGTGAATGTCTGCCCCTTCGAGTTACCGGCTGCAACAATTGTCGATCCGACCTTGCCGTGGGGCGGTGAGAGTTTTTCCGATCGATCGGCAACGGTCAATTTTAGCGCTGCGCTAACAGGTAGGGCAATCAACAAGGTTGCGGTAACGGCTGCGAAAGTCTTTTTCATAAGGGACTGATTGCTAAATGAGATGGGTTGTCAAGGGTGGGTGAAATCCTTTAAGCTGACGATTGTTATCAATGAAGAAGAAATAAAATCCTACGATACAATCAAGCTCGGAATCGACGCCCGAAGGGCTTGGTATTATGTGACCGGGCAATTCGACGCGGCGCCTGATTTTTGAGTCACTCACAGTTAAAATTCTGCCTCCCAAACGACAACAGTCGTCGAATCTGGAATTTCTTGTTTTGTGGATCGCATCCACAGATACTATTACCCAATCCGTTCCGAGGAATATGCGTTCTCATTCAGCTACTTGTCATCTTGCTTTCGTCGTGGGATTACTTCTTCCCGCTCCGGGAGCATGGGCCAAACTGGAATTCAATCGGGATGTTCGGCCGATCCTTTCCGACAAATGTTTCGCGTGTCATGGGTTTGATGCGAAGACGCGGAAGGCCGGGTTGCGTTTGGATACGGAGGAAGGAGCCTATTCTTTGAAGGATGGCGTTCAGGCGATCAAGCCGGGCGCTTTGCGAGAAAGCGAAGTCTGGCATCGCATCACACATGACGATGAAGACGAATTAATGCCTCCGCCGGAGAGTAATAAGAGTCTCACGGAAGGGGAAAAAGAAGTGCTCAAACGTTGGATTGAGGACGGTGCGAAATACCAGCCGCACTGGGCTTTTGTGCCGCCGAAAAAGCGGGCGCCTCCGGTGGTGTCGGGAGCGCGCAATCCCATCGATCAATTCATCGGAGCACGGCTCGAAGAAGAGGAACTGTCGTTCTCGCCCGAGGCTGATCGTAGGACCTTGATTCGCCGGGTCACTTTGGATCTCACTGGCTTGCCGCCGACTCCGCAGCAATTGGATCAGTTTCTCAATGACGCGGCATCTGGAGCTTACGAACGATTAGTGGATCGCTTGATGGCGACTCGCGATTATGCCGAACGCCGGGCGCAGGATTGGCTCGATCTGGCTCGTTATGCCGACACGCGGGGCTTTGCGGATGACAAGATGCGTCAGATCTGGCCCTACCGTGATTGGGTGGTTCGCGCGCTTCATCGTAACATACCATTCGATCAATTCACGATCGAGCAACTTGCGGGGGATATGCTGCCCAACGCGACTGACGAGCAACGAATTGCGACGGGCTTTCACCGCAACGCGCCCCAGGCTCGTGGGAACACCTACCCGGTCGAAGAGTATCGTCTCAAAGGAGTGACCGACCGCGTCAACACGACGGGAAAAGTTTGGTTAGGTTTGACCATGGAATGTGCAGAGTGCCACGACCATAAATTCGATCCGATTAGTCAGCGTGATTACTTTTCGCTGTTCGCAATTTTCAACAACACCGAGCACCGTGGCAAGGGGCATGGACAGGGAGGCCCGACAATGACCTATCGCCCTCCAGTGGCTGATCCTGATCCGGACCTCCTGGCCGAGCGGGCCCGTCTCAAGGCTGAATTGATTTCAGCTCGCAAGAAGCTTCCTCCCGCAAAGGCTCTTGGCGGGGAGGGCTTGTTGGGAAAATGGGACGCGCCTCATCTCGAGCCCGACGCCGGGAAATTTTGTATCACCGGGGACCTCACCATCACCGCCAAAATCCGTACTAAGCAAGCGGTCGCGAATCTTGTCTCCAAATATGATTGGCTCGGTAAGCAACGCAGTTATGTTTTTGGGATCGGCGGTGAGGGCGATGAAGAAGGAAGGCCTGGACACCTCTTTTTCTGGGCATCCGCTCGGACTGATCCTTACCAAGGTGTCGCCGTCCATGGTAGTCGCGCGGTCAATGATGATCATGATCACGATGTCGCCCTTGTCTTTAAAGCCGGGGAATCAGTGCGCCTCTTCGTCGATGGAATTGAGGATGTCGAGGCTCGCGTGCTCGGTGCGCCGCCTCGATCGATTGCCGTTTCAAATCGCCCTCTCGCGATCGGGGCTGGGTATAAAAACTCATCCAAGCCCAATGCGCATCGCTTCGGAGGTTCGCTTAGTGAGGTTCGGCTCTACGACCGCGCACTCGAGCTGATTCCAGAGAGCGAGGAAACTCGAAAGCTCCGGTCGGCTTTACATAAAATCGACGATAAGCAATCTGCAGGTTCGAAAGAAATTCTGGCTGTTCCCGTGATGAAAGAGCGCACGTCGCCCCGGCAAACATTCATTCACCAACGTGGAAGTTTCCTCAGCCCGGGAGATAAAGTGTCACCTGCCGCGCCTAAAGTCCTGGTGCCCGAAGGTGAGAGGCAACCTGGTGATCGACTCGAATTCGCGCGCTGGCTCGTCGATGGAAAGAATCCACTGGTGGCGCGGGTTGTTGTGAATCGCTTTTGGCAGAGCTATTTTGGCCAAGGTCTGGTGAGCACTTCGGACGACTTTGGGTCGCAAGGGGCACCGGCCACTCATCCCGAATTGCTTGATTGGTTAGCGACTGAATTTGTGGATAGCGGTTGGGACATGAAATACCTCAACCGCCTGATTGTGACCTCGGCGGTGTATCGGCAAGGGGCGAAAATGAGTTCGCAGCTCAGGGAAAGAGATCCAAAAAATCGACTCCTCTCCCGCATGCCCCGGGTTCGCCTGCCGGCGGAGCAGATCCGGGATCAGGCGCTTGCGATCGGTAGCTTACTGAAGCCGTTTGCCGTTGGCCCGAGTGTTTTTCCACCCCAGCCAGACAGTTATTGGGAAGATCGGGACCTGCCCGGTAAGTGGGTCGCAAGCAAGGGCGATAATCGTTATCGCAAGAGCCTCTACACCTATTGGAGACGAATGGCTCTGCATCCTACGATGGAACTCCTTGATGCCCCGGCCCGTGCGGTCTGCGTATCTAGACGCAACTCGGCAAACTTACCGACCCAGGCGCTCGTGACTTTGAATGCGCCGGTCTTTGTCGAGTCCGCAGAGGGTCTTGCAAAACGACTTCTCGGGGAGGCCCTCGATTCCAAGGGGCGCCTCGATCTCGCGTTTCGACTTTGCCTTGGCCGGCTTCCTAGTGCTGACGAGCGGGAGAAGTTCCTGAGTTTTTTAGAGAGTCATTCCGCGCCATCTGATCTCGCGAAGTGGCAGAGTTTATCTACCGTCCTTTTGAATCTCGACGAGACTATTACACGTCCATGAACCATCCATGCTCCTCAGCAGATCTTACCCGCCGCACTTTTCTGGGGCGGTCGGCGGGTGGGATTGGTTCGGTAGCGCTTGCGTCCTTGCTGAATGACAAGCTTCATGCAGGGCAGGGGAGCTTGCCAAATTTCCATCATGCTCCAAAAGCAAAGCGTGTCATTTTTCTCTTCATGGCGGGTGGGCCTTCGCACATCGATCTTTTTGATCCCAAGCCGAAGCTTAACGAACTCGATGGCAAAGCGATTCCAAAGGAGTTGCTGAAGAACCATCAGCAGTTTGCGCTGATTCGCGGAACACCGAACCTAAAGGGTTCGCCCTATTCATTCCGTCCCCGCGGGGAATCAGGCACGATCATCTCAGAACTGATGCCTCATCTTGCAACGATCGCCGATGAATTGACGGTGATTCGTTCGATGCACACTGACACTAATGTGCACGATCCGGGGGTGAATTTCATGAACTGCGGAACCTTGTTGGGTGATCGGCCGACTCTTGGATCCTGGATGTCTTATGGGCTTGGTTCGGTTAATGATGATCTTCCTGCTTATACGGTGCTGACTTCCGGAGTGAGCGATGGCCAACCGCTTTTGCAGAGTTTTTGGGGGAATGGATTTCTCGAATCTCGGCACGCCGGTGTGCCTTTCCGGAATAGTGGTGCTCCAGTGCTCCATCTTGATAATCCAAAGGGCGTCTCGACCAAGGGGAGGCGAAATGAACTTGATCTGCTGCAGTGGATGAATCGCCGCCAACACCAAACTCTGGGTGATCCCGAGATCGCGACTCGCATTGCTTCGTATGAATTGGCCTTCCGCATGCAGGCCAGCGTGCCGCAACTTGCCGATCTGAGGAAGGAGTCAGAGAAAACCCTTGAGCAATATGGCGCTGATCGCGTGAAGCCATCTTTCGCTCGGAACTGCCTGATGGCGCGTCGCCTTGTCGAGCGTGGTGTTCGCTTTGTGCAACTCTACGACCGTGGTTGGGATTCGCATACCGATATGGATCGCGAACACCGACGTCAATGTGGCGCGGCCGACCAACCGATTGCCGCACTCATTGCTGATCTTAAGCAACGTGGTTTACTCGATGATACTCTCGTCATCTGGGGCGGTGAATTCGGCCGGACACCGGTGGCGCAAGTGATGGGTAAAACCTGGGGGCGTGACCATCACCCGCACGGCTTTACGATGTGGATGGCCGGCGGTGGAATGAAACCTGGCCTCACCTACGGTGCGACCGATGACTTTGGCTATCACGCCACCGAGAACAAAGTTCACGTCCACGACCTCCATGCTACTATTCTTCACCAGCTGGGAATCGACCATAAACGCCTCACCTTCCGCAGTCAGGGCCGCGACTTCCGCCTCACCGATGTGCATGGCCACGTGATCAAGGATCTACTGGGCTAAGCTTCAGAAAATTGTGGGGTTTCCAAGCTAGACGCCTTAGGCTACTCGGGATAAAATCGATCCTGCTCGGTTGAAGGCGGGCACACACACATCTATATTTCTTACTCATATCGTCGATATTACGGCGATGCGCACTCAGCTATGAATCCGAATACATTTCTACTCACTACCGTCCTGACCCTTGCGGGCGGCTCTATTTTTCTCAATGCGACACCGGTTATTTCCGAATTTATGGCCGCTAACGATACGGTCTTGGCCGATGAAGACGGCGATTTTTCGGACTGGATCGAAATTCACAATCCAGATGGAAGCGAGGTCGATCTCGACGGCTACTTCCTCACTGATAAGGCGAGCAACCTCGATAAGTGGCGAATTCCCGCAGTCACTATCCCGGCTGGAGGTTATCTTGTCATCTTTGCTTCTGATAAGGATCGTTCAAATCCAGAGGCAGAGTTGCACACTAGTTTTAAACTCCCTTTGAAAAGTGGTTACCTTGCCTTGGTTGCACCAGATGCCGTCACCGTCCTAACCGATTTTGGTTCGACTTACCCTTTGCAATTTGAGGACCAGTCTTATGGAAAAGATAGTTTTGGATCTGTGACACAGCAGCAGTTGATCAGTGGCACCTTGCCGGCCAAGTATTTCGTGCCATCAGATGGCTCACTAGGTGATACCTGGCAGGCTCTTTCGGACTCCTTCAATGATTCGGCCTGGACTTCAACTACGACGGGAGTTGGATTCGACTCGGGGGTTCTCCTCGACTTGGTGGGCGACACGAACCTTGGCAATTCAACCCTCAAGCCGGCGATGCAGTCAATCAACGCGAGTTGTTACATCCGTATTCCATTCACTTACGACCCAAACAATAACCAGATACAATCTCTCTCTCTCAGCGTGAATTGTGACGATGGATTTGTTGCCTACATCAATGGAGTGGAATCAGGGAGCTACAATAAGCCTGGCAATCTGGCTTGGAATTCCAATGCTACGGGATCGCGATCCGACTCTGTCGCGGCAGCTGACCCAATTGTGGTTGATGCCACGGCGGGCGCAACGCAAGTGGTGGAAGGAGTAAACATCCTTGCGATACACGGCCTAAACCGGTCGGCAAATAGCTCTGATTTTCTTATTTATCCCGAGCTTACGGCCGCTGTTGTTGATACTTCTGGAGCGCAACGTGAAGGTTTTTTTAATTCGCCAACTCCGGGGCTCCCCAATTCCAGTGGCCAGGCCGCTGGTCCTCTCTTTGTTAATATTACGGATAAGCCCGAGAGACCCACCGCTGGCCAAGACCTCATTGTCACGGCCAAGATGGAAGCCGTCTCGTCTCCTGTTGCTTCGGTCACGATGTTCTATCGTGTCATGTTTGGTGGCGAAAAGACCCTTCTTATGAATGATGAGGGCACTGGCTCTGACGCTTTGGCCAATGATGGCATCTTTACCGCTTCCATCCCTGGTGGCGACTTCGACTCGGGAGAGATGATCCGTTGGAGATTTGAGGCAAGTGACGAGTTGGGGCTAGAAACAAAAATACCCGCCTTCAAGGATCCTGTCGACTCCCACCAATATGTCGGAACGGTTGCGGTGGATCCCTCTATTGAAACTAAGCTGAGCGTCGTAGAATGGTTTGTCCAAAATCCAGCACGAGCCACTGGAACGGGTGGAACGCGTGGTGCGATTTTTTACTTAGGCGAGCTTTATGATAATGTCTTTTTCAATCGTCATGGTCAGTCGACTGGAGGATTCCCCAAGAAGAGTTACAATATTGATTTTAACAAGAGCCAGCGCTTCAGGTGGAGCGAAGATGCTCCTCGAACGAAGGATATTGACCTCATTACCAACTGGGCCGACAAGTCAAAGGTTCGCCATGTTATGGGCTATGAAATCATGCGTAATGCCGGCGTGCATGCGCACTTCGCATACACGGTCCGTGTGCAGCAGAATGCCGAATTTTTTAGTACGGCAGACTTTGTTGAAGACGCCGACAACATTTATTTGAAGCGTGCGGGGCTCAATGAGGATGGTGCGTTGTATAAGGCTTACAACAACACCCTTACAGGAAGTGCCAATTCTGGCTTCGAAAAGAAGAACCGGCGCGACGAGAATAATTCCGACCTACAGGACTTGATCAATGGCCTCGCTCAGAGTGGCGCCTCGCTGGACAATTTCACCTTCGACAACGTCAACATACCGATGTGCGTCAATATGATGGCTGCCGCGGCCGTTATCCGGAATATCGACATGCACCGGAAGAATTGGTACATCTACCGTGATACCGGGAAGACCGACGAGTGGGCACTCCTCCCCTGGGACCTCGACCTCTCTCAAGGGCGCTATTGGAGATCGCAATTCAACTACTTCAGTAACCTTATGGAGACCAATGGCTATATCGAGACAGGCGGTTCCGTGCGCCTTCTTTCTCAGCTCTATAGCCGTCGATCGACGAGAGCCATGTTCTACCGTCGGGTTCGAAGCTTACATGATCTCTATTTACAGTCAGCTGATACACCCATGGAAGAGCGCTATTACGAGCGCAGACTCAATGAGCTCTCAGCTTTAATCGATCCCGAAGATATCGCGCCTTCAGATGCCCAGCTCGATTTTGAAAAGTGGGGTTCTTGGCTACACAATGCGGACGGGGGTTCTGCTCCCGCCGTTCCATACACGACTAATAATCCTGATGTCGAAACTATGGCTGAAGGGGTCCAGCGTTTGCGCGACGAATTTTTGGCGCCGCGAAGGGCATTTATTTACGCCCAAAATTCCATCCCTGATGCGCAGACGGGTCAGCTGAGTCTTGCATACACTCCTCTGTTATCAGCGGGAGCACCTCTGACTCACCTCGTTCCAAACGACGACTCCGTCGATAACTCCTGGATGGAATTTGATTTTAACGACACCAACTGGCTTGGGGGAACTACTGGCGTAGGATTTGATTCTAGCACAAAATATGATCCGCTCATTGGCACCGATACTGAAGCAACGATGCGGGGCACTCATTCCTCGGTCTACATGCGTTCTGAATTCGAGGTTGCTGACCCCTCTATCTATCAGGCGATGGAGTTGCGAATGAAGTATGATGATGGTTTTGTCGTTTACCTCAACGGCACCAAGATCGCATCAGAAAAAGCTCCGTCTAATCCTGCTTGGAACTCGATTGCTACTGCTGGCTATGAAGCTGACCCCTTAGAGTATGATACCTGGAATGTTAGCGCATCCCTTGGTGCACTCAGACCTGGGACCAATGTCCTTGCGATCCATGGCATGAATCGGTCTTTGGGGAGTAGCGACCTAATCTTCATGCCGGAATTGCATGGTGGTATCGCTGATTCTAACGGGAGTATTGAGCCTCTAATCGAGTTTGGCACAATCGAATTTAACCCCGTTTCGACCAATCAGGATGAAGAGTATATCGAGCTTGTGAACAACAATGGGATTGCGGTCGATGTCTCAAACTGGAAGGTAAAAGGTGGAGTTGAATTTGAGATACCTGCTGGCACGGTCATTCCTGCGGGCTGGACCCTCTACCTAAGCCCGAATGCTAAGTCTTTTCGCGCTCGCACGACTGGACCTACCGGAGGGCAGGGAAATTTTGTGGTGAGCCCCTATAAAGGGCACCTCTCGAACCTTGGAGAAACGCTTACGCTTATTGACCAACATGGTATGGAGAACAATTTTACTTCCTATGTTGGAAATCCTACCGAGCAACAAGAGCATCTCATCATTTCTGAAATCATGTATCATCCCGAGCCTGATGGACTTGCCGAGTATATCGAATTGATGAACGTGAGTGACTCCGTAACTCTGGATCTTGCAGGCGTGAAGTTTACCAATGGCATCGATTTTGATTTTACTGGAAGCTCGGTCACTAGCTTGGCACCAGGCGGGCGGGTTCTCGTTGTGCGTGATCTCGCCGCATTTGAACTCGCTTATGGTGAAGGACTCCCAGTCGCGGGAGTCTTTGCAAACTCTACGAGCTTGAGTAATGCAGGGGAGAAGTTGAAACTTGAGGACGCCTCGAATGGCACGATCAAGGAATTCTCTTATAACGATAAGTCGCCTTGGCCTGTAGCAGCTGACACGCTTGGCTATAGTATAACTCTTAGGGCGCCAGGTCAGAATCTCGACCCCTCTGAGCCTACTCATTGGAGAGCGAGTGTCACTCCTGGAGGAACACCTGGAAGTTCGGATGGCACTCTTCTTGCGGGTAATCCAACGGATGATCTCGACGGTGATGGATTGACTGCTCTTCTGGAACATGCGCTTGGAACCAGTGATAATGATGCGACTCAATCGGGATCTGCCAGTGCTAGCCGCATGCTTATTGATGGCATCCTTTATGATTCTTTCACCTACACCGTGAAGGAAGTCGCTGATGATGTGCGGACATTGGTTGAGACAACCATCGACCTTCAAAACTGGAGCAATGACCCGGCCGAGCTCGTCGAGTTAGTCGTGACTTCCAATGGCGACGGAACGGTTACCCGCACCGTGCGCTTGGCGACACCTGCGGTAGTTGATAGCAGGCGTTTCTTCCGGGTCAAAGCAGAGTTACGTTAGAGAAAATTTTCTTTGGGACCTCATGAAGTGCTTAATTCGACAACCGATCCGGCTTGTCTGGCCTTTGTTGTGGACGGCTTCGATTTTTGCCGATGAGATAAAAACGCTGCCTCCTCCAATCACCAATGATACTGTCAAACCAGCAGATAACTTCACACTGATCGTCTTGCCGGACACTCAGGGTTATGCCGATACCCGGCACCGGGAGACTCAAAAACATTGGCCAGAGATCGGCGATCAGAGAGCCTGCTTTTTTGGGCAGACCGAATGGATTAAAAAAAATCACGAGGCAAGAAACATCACCTTGGTCACACATGTGGGAGATATCACTCAGACCGAGCACGACGATGAATGGAAGATCGCGGACGCCGCTTTCAAGACGATCGAGTCTCATATTCCTTACGTTCTCTGTTCTGGAAATCATGATATGGGGTACTTACCTCAGCTGCGCAAGACGAGCCAATCTCGAGCAAGCCAGTTCAGTCGTTATTTTCCACCTTCACGTTTCACGAAGAACCCTTTGTATGACGCGCACTTCGCTCCTGAGAAAGAGAGGCACTTTCGGGAGGCCGGGAAAACTGAGAACTATTACCTTTTTTTCCAAGCAAGCGGGATGGACTTTTTGGTGATTACCCTTGAATTCAAACCGAGGGACGAAGCGATAGCTTGGGCAAACCAAGTGGCGGAAAGGCATCCCGGCCACCGGATTATTGTGCTCACCCATGGGTATCTCACGAAGAAAGGGCGGCTTTCAGAATCCGATGGATATCCGATCAAAGGCAACTCGGGACAAGTAATCTGGGAAAAGTTCGTCAGCCGTCACGCCAATATCTTTCTGGTGCTTTCGGGACATGCCGGAGAGAGCCAATTGACCAGCGAGGGACGGCACGGAAACCTTGTTCACCAGATCCAATCTGATTATTGGTATTTTGATCTCCCACGTATTAAGGCGGGGAGCGGTTTCTTGCGCATCTTGACTTTCCGTCCGGGCGAGGACCGGATCCAAGTGGAGACTTACTCGCCCGTGCTGGATGAATTCCTCACCCGCCCAAGTAGCAAGTTTTCGTTACCATACGCCATGAAGAAGAAAAGTGGCTAATCCGTATCGTGATTTCTTTTTCGCCCGATCTTTCTGCCTCGACCCGGGGAAGAGGCGTCCCTATTCTTCTACGGTGAAACTAGCTCGAGGTTTTTTAGCAAGGCTTGCGTTTGCGGCAGCTTTCGTTGCCTCGTCGTTCGCTCACGCTGAAAAACCTTCTGCGGAGATACGCGATTTCAAAAAGGGGGTGCAACAGATCTTTGAAAAGCATTGCTACGAGTGTCACGGTCGAGAAAAGACCAAGGGGAAAGTCGATCTCACCAAGTATGCAACATGGGCGGACCTTGAGGAGGATCCCGAGTTGATTGAAGAAATGATCGAGGTCCTCGACAAAAACGAAATGCCTCCGGAAGAAGAGCTTCAGCCCACTCAGAATCAACGAGACCTTTTGATATCAGAACTGAAAAAAGCATTTGCCAATTCTACGAAACACGATCAGCCGTTGGTTCCGATGAGGCTGCGGCGCATGAATCGCTTTGAATATGGAAACGCGGTTCGGGACCTCTTCGATCTCGAGTCATGGGTCTATTCCATCAACGATCGCATCATCCGGAATCACAGTAATTACTTCAGGCCCGAGTCGGGGAAAATGCCCAAGGTTGTCAGAGTGGGGAATCGGATTATGGGGCTCCAGCAGTTGCTGGAAGATCGCCTGCTTGGAGTCATGGCCTTTCCCAAGGATCCTCCGGCGGAGAATGGCTTCAATAATCGTGGGGATCATTTGAGTTTGTCTCCAGTTCTCATGGAGTCGTTTTTGGAGCTGAGCCGGTCCATCGTTCATGCCGAAAATTTCGATGAGAATTGTGGGGTTTGGTATGACTTGTTTGATGACCCCTTGAGCCCAAAAGCGAAAGCTCGAAGGGCTTCGATTTCAGTGGATCGATCAGTCGCGGCCGGCAGCACCGGGCTGACGGTCAGCGCTTGGATCCGCCCCACAAATTTGTCTGATCAATGGCAGACTATCGTCCGGCGGGAGGATTCATGGCGACGCCAATTACTGGCGATTGGCCGGACTGGGAAAACCTGGGGGCTCTGGATGGGTGCGGGGATTGCGGGAAAGTATGAGGAATTTGGAGCTGCAGTGGATCCCAAAATACTTAGCGATGGGGAGTGGCATCATGTTGCGGGAACGATCGATGGTAAAAAGATTCGTCTCTACCTGGATGGCAAGGAGGTTGGGAGCAAGCCGATGGCTGGGAAGCTTAGCACCCAAAGTGCTGGTCCGATGTTGGTTGGGGCCCATGGCAATGAGCCTTTTCATGGTGATTTGAATGATGTCCGCCTTTACCGATCCGGATTGAATGGACTTCAGATTCAGAGGATTGCCTCCGGCGCGAAAGGAATCGCCGGGGATGAGCTGATGGGTAGCTGGAGTTTGCCTGATGAGGCCAAGCCAAAGGTTGAACAACCAGTTGAGAGGATTGCACATGAGCGGATCGAGAAATTCCTCTTGAAGGCCTTTCATTCACCTGCCGATGAAAAGACAGGGAAGCTCTATTCAAGATATTTTGACAAGCAGTATCAAAAGAGCGGAGATTTCACCCGCAGCATGAAGGATGTGGTCTCAGCGGCTTTAGCTTCTCCGCGATTTATCTTTGTTCATAACGAGCGAGATGAGGTTTCACCCAATCAGGCTTCATTCAATTTAGCGACCCGTCTTTCGATGTTTTTGTGGAGCTCCATCCCGGACGAGGAATTACTTGAGCTGGCCGCTAACGGAGAACTTCAAAACGCCGAGGTCTTGAGTGAACAAGTGGATCGCATGCTTAATCACCGGCGCGTAAAGAACTTCTGTGATAGTTTTGCCCCCCAGTGGTTGAAATTGAATAATCTAGTTTCGGCCTCTCCGGACTTTAAGTCGCATCGTGACTACTACTTTGGAGGAGACGATAAGATTTCCTATAAGCGGGGAATGCATATGATGCTGGAGCCGCTCTTGAATTTCGAGACGGTCTTTATCGAGAACAGACCGATCTCTGACCTGATTGATTCGGACTTTACCTACCGGAGCCATTTACTGAGCGAATGGTATCAGGGCAGGGCTGCCACTTATTCGATCAACGTAAATCTACGTGATATCGAATACACGCGAAGACCCGTTACGGACAGAAGGAATGGAGGTGTCATGACGACAGGAGCGGTGATGGTAATGACCTCCAGTCCATTTCGATCACTCCCGATCACACGCGGCTCTTGGGTTTCATCCGTCATTTTTAATGATCCTCCTGAGCCACCACCCGATGACATCCCTGATCTGCGGGCGGATGACAAAACGCTTCAAAAGGAGGGCCTGACTGTTCGACAGAAACTTAATCAACACAGCAGTGATGCTCAGTGCGCGAGCTGTCACGTAAAGATTGATCCCTTTGGCTTTGCCTTAGAAAACTATGACTTGCTGGGCCGCTGGCGGGATCATTACCGGACCGGATTGAAAGTAGATGCGAGTGGGAAGCTGTTTGGGAAACACGAGTTCACGGACGTCGTGGGATTCAAGGATGCCATCCTGGCTGAGGAGGATCTTTTCGCGAAGGCCTTCATTGGGCACCTCTTGTCATATGCCCTGGGGCGTGAGCTCACCTTGGCGGATCGCATTGCGACAGGTGAAATTGCCGATACAAGTCGTTCAGGCGGCTACCAAATGCGAGACGTCATCAAAAATATTGCAGTCCATCCTATTATCACTCAAATTACGAAGCCATGAAATCAATCGGTCGACGAAAATTTCTTCTTGGAGCCAGCGGCAGCGCGATGGCTCTTCCTTGGTTGGAGATGTATGCCGCCGATCCAAAAACGAAGAAGGATAAGGAGCCGCCATTGCGGTTCGCCTCGTTTTATTCACCGATGGGCTTTGTGAGGGATCATTTCTTTCCGGAGCAAGGCAGCTCTGACTTTCTGTCAATGCCCACTCTTAGCCCACTTAAAAATGTGGGGAGTAAAGTTTCCCTGATCACCGGACTATCGAGGGTGAATGTAAGAGGTGTCGATGTTCACAATCAATGCAGTTCCTGCTACCTCTCTTCGGCTGATCCAAATGGCAAACTCAAATCGCCCTATCCGATGGACCGGACACTGGATCATCTTATCGCAGACAAGGTGAGCCATCGGACCCCGATCCGGTCATTGGAGTTGAATTGTAATAGTTTCAAGGACCTTAAGGAGTCGATCTACCTCGACAATATTTCTTGGTATGGTCCAGAGCATGTTGCGACCGCGATGAAAGACCCAAGCAAGGTCTATCAACGACTTTTTAAGACGAGTAATTCGAATAAAGACATCACCGATCTAATTTTGGAAGATGCCTCTAACTTTAAAAAGAATCTGTCCTATCATGATAAAGGCAAGCTGGATGAATACTTCGATTCCGTGCGGGAAATCGAAATGCAGATCGAGAAGCTAAACGAGTATTACCGCAAGCGGAAGAGAGCGGATGTCCTAGAGCCCGGCGAAGGCCCGATGACGCGTGGAGAGTATATCAAGTTGATGGGGAAGTTGCTGGTGGTGGCTTTCCAGGGTGACCTGACCCACGTAGCGACCTTCATGCTTGCTCCCGAAAGATGGGGATCTCCCCAACACTTCCATGAACTACAATTCACCAAGTCCCATCATGGGCTCACACACGGGCAGGACAACGAAGGGGTGAAAAAGTTTTTGGTTCAAGTGGACCGATTTTATATGGAGCTCTTCGCTGAGATATTAGAGCAAATGGACGCGATCAGCGAGGGAGCTGGGACGCTTTTAGACCATTCCATGGTTACGTTGGGATCAGGATTAGGTGATGGGAAAGATCACACCATGAATGAGCTTCCAATTATCGTGGCTGGCTCAGCCAATGGCAGGATCAAGACAGGCCGCGTCCTCAATTGTCCTGAAAATACTCCTTTGGCGAATCTATGGCTATCGCAAGCCAAGTTGATGGGAACCGGCATGAAGCAGTTTGCCGATAGCACCGGACCATTGAATGGCTTGCTTGCTTAAGTCTGGCCCAGCTACTTCTTGGGAATTTCTCCTGCGAGTTTGACATACTCGTGGCTCAGCTTTCCTTCTTCTTTAGCCGTCCATTTCCGGAAGCCGAGGGGGCGTTTGTCGGCGTTCTTGCTGGTCGTTTCGCCATTCACCATCTGGATACCTTCGTAGTCATTGACGACGAGCTTGTGGGTGTGGCCGGCGAGCATCGCGACCACTCCGCTGGTTTTGAAAAGGTTGAGTAACTCCGTCCGCTTGGCGGGCTCGATGTTGTAGTAGTTTTCCTTCTCATCGGGCTCTTTGACAAAGAGCGGGTAGTGCGTCACGACAACGACCGGGCTACCTTTTTTCTTGGCTGATTTTAATGCGGCCTTGAACCAGGCGTCGTGTTTTTCGGACTCACCTTTGAGAGGAGCCTTCCAAAGTTGCGTGTTCGCCACCACAAAGGTGTATCTCTTGTGTTCGAGGGTGAAGTAATCCTTCCCAATCGTTTTGCGATAGTTCTTGAGAGATTCAGCGGTGGGTTTGTTTCCAACGTCGTGATTTCCAGCGGCACAGTGGCAGGGGATTTTGAAGCCACCTTTGATCCGGTTGAAGTCAGCAAAGGATTTTTCGTTGGCCTTGCCGACGAGATCACCGCAGATGAGGACGAAATCGGGAGCCATTTTATTGATCTGCTTAACCGCGAGTTCGAAGGTTTGCACATCGTGCTCGTAGCCGCCCATGCCGAGTTGAGTGTCGCACATTTGGATGAAGGTGAATTCCTTCGAGGGGTCCTCCTTGGCTACTTCTTCAGCCATTCCCGGGTGATTGATGAAAGCAAGAGAGGCCACCAGAGCGGTAGCGGCCAGTAGAGGGAGGGCACGGGAAAAGTTCATGAGGTCCTTTGGGTAAATGGCGGGGTTCGATTCGTCTAGGTGCGAATATCGGAGTGAATTGGCTAGAATGAATTCGCGATGCTAGTCGCTCGGGATCCGGTTGAGAGTATACCAAGCTTGAGGGTGCTTTAGCCTTTGACCTAACTTTGACCTCAACCCTTGGGTGGTTAGCTCAAAGACATAATTGGTTCTTAGATTTTCGACCTTAAAGCGGACTGATCTTCCGCCCATGGAAGTTTTAATCCCACTGATTTTATGCCGAGCAGGATTGATCTCGTCACCACCGTAACGAGAGGAATATTGGTAAGTAAAACTACTCACCTTAAGTGACTCGGGGGTCAATGAATCGGGATGGAGTGGCTCGGTAAAAACCAATTCGAAGCCGTCGGGCTGGGCTTTCATCTCCTTGATTACAAATGGTGTTTTTTGATTAAAGGTAATCCGCTGTAGTCCATAACTCCGATTCCCTAGAGACGACCAACCACGGTTGCTCATTCCAACAAACAGCGAGCCATCAGGTGCAAATTGAAGGCGCAAGACTGCTGCGGGGAAGTGATTTAAGAACGGGAAGCAAGCCCCTTGATACTGTCCATCCACTTCCTCCAAAAAGACACGATTCACCGCGGAGTTGGTAAACTCACCGATCAGTAATTGTCCGTCGAAGGGACCAAACTTTCCGTCTTGGTCGATAACTTGCACATCAGTCGCAGACCGCCCCATCTTATTGTAGGGCAGCCAAACTGCGGGTGGGACAAATCTCTCTGAGCTAGTGAGCGCTTCTCCATAATCTTGATTAGGCTTCGGAATCACCTTCATTTCAAAGGGAGCTTCTGGCGACTTGAGGCTGGCGAGCGATTCCTGATTTCCATAAAAGACGCCGGGCCTGAGATGGTAAATTGGAGTGGCGGGAATCCAGGTCCCTTGTTGATCCGAGAAGAATAAGTCCCCTTTCAAATTTGCTCCCATCCCAGAAGGCGAACGCATCCCTAAGGCTTTGGGCTGGAAGGAGCCGTCCTTGCCAATCGTTCCAGCCCAACCACGCCAGCCGATGTGATTGTTTGCTAGCTTTCCCATGCCCAGGTTGAGGGACACCCAGAGGTTGCCATTTCCGTCGCGAGCTGGGCCGTAAGCATAGGCGTGGTAGTTGCCCGAGACATTCCAGCCGTCACACTCGGTGAGGTAAGCATCCGCCTCTCCATTATTATTGCTATCTCGGAGACGTGTTACTTCACCTCGTTGGGCCACCAAGAGGTCCTTCCCATCTTTTAGCAATCCAAGCGGTTCATGTAGTCCGGAAGCGAAGAGCTTGAAATTAATTTTATTACGATCGGTAGACAAGGGATTCTTGAGCATCCAGATTTCTCCCTTGCGAATACAAACCGCCAGCTTGCCTCCAATCCATTCCATACCACTGACTTCCATGGGAATGCCTTCACCCGGTTTCCACGAAGAATCGCGGGAATCTTTTTCGCCACCTGCGGCGAGGATTTCGAAGCGCTCGTATGATCTGGGAATTTTGGTCTCTTCTGCCTGAGTGACCAATGTCATCGAAATAACTAGAGCAAGCTGGAGTCGCACCTTAGCTTTTTTAGGTTGATTGAGAAGGCGCCGATTCAAATTTCTCATTTCCATGAATAGATATATTTGATGCTGCGTTCGCCCGTGATTGTCTCAAGCCGCAATCCTGCCGGATGCGCGACTTGCGGAGATCTTCCTTGGTCCCACTTCACCATCCGGATCAACTTTTCGTCTTCAATCCAATAGCTATCTTTGATGGTTTGATTGATCCGACTGGATAAAAACGTGGGGTTGCCACGAGGGCCGATCGTATAACCCCGGAAACGTGATGCTTCGAGCCCGGCATTATTAACTGGATAGACTTCGCTACTTAAAGGTTTTTCGAATGGCGCAAATCTTGAGAACCAGGTGCCATAGGCATCGAAAAATTGTCCCCTCCAGACCAGTGATAGTTGTGAATTCATTCCATCGTAAGCGAGATGAATTTCTCCTGGGAACCCTACCAAGATGGCCTTTGTTCCTGTCTTCTCGAAGAAGGCACGCTGGATGATAGGAGTGGTTTGCGGCACAAGTTCAAAGCGGCTGCTATGCTGATCTGGCAATCCCTGTGGTGAGCCTTTTCCTGTTTTGATGAATCCCCAAATGGCGGCGATTTGGTGTTCCGTGTCACCATCAAGGACATTGCGAATGGAGGATTGGCCTCTGGGCCAAAAAGAGGGCATGAGCGTTCCAGGGCGATAGCTGGAAGGGTCGAGAAGATAGGAGCGGAACCAGCTGGGTTGAATTCGCTGATCAAGCGAACTAATATCCAGAGCCGGGATCCCCAGTGATTGTTGATCCCCCCAGCTGTGGCAGGTGATACAGTTGACGCCGCCCTGATTGCCCAGGAGCTTACCCCCCATCTCGGTGTGCTTTGAATTTAGGATGATGGGTTGTGCCCGTGGATCGGAATCAAGCTTAGCGAGCCACTTTGCGAGAACTTCCGCATGGCCCGGATAGGCCGGCATCTGTGTTTTTAAATAAGGACGAACCTGGCGATCTTTGCGTCCTTCCATCACCCCTGCCAGCCAGTCGTATTGAAGTTTATGACCAATGCCAGTGAGGGGTGGAGGAACGCGGCCGGAGTCACCAAGGCTTTTGTTACCGATGAAGAAAGAATCAACCTCTGGGACCGGACCGCCTCTTCCATCGCGGCTGTGGCAGGCGTAACAATTCATAGCGGCAAAGCTTAGATGACCCTTCGAAGAATCTGGCGGGACAGCTTTGTTTCCTTTAAGATAAAGAGCTAGAGATGTGCGTTGTGTTTCAGTGAGGCGATAGTGGGGTGCTCCCTTCACAGAATTCTTTGAGATGCAGGCCCCATTTTCAAAAGAAGAGGACAATGCAAGTGGACGTAATTTTGATACTTTGATTTCCGGTAGGTCGTGGCACGAAGCACAGTTCATTTTGGTGACTAGCGATCTTCCTTGGGCGACTTTTTCGTGATCAATTTTGGGCCAGGGAATAAGATCAGGAGCCTGTCTTGGATCGCTTGATTGGTAGTCGAGCAAATGAGCGGCAAGGTCGATGGCCTCCTGTTTTTCAAGAGAAATACGAGGCATTCGACTATCTGGACGAAACTTCGAAGGGTCAGCGAGAAAGTGTTCCAGCGCGGTGAGAGTCGTCTTCTGCCCCAGATCTGGTAATGGGACTGCTAGAGCTGAGGTGAGTTTTAAGCCACTTCCTTGTGGTCCACGAAAATCACGGGTTGGAGCATGGCAGGCCACACAGCCTTTTTCATGATAGAGGGCGCTTCCACGTTCTGCATTGGCATGACGGGCTTTCTTAAATTTGAGTCCGTTCCCAAGGGTAGCTAGATAAGAAACGATGGCATCGATTTCCTGTTCGACGAGGCCATGTGCCATGTGCGGCATGGTGGATCCTTGGCGGCTAGCCTCGGGATTCTGAAGAAATTGTATGACCCAATCATGACTCACCCTACTTGATAGGTTTTCGAGGGAAGGACCTTTCCGCGGAATGATAACTTGGGAACCTCCGTGGCAATTGGCGCAGCCGAGTTCAGAAAAAAGAACCGCGCCCCCTTGTGCCGAAGGAGTCCGCGAATGAAAACGCTCGTAGCCGACGACATGAGGTTCGGCATGAGCTCCTCCCCAAGTGAGTAGCAATAAAGCGGATAGAAAATTTCGCATCATTTTTTCAGGCAGTCATTAAGATACGCCCTTGAGGTGTTGATGGCTTTTGTAATCTTTGCTGCGGACCCAAGCATTGGAATTCCTCTTGGGACCGGGTGGCCAAAGATCTCCACAAGTCCCGAGTATCGGATCTCACGAAGGGCTTTCAGGATGGGGATGTAATCGAGCTTTCCAAATCCGGGGAGTTGTTTGAGTTGTTCCTGTTCGGACATCTTCTTTTTCGAAGAGGGATGATATTCTTGGAAATAAATGAACGGAATGTGGGTGTTTCCTCCTTCCCTGAGTAGTACAGAAATCTGATCAATGGCGTCGTGAAGATGATGTGGGGCGAAAGCAACTCCTACGTTCTTCGAAGGATTTAACTCGTAAAAATACCTAATTGAATCGGGAGAAGAGAGCATTGAATTCTTGTGATTTTCAATGGCCATGGTGACACCAAGTTCTTCGGCCAGTTCATAGTGGGGTTTTAGTTTTTCAAAAAAGGCTTTTACTTGTTTTTTAGCCTCTTGGCCCACTGGATCTTTAGGCCCCATCCCACCTGAGCCGCACACCGTGATCGAGCCCCCGTTCTTCTTCGTCCAGCGCATCTCATTGTCCTGCCGGAAAGGTCCAAGGGGATAGCAGGTTGAAACTGACATCGTGGTGAGATGCTTTTTGAGGAGCTCTTGAAAAGCTGCATCTCCGATTTTGCTGATTTGCTCGCGATGAGTCGCATGAGCTTTGCGCCAAATATCTACCGATTCACTGCCTGTTTTTACTGCCTCTGATAAAATATGATCAAGAGGCATAGTTCCATACATGGCCGATGACATGACATAGCGTGGCGTCCATTCTTGTTCTAACTCCCTTGCAGAAGTGAAAAGAGCGCTACCTCCGAGGAGGGTTGAAAAATTTCTTCGATTCATTTCTTCGCCTCTTCCTCGAGCATCTTGATCCAAGGTCCCACGTAGTGCCCGTTGTCGTGAAAGGTTCTGCCTGAGACTAGGTTTCCATCGATCACACAGGCTTCGTTGACGTAAATTCCGCCACAAATCTCGAGGTCAAACTGGCATTTTGCCACGGTTGCCATCCGTCGACCCTTCACACAATCCGCGCGCGCGGGAATCTCAACCCCGTGACAAACACTAGCAATCGGTTTATTTCGCTCAAAAAACCATCGGGTTAATTGAATAAGATCCGGATCCTCACGAATGTATTCTGGTGCTCGTCCGCCGGAGAATAGAATGCCGAGATAGTCCTCTGGGTTCACTTCTGAAAAAGCAAGATCAGCAGCTAGCTGATATCCCTCCCACTCACGTGTGATGGTCCAGCCCGGACGGACTTCGTGCATCACCATTTGATAGAGCCTCTTTTCGGGAGCGATCACTACGGGTTCAATTCCAGCCTCCTGCAAGCGGTAGTAGGGGTAGAGAGTGTCTACGGTCTCAGTTGCGTCCCCAATTACAATCAGAGCTTTTCCGATCACTTTGTTTGTCATTTCAGCATGCTAATTTCCTAGGTTGAGACGTCTATCTATTTATAGCCCAGAAAAACGTATCGCTTTGATGATAGTTTTCCATCTGACTATTGATGAAACTTATTTCGGACAATACTGACACATGAAATTGCAAAAAGGAGTTCTAGGCGCGCTTGTCATCGTTTTGTTTTCTACGCCTGATGTGGGAGCGGAAAAGGCGAAGAGAGAAGAGAAGAATTTGTTCATCCTTTCCGGTCAATCGAACATGGTCGGGATGGATGAGTCTCTCACGTTTACTCCGGCCGTGACCAAGGTTTTTGGGAAAGACGGGGTCATTGTTGTAAAGAATGCCAACAGCGGGCAGTCGATTCGTGGCTGGGCCAAGACGAACCATGAAGATCCTCCTCCAACGCGCGGTCGTGTTCCGAAGGTGAGGGGAGAGCTTTACGACCCCTTGATCAAGAAGGTGAAGACGGCGATTGAGGGAGAGCCCTTAAAGACAGTGACCTTGGTTTGGATGCAGGGTGAATCGGACCTCAACAACACCGCTTACGATGCCTACCTCAAGGAATTACTGCAGCAGTTGCAGACGGATTTGGCCTTCAAGGAAATCAATATCGTGATTGGAAGGATCAGTGACAGCGGGCTCGACAATCCTAAGCGCCTCGAAGGACGCCTCAATATCCGAAAAGTTCAGAAGACCTTTGCCGAAGCGCATCCTCGCGGAGCGTGGGTCGACACCGACGATTTGAATGACCGCGAAGCTGAAGGAAAAGTGATCCACGATCTCCACTACACCAAGGAAGGATATCGGGAGCTGGGAACGAGATTCGCAGAGGAGGCGATTCGTTTGATTAAGCGTTGAGCTACGCAAAAAGAGTGATTGACCTACCCATTATGGGGGTAGGAGATGTGATTGAAGATTTGAAAGCTCTTGCTCCAGGCACTCGTTCGGAGCCCACGGAGTTAATCAAATATTTATGAAAATGAACAATAGAAGAAACGCAACAAGCCTACTGGCTGCCATGAGCCTTGGCTTTGCCGGTGTCGCAAGCGCCGAACTCCCTGATCCCGATGGGAAGCCCGCCGACATGGGCAAGCCGGTTCAAGTTTACATCCTGATGGGGCAGTCCAACATGCTGGGTTTCGGCAAAATTGGTGGAGGCGAGGGGTCTCTCGAGCACGCTGTGAAGGAGAAAGGGCTCTATCCCTATCTTGTTGATGACGAAGGTAATTGGACCGAGCGTAAAGATGTGCGCAATGTCCGTGTGATGGGGAGTGGTGGTCCGGGCAAGACAAGGCAGTTCAACAATGAATGGATGAAGATCGGAAAGGGAAAGATCGGTCCTGAGATTGGGATTGGTCATCACATTGGCCAAGCCGTCGATGCTCCGGTTATGATTCTTAAGAGCTGCATTGGGAACCGTGGTCTTGGTTGGGATCTTCTTCCTCCGGGAAGTGAAGGTTTTGAATTCACCGATTCGAAAGGTCAGGCTTGGGTTCACCCCGGATACAAAGGTTCTCCTGAAAGATGGAAAAAGGGCGAAGATCCCAAGCCGATTGGTTGGTATGCCGGCCTTCAATACGATGGCGATGTCGATCGTGCGAAGAAGGTCCTCGCGGAACTCGATAAATACTACCCTGAGGCGACAAAGTACGAAGTGGCAGGATTTCTTTGGTGGCAGGGCGATCGCGACAGCCGGAGCGAAGCTCTTTCACAGCGGTATGAGAAAAATCTCGTGAATCTAATTAAGTCTCTTCGTAAGGATTTCAAGGCACCCGATGCAAAGTTTGTGACGGCATCTCTTGGTCAGACCAAGCAGGGGTCCACTGATGGAGGCGGCAAGATTCTAGATGCTATGCTCGCAGTTGATGGTGAATCCGGCAAATACCCCGAATTCAAAGGAAACGTGGCGGCGGTTTATTCGCATCCGCTGTCTAAGGGGGGAAGCTCCGGCGGGCACTATAGTGGGAACGCTGAAACCTACATGAACGTTGGTGATGCGATGGGCAAGGCAATGGTCAAGTTGCTCAAAAAGTAAATTAGCTCACTAGAAGGGCGGATCTGCGAGTTTGCGGACCCGCCCTTACTTTGTACAAAAGCTTCAGTTGACGACTTTCTATTCAGGAGCGGCTTTGTCTGGTCAAAGGGGTCCAGTCACATCTTTGAACCTAGCAACTGCGGTGGTTTGGCGATGGAAGAGGACCCAGATCAGAGCTGGCCATATCTACTGCTGAAAGATAGGGTGCCCCCTTCGTCTCTTAGATTGGTTATGGTGCTTTTAAAGATTATTAACCCCGCCTCATTAGCTAAGCGCCTCCTTCTTCTAAGTGCTCTTGGAAGTTATCTCTTGGTGGGGCTTTTATCGCTGTCAGCTGATTCTCAACTTGCAGAGCAAAACTTGTTAGCAGGTGCTCACGTTCAGGATATCACACCTCCCTTTGATTCTCTTTTGATTAATGGAGGGTTTGTTGAAAGAAGACGGGGGAAGATGCAGCCGGGTGATCTCAAGGCGCGTTGTTTTGTTTTACAGCGTGGTGAAGTCAGCATCGCGGTGGCAGTGGTCGATAGCTGCATGATTCCTCGGGATCTTTGTGATCGGACAAAAGCTCTGGCATCACAAAAGACTGGAATTCCCATTGATCAAATCGTCATTGCAGCGACCCATACCCACTCTGCGCCGAGCACGATGGATTATTGTTTGGGAACAATGGCAGACCCGGCTTACACCGAATTCTTACCTAGTAAAATCGCGGAGGGGATTGTGAAGGCCTATGGGAAAATCGAGCCAGCACAAATTGGTCACAAGCAAGTGAAAGCCACTGGCTACAATTACAATCGGCGCTGGATCACGCGGCCAGATCAAATGCAAAGAGATCCCTTTGGTGATAAAACGGTCCGAGCTATGATGCATCCTGGATTTCGAAATCCAAAATACGTCGGACCTTCTGGCCCGGTTGACGATGAATTGTCTGTCTTATCGATTCAGGCTTTGAATGGTGATCCGATTGGCGTTCTCGCGAATTTTTCGATGCACTACCATGGCGGTGGGGGAGGCCCCGCGGATTACTTTGGTCTTTTTTCTGATCGGCTTGCTAAGCAGTTGGCTGTCGGAGGGCGTGAACCTGTGTGCGCCATGACTCAGGGCACGAGCGGAGACCTGCATTTGCGAGATTATGAAGGCGATCGAACTAATTCAGATATCTCGATCTATACCGATGGGCTGGTTGAGATTGCCAAAGGGGCAGTTGAAAAGGTTCGTTATGACCGAAGTCCCCTGCTCGGGATGGACCAGAAAGAGCTCACGCTGTCACGGCGATTGCCTGACGCGAAGCGTTTGGCTTGGGCTGATAAAATGCTCTCTGAAATGAAAGGGCAAAGGCCCAAAAACCGCCCCGAAGTTTACGCGGAACAGGCTCGATACATTCATAAAAACCCCACTGAAAATCTTGTCTTGCAAACGCTACGGATTGGAAATTTGGGGATTACGACAATTCCCAATGAAGTTTACGCCATCACGGGCCTTAAGCTCAAAGCTTGGAGCCCATTCTCTTCGACCTTTAATATTGAATTGGCGAACGGGGCCGCGGGATACATTCCGCCTCCTGAACAACACGCTTTGGGAGGTTACACCACTTGGCCAGCTAGGACTGCTGGGTTAGAGGTGGAGGCCGAGCCAAAGATCGTTGAGACTTTGTTAAGCTCTTTTGAATCTCTGGCAGGAAAACCCCGCCGACCGTCGCTGAGGCATCAAGGAGATTACGTAAAATGGATCATGGCGCAAAAACCTTTGGCCTACTTCCAGTGTGAGGATTTGGGAGGGGGCAAGCTGGACGATGCCTCTGGCCAAGGTCGTAGCGGGCATGTTGAAGGGATGGTGGCTTATCATCTCCCGGGGCCTGAGTGTCAGGCTATTTCTGAACAAAACTCAAATAATGCTCTTCAGCTGGCAGGTGGACGTATTTCAGTCACGGTTCCAAAGGCACGAACATTATCATTTTGGTTTTGGAATGGCATGAGTAATACGGTGCGAGATCATACCGGTGACCTTGTGCAGCATGGGGTGTCTCGCTTTCTGAAGATTGGCGGCAAGGCGGATGGTGAGTCCAGTGGTTCTTTGATTTTACAAGATGGTGGGAAACGTTTTTTTGGTAAGACAAAGTTAGCCTTAAAAGCTTGGCATCACGTCGTAATGTCCCAAGAGGAGGAAGAGGTGAAGATT
>Ga0222717_10000128_pt1 | contig 61826 bp, 80 predicted proteins | sample C33_18DmetaG_FD_165053 | JGI IMG/M metagenome (GOLD analysis project Ga0222717, IMG submission 165053) | Estuarine water microbial communities from San Francisco Bay, California, United States - C33_18D | ecosystem: Environmental > Aquatic > Marine > Unclassified | place: USA: California... | reverse complement strand
CTACTGCCATATATCTTTTTTTTAAGGGCCTAAGTACAGGTTTGTATACTGCTTACAACTCCTTGTGTTACTGTTATTACTTGATTATTATCCATTATATAGTTTTGGTCTGCAACTCTATTTACTCCATCGTGGTCTAAAAACACAGGGTTATTTAATATAGGGAAAGGATTTCCTGCATTTAAAAATCTACCAAAATATAAGGTGGTATCTGTTGCTTGACAAGATACATTATTAGCTATTGCTTTAGCTTGAAAAGAAGGCAATGCTGCAGGACATTGAACAGCTATATCCCAACCTGTTCCACTACAAGGCCCTAAAACCTGTATTGTTACAAGAGCTGGTAATGCATTTGGTTTTGGAACTATTAATAAATTATCTTGATTTTGACCAAACCTAATATCATCTCCTGTATTTATAGTAATACTTTGTGGTGATGGAGTACCATCTATCCATCCATTTGAATCATAACCATTTTTGAAAACATAATTAAGTGTGCTTGGCGTTGAAGGAACACAATTGTCATTGGGGTCTCCTAATATAGTAAAGGCATCTGCAACACCACTTGTTGATTGTAAGTTACCGTCATTTGGACTTGACAACCTATTATAATAAACACCATCGTATAAAACTCTTATTCCGTCAGGAAAACTTTTAGGATCAAAATAAATAGATATAGCTCCTGTATCGGCTGATGTACTTCCTGCTGTAATCTCTAATTGATATATACCCTCGTTTCCTGTTGGAGGATTTAAAATTCCACCACATGGTAGACCGCATTCTTCACATATTGTAAGTGGCCCTAAAAGTCCATTTACTTGATTTCTATATTCATTATTATATTGATAATATCCATCTGGTGATACAGTTGTTAAGTGTATATCATCGTATACTCTAGTTGCAGTTGCAAAACTTGATGAGTCTATAAATTTATTTACTATACTTGGCATAATTTAATTTTAAGGTGTTGGTGGTTCATCACATTCACAACATGCTTCTGTTGGGCTTGCCACATCATAGCAAAACTGCAATGGCGTTGGCTCTCTTAAATCCCAAACTAAATACATGTAACTTGCTTGATTGCTATATGTAAAGCTAGCTTGATATTCAGGGAACGAACCTGTTGTTGGACTTGCTGTATTTAATAATGGAAGCAATGTTGCTAAGTCAGCTTCGTTATAATTTGTATTACTTACTAAATACTTAAACTTATCTTGACCTGGAACAAACTCAAATGTTTGTCCTGCATTTTGTCTGTTTTTCATTGTCACTACAGAACCTAAAGCAGGTAGTGTACCAACTGATGAACTTCCTGTTGTTTCATTAAATAAGCTAACAGCATCTTCATCAAGTGTTACCTGATTTGTGCTATATGGACTTACATCAGTTCCTAAAGCCCATCTATATCTACATGTGGTTGTAAGGTCTGCATCTCCTGCAAAATTAATAACAATCTCTTTTACAGTTAATTCTTCTGCAACAGGACAATTAAAATCTATTTCATATGTAACAGGGTCAACTCCAGGAGTTAATTTAACGCTTGCGTTTGTTGGAAAGTTAGATAGTTTATCAAAAGTTACAAACCCATTTCCTGTTACAGTTTGACTAACTACAATCACACCATCTAATTCTACCGAAATATTTAATGGGTTGTTTGTTTCGTAATCAAATTTAACCGTTCCAATTACTGTACCTAAATCAACCTCTAAGTTATAAATATCTCTAGAATTACTAATTAACAATGTATATCCACATTCTCTTACAGTTGGGGGTTGAGGTATTTTTCTTGTGTTAGAACTTAATACAAACTCATTCATGTATGGATCAAATCCACCTAATTTTTGAGTCTCAAAAGCATCAACAAACAAATCCCTAAACCATGACCTCATACCAACTTCAGATATAACACCTAGTCTTCCACCTGTATCTCCTCTAGTTCCTGCACCCTTTAATTGAATAACAGAACTTCTTTTTGCATCAGTAAAAAAGACATCTTGTCCATAAACTGAAAAGCTTTCAGGGTTGTTACTTATTCCATACTCTTCTACTCTAGCTAACTGTGTTCCTAAAACTTCAGGTACTGAAGTAATAGCTCCTCCTGCAGCTGCATCAGATAGTAAGTTTTTTCCTACAAGTAAAGAAGATATTTTGTCTTCCTGTAAGATTAATATATCTGTTTGTCTTGAATGCATTCTTCTTATAGGCCCATAAGATGTTTCAAGTGTTTTAAAATTAGCTAACGCTAAATTAAATTGATTTAACTTATTTAAGTTTGTTTCTTGATTAAACACTCCACTATAAGTTACATCACCAAATCTATTAGATTCTTTGTATTGTTCTTCAGATACAGAGGTTACTTTATCACCTAAACTTAACGTAGGTTTTATTAAGGCGTCTAAAACAGTATTACTTTCAACACCATTACCAAAAGTAAAGCAATTAAAAAAAGTTAAATCTACAATAGCAGGGTCTGTTAATGTTTGGTTTTGGTCAGCATCTGCATTACCTGATAAATGAAATCCATTTACAATATCAAATGTTTGCTCATTTTCATAGTACAATTCATCATTTGCATCTAAAGGCTCTGTTTCAAATACCATTAAAGAAGTAGCTCTATTTATTATAACTGAAATGTTACCAAAAGAGTTTCTCTTGTCAGGTGAAGAACAATTAGGCGTTCCGTTTCTCCAAGCCATAACTTGTCTACCATCATTTGGGTCTTCTGCAAAAAATACTACGTTTTGCCCTGCTCCACCAGGGACTCCTGTAGGTAAACCTGGGAAAATCTCATTGAATGGAAAAGCATACATTGTTTCATCAAATGAAACACTATTAATAGTATCATCTGAACCTGTTGTTGTACCGTTTGTAAAATCTATATTGTCTCCTATAGCCCAAGCATATAAACTATTGTAATCTTGAGAAGCTGTAAATCTTTTTTCATAATCATATGTACGACTACCACATTTACTTCCTCTTCTGTTTCTGTGCGCTCTTAGTTTAATCTTAACAAGACTACCTGCAGGCACATCATAGGGTATATACTCTAATTCACCAGGGTCACCAAAATCAGGATTATCAATATATGTACCCACCTCTGTAATACAATAGCTTCCTCTACAATCATCTTTTCTATCAATAAAAGCATTGGGTGGATAATTTGCAGCAAACCCATTTGGTTTTAATTGCATATACGTTCCCCCTAATTGTCCACATGCAGGACTTCCATCTATAATATTTCCATCTGCATCTTTATCGCAAAGAAAATCATCTACCTCTACACCAAAACCTAAAACTTTTGTAGATGCGCAATTTAATACAGCACCATTGGTATCAGATTTTACAAATAAAGTTTCATTATCTTTTACCTTATCTCTGTTGTCTCCTTCAAGCTTAAAGTATATCAAACCTGTTTCTTCTTCTTGAAAAAATATGTTTGAGTAAATAGTTCTGTATAATCCTTTTGATTCTTTTATTACAAACTTATACTTAGTTGCCCAATATGGAGGGTAGTTGTTTAACTCAACTCTAATGTTATTTTTTGCTATGGATTTATCACATGGTATAAAAACTGTATTATTTGTATCAACTAAAGCAGTAGTACTTCTTCCATACTCATCCATGTATACAATTCCTATTTCGTAATCTCTATTACTATGCAAGGATTGTTTTGAACTATCTTTAGCGTATAAACCTGTTGCATCTATAGCTCCTAAATACTCATAAGCAAATACCCCCATTGGTGTTGGAGGGGTTTGTGTTTGGTCATATTGTTCGAATTTTAAAGCTGGAAAAGTAAAAGAAACTTCATCACTACCTTGTGATGCTTCAATTAATATACCTTGTGGTGTACCTGTTATACCGAATCCCACATACTCCCATTCATTTTTACTAAGTATACCACAATTAAAAAGGTCAGTTTGACTGCTTCCTGAAGTACAGTTTGCTTGACAAACATTAAAACAGCTTGAGTCAGCTATAGGAACAAAGTCACTAACAGCATTTATAAACTCAGCACTTGTAACTAACGCAAAAACACTTGGATAATCTTGTTGTATATTAAAAAGAAAAGTCCTTTCATATGAGTTTTCAGGTTGTGTTCCATCATAATAAGATGCATCTCCACCAAAAGTATTGCTTTCGTAAGAAAAATCAACACCTATCTGTGAGCCTGCTACTAAATCTAAACCACTAAAATCAATTGTTGTTTTTGCATTGTTTACATTAACAGTACTTCCTTGTATTGTATAATCAACATCTGATAGTGTTCCGTCAATTTCGTCTGCAGTAAGATCTTTTGATATTAAAGATAAGTTGTAATCTAAGTATATTTCCTTACCCTGTGAGTTAACAACATCGTATCCATCAACATAATTACCATACATTAATCTATTACCCATAATTGTTTGAGCCTGAGCCTTTTTAGGCACGTTATCAAACAACCTAAGCAACTGAGCTTCAGGTAAAGTTGTAAATATTTTTTTGTTTGTAAATGGCAATGTTTGAAAGCTATTGTCTTGCCATCCCTCGTTAATTTTATTAAATCTTTCTATAACATTGACAGTTTGACTTGTGCTAAACTTAAATATTACATCTATATCTTTTACATTTTTACCACCTGTATTAAATGTAATATCAGTAGTATTAAACTGATTAAGCATTCCATCATTATCATAGGTGTCATAATTTATTTCAAACGGCCCTGGGGTAAAAGCAACTTGACTAAACGGTGATAAAGCTGAATACTCTCCATCTTCATATTGCCATCTATAAGCAAAGCTTAAAAAAAGTTGCTCCATGTAATTTTCACCACCACCTAATTGATAGCTATCTAAAGTTGGAGGGTTTAATGGAGGGGCTAATATAACCCCTATATCTTGCTCTGTAATCTCATCAACTGTTGTAAAGTTGTTTGGCCTTAAGTAAGTTCTATTTACATTTATTTTTCTAGGAGGATTTATGTTGTCTGTAAAAAACAATAAATCACCTATTAAATTAACTCCATTAACTAAATAATCTTCATCAAAATTTAATATAGACGTAGATATTACATGATAAAATAAAACAAATGTTCTTGTATTATATGATACTATCAAATCTACTTTTCCTGTAGATGACAAAGTATTTGCCTTGTCGTGTACAAACCAATAAATTGTTTCGTTTGCACCATCTTCATAAGCACCAATACATCTAGCGCTAAGACTTAATGGTTGATTTAAAAATTCTAACTCAACTACTAAATCATTTCCTTTTGAGTTTTCTACAGCACCTATTTCAGTACCTTCTGTAGAACCCAATCTTACATTTAATGCATCTATGTACTCGCCTTGAGGAACTAGTCGTTCATCAATGCTTTTATTCATTCTACCTGCAACAAAGTTCTTTTGAATCTTAGCCATATTATTTTATCCACTTGTTTTGTCCCCTTAGATTCATTAATAATCTCCCTGGATGTATATTGCTCAATCTTAATTTTGCGTTCCTTAGAAGGGCTGATTTTTCCTTTCTAGCTCTATTTACGATATACTCTTGTATTCCATATTTACTTGAAAGAATAACAAATTTCATATATGAATAAATAAACTCTTCAAAAAGCTTGTTAACGCTTATCTCTGAGTCAACTCCATTTTCCATACCATCTGATACATATTCTAATACACAAAGCTCACCTGCCATGTCAGAACTAAAGTTTATTACTCCTGACTTTTTGTTTATTTTAAAAGTAGGATTTGCATTTGCTGTTTCTGTATTCAATCCATATCTTGCACCTACAGGATACTCAAAATACCAAAGGCCATTATAAAAATATCCCTCTTGTCCATTGTATTGACTTTGTTCGTTTAAGTAAATACTTTTCTTACCACCTGTAATTCTTTGTAAGTCTACAGTTGAAGTAGATGGTTTTAGTATTTTACCTTCATGGTCAAACAGTATTCTACAATTATTATCTTGTAAATACGCATCACTCCAATTTGTTTGTATATTTTCAGTTAGTGGAAGTAATGTTCCGTTTTTGTATAAAGAAATTCTTACCCAATTTACATAGTCATGTGGCAATACATATCTTAATGTATCACAAACTTCTAATTCTAAGATTTTAATTTCTTTCATTGAATCGTAGTTCAACTCCTGAATAGCTCTTTTAGCATGAAATATAATATTAAATCTTTCAACATTATTTATCAACTTGTCATTTCCAACATACATTAAAATGAAATTATTTACAATGTCATTTAATGATACATATTGATATGAACCCCAATTTTCATCTAATGTGTTTGGGTTTCCTGTATTTTCGTAATACTGATATTCTGTTATATATGCCATAATTTATCCTTCTTGTTGGTCTGATTCTTTTTCTTCCATTTTTCCAAATTGTGCTAATGCTGTTTCTCTTATAGATACTCCTGCGTACTGAAGAATTTTATTAACTAAATTAGTCTGGTCAGAATCAGGCAATTCAAAATCTTGATAATCAGGAGCTGTTTCATCAAAACTAGGTTCTCCTCCTGTAATAATATTAAAATATGTCCAATTAGGATCTTTAGGGTATCTTATATATTGACCTATAATTGTTCCTTCTGTTGTTAAGGTATTTGGATATACAGTAATGGTATTTCCATAAACAGTACTATTTGCTCCACCTAAAACATAGGCTGGGAATGTTGAATTCGGTTGAGTTAAAGGCGATGAATTCAAATAAAATATTTTGTTTTGAGAAACTCTTTCAACTTCAGTTATTCTTGATGTACTTAAAATAGCATAACCTTGATCTTGAACAATACCTATATTTGAAGATATTGTTAATTGATTTATACCATCAACACTAACAACAAAAGCACTATCACCTGTAACAATTACTGAAGGGTCAAGAGGGTTTGTAACACTCACAACCAACATTCCTGGCTGAACACCATCAGCTATAAAGTCTGCATTTTGGTCTACTATTCTATCTTGAGAAACTACTGTAACTGCACCTTGCGTAATAAACAACGGATAGTAATTTATCTTGTTCATTAAATAATAATCTTCAGGCATATCGTAGGTATTTAGCCCACTTGTCACTAAAGATTTAGTAGATGAAAAACTATCAACAACTTCCTCTATTCCTTTTAAAATATCTGCGTACCCTGATCCTGAAACTCTAGCGTTTTGTTTTACTATCTGTGAATTATATTGATAAAAATAATCTTCAAAAATATCTAATTGTGCTTGCTTTGCATATAAGTTAAAATCATTAGGTGTTATATAACCGTAATTATTTTTATTTGCGATAGAAAGGACGGTAGCTCTTACTGTATTTATCATACCTATTAATCTTTTCACAAAGATACAAAAAAAGGAGCTTCATTTTTTGTGAAGCCCCTTTCAGGTAAAAGCCTGTTTTTTTATATTGGTTATAGCTTGTCTTCCAATATTCTCATTACCTCTAGCCCTTCATCACTCTGAAGAAATGACGCTAGTATAAATAAAGGGTCTTCACCGTAGGGAACTGTAAGTAATTTTTTCTTATTTCCTTTTAAGTTGTAATAAACATCCTTTTTATTCTTTAAAACTAACAAACCTTCACTAAAAAATTTAGCACATTTATTTTGAAGTTTTAATAAAGGATCATTTAAAGCCTCCATAAAGTCTTCAGGATATCTTCCTGCAAACATTCTAACATCTCTTTTCAATTCAGCAGACGTTAAGTTATCAACTCTAAGTCCCACTACAATTCGTGCAACTGTTTCTAGCATTTCAATATCTAAATCTTTAGCTAAAACTTGAGCTTCTAATGCCACATCTAAGAAATCAACATCTAAACTAGCGTCTCTTTCTTTGTCAACTTCAACAAATTCTTTTCCGTTAGCTGGATGGTGTGATAAAAATTTTTGTAATATTTGGTTTTGTTTTTCTACTCTTAGAAAGCCATCTTCAAAAATAATTGGCTCTAAAATTACATTACCATCTTGCTCATCTTCAAAAATACTTTTTTGATTTTTAGCATAACGCATAGACCTGTTTGTTCCAGTCTCTTCGTCAAAATATAATAATGTACTTCTTCTTGTATTCCTTGATGGAATTGTGTAGCTCAATGGAGCTTTGTCTCTGGTAAGTTTGTAGGTTTTATCTACAAAAGATTGTTTCTTTTTTTTCATTTGATTTCGATTAAATTTTAATAAAAGTAATAATTACCCTCGTCATTTCAACGAGGGCAACTACTACATAATTATACTCTTATCTTATTTAAAGATAAAGAAGTTGTTAGCACCTAAAGTACATAAAGCTCTTTCAGATAAGAAGTTTACTTCCATAGCATCTAAGCTAGAAGTAGCTGCTCCACCTGCTGAACCTGTAATCCAAGTTTTGTAACGTCTGTCTTCAGTTTCTGAAGCTCTGTAACGAACGTGTAAGAAAGGACGCTTAGCATTCTTTCCTAATACTTGGTCGTATACAGTTGTAGAACCTGCAGGTACTAATACCCCATTGATAGCTCCACCAACGATATCACCACGCATTGTTGGGTCGTTAAGATATTTCCAGTCTGTTTTGTAGAAATCATATCCTCTACGGAATCCTGAGAATCCTAAGTTTAGAGCCATTTCTTCGTCATTGTCAAAAAGACCATATGATGTACCACCTGGGTTACCATATGAGTTTTGAGACGCTAACATATCATCAATGTCAAATCCAAACTCTCTGTTTAAGAAAATTACGTTTTCTTCAATAGAACCTTGCTTATCAAGTCTTTGAATAATTGCATCGAAATCTGCAAGAGTTGTTGGGTTACCACCACTCCATACATTTCCACGCTCTTCAATAACATAGAAAAGTCCTTCTGAACCTTTGTTACCTACACCTGAAGCTACACCTTCTACAATTGCTGCTGCACCTGAACCTGCTTCTGCTGGTACTGCTTCAACCATCGCTGTTTCTAAATAGTCTTCAAAACGAAGTCTAGTTTCATGCTCTGATTTCAAATACCATAAGTATCCTGTAGCACCATTTTCAGTTGTTACTTCAATCCATCCAATCTGAGCCATGTCAGAACCACTTACTGCGTAGTGATCTTTGATGATGATTGGTGAATTTTGGAAAATACTGTCATCAGCTTCTAACTGTCCTTGCATTCCAATAGCTCCTTTTTGAAACTCAGAACCATAGATAAATAAAGAACATTTTACTGCTGCTGCCATTGATTGACCTGCTAACTCATAGTAAGCTACGTCAACTGTTCCGTTTGCAGTATCTACTGCCGTTACAATTGCTTTGTTACTATTAGTTGAAGCAACTGAACTGTCAGACAACATAATTGTTTGACCAACACGAATTGCGATAGAACCTGAACCAGGTACTAATACATCGTTAATAGTTAGAGTTGCCGTAGCCGCTCCTGCTGCTCCTGCTGATACAACATCAGCATATTTAGTGTGTAGTCTTCCTTGCTCAGCCCATTTGATAAGGTCAGAGTTAGAAGGCATTTCAGCGCCTACCATTCTTAAGAATGATGCTACTGTACGATTACCGTAACGTTCGAATTCTTTCTCGTAAGTATCTGGAAGATATTGGTTTAAGAAATCAAAGTTAGTAATGTAGTTTGTCTGTAATAAAACCTGTTCTGAACTTGGTTGTAAGTCAAACCCAGGTACTGCATCTACTGCCATAATAATAATTTTTTAATTTTTAACTTATTTTTTTTTACTTCTAATTTTCAACCCTCTGCCGCTTGTGTCTGAAACTTGTCTAGCTTTAAAACCTGTATCTCCAATTGATTGAGGAGTTTGCCTAATTGACATATTGACGTTTTTACTTTTTTTAGTAACGTCACCAATCGCATCTGCTTTTCCCTGCTCATAAAAATAATTAGCAAATCGCTGAGGATCCATAGCAGCACTTAGCGCTCTATGCCATCCATTAGCATCGTTTATTAAACCATCATCGCCAACATATTTACTGACTAGATTGTTTAAATCACTTTGCTTAGACTTCATCTCATTAACGTCACCATAAGAATATTTTACTTTTTTGTCTCCTACTTCGAACTCAAAACCTTTGAATTCAGGATTAAAAACTTCATTAGTTCGTTTAACAAAAAACTCATTCTTCTTATCATTGACTTCTTTAGCTGATTGAGAATTTTTAATATAACTCTTATAAGCTTCGATTTCCTTAATTTGTTCTTCTGAAATAGAATTCCCACTTGACTCAAGAGGAGTTCTGTATTTTTCTTTTAACTCATTAAGATATGTCTTAGCTTTTGAAAGTTCTCTTTTTTTAGCAATGTTCTTTTTCTTTATATCTTTTTCATCGTCAATGTCTTCATCAAAAGAAAACTTTTCTTCCATTAAATAATGAATGTCTTCTTTGTCTAAGTCTGATTCTGTTAAAGAATAGTACTCTGCTAATACTTGATCGTCATCTAAATTATCGTAATTTTTATTTACTTTTACGAAATCTTCAAATCCACGACCTGTATTCTTTTTATAATCTAAATATTTAGATACTTCTTCAGGTAAATCATTCGATTGTTCTCTTTCAACAAACAAATCATCAACTGAAGATATATCTTTATTATATCTATTTTTAATATATGAAAGAACGTCTTCGTCTTTTATAGTTGGACTTTCAACTGCCGAATCTTCGGCTACTTGTTCTACAGGTTGTTCTTCAACAACATCAGTAGATTTATCGTTGTTTTCTTGTTCGTGTTTTTTTAGTAGATTTTCTTCTACTTCCTGTGTAGATTTTTCTGGCACAGAGTCTAGTGATTTTACTTTAATTTCCATTTGATTTAATTTTTACAAAGTTACTATATAATTATAATTGATTTTCAAGCTTATCTTGGCTCAAATTCAGCAAGGTCAAACCCATCTAAACTATCTTCATTGGATTCAAAACTAACTGATGGTAAATTGTTTTTTCTTTGTTCTATAAGTTTTGATTGTTCTGTATTCGCTTGAGATATTCTAGCAGACTTAGCATTCTCTCTTTCATCTTCTCTTTTTTTCAAACCTTCTTGCTCCATTTTTTTCAAATCTATATCCACTCCTTTTAATTTCATTTGAAGTGAAAATTCAAGATTCATAAGCTCAGCTTTTATCGAGGCTTCGCCTTGCATCTTTTTAACAGAAAAACTCATCTTAGCTTCTTCTAATTGAATCAAAGCTTGTTGTTCCATTTGGAATTGCTGCATTTTAGCTTGTGCTGCCATTTGTTGTGACTGCTGGTTTATCTGAGCTTGCTGTTGAGCAGCAGCAGCTTTTTCTTTTTGAACTCTATCTTGCTTAGCTACTCTTTTTAATTTAAGTATTTGATTAGCTAACTTTAAGTTTCTTATCTCACGTATATCAATAGCATCTTCTAAGTTTATAGAATCTCTCTGCAATGCCATTTGAATGTTTTGTTCAAGCATTTTTCTTTCTTCTTCGTCAGGCTCAATTTCTATAAATATTCCAAAGTCACTCAAATATAATTTACTTATTTCTTCAAGTAATCCAACATTAAATTTTCCAATCTGATTAACAAATTCTTCTTTAAATTCTGAATATTCTATTACATCCGCAATTCTACTAGATAATGCTGTACAAAGTCTTTGACTCATTTGAAGACCTGCGTCTAAAATATGTCTTGTAGCTGTATTACTACTTAATGCAGCTAGTTTTTGTAATCCCACCAAAGAATATGAATCAGGAGTTGAGCCATCTCTTGCCTCGTTTAATCCAGTTACATCTCTTAGCATTTGCATATAATGATTATATGAACCAACTAAGCTTTGTATTTTACCTTGTCCTGAATTACTATTTAATTGTTGAATTGGTACTTTTGCTTGATTGTAATCTCCATCTTGAGTATAGCTTCTACCAATAACAGAACCTGTTTGAAAAAACATTCGTAATGCATCTTCAGGATTATAGGCTTGGCCTGTTCCTAGGTCTACTTCATTTAATCCATCAGCATCTATAAAAACACCATCAGGGACTACTCTAGATATTACTTGTTGTAATTTTAAATGTGTTATTTGAATTAAATCAGCAAACGTAATCATACGTCTTGTTAAAGATTCAAAAACACCTTTATACATTCTAGGTGCGCATGCTATATATTCAGGATAAACTTCTTGAGATGCAGACTGTGGTCTAGCCATGTTTTCAGCCATTCTCCACTTTAATAAAATATTTGTACCCATCACCATTACACCCTCATACCAAACATCTATAGTCTTAGAAACTTTTTTAAAGTTTCCTTCTTCCTGCATTTCCTGAGTAGGGTCAAACGTATCTTCTTTTTCTATTACTTTTTCTGCTCCTACTGAATTTACTTTTTTCTTGTAAGTAAACGTATGTGTTGTTTTATAATTAAAAAACAAAACAGTAGCGCTATCTTTACTAAATAAACTATTATTGTAATATTGAGCTGTATTATTGTAATCATACCAACTTTGACTATACTTAGATATTTCATCCATATCCTGTCTTGTCAAACTCGTATCAATTTTTTTCAATTCAGTTATTGGTAATGTTTTAATTTCACCCCAATAAAAACAATCTTCAAAATGAGGATCTTCCGTATAACTATAAACAACATTAGCAGGGTCTACATATTCAATTGAAATACCTGCACCTGGCTTAAATGTATTTTTACACATTGAAACACCTAATACAGTTTGATCGTAGTACAACTGTTTTTGTATTTCGTAATATCTATTTTCAGAAAGTAATGTATTTATTGCTTCTTCTTCTGCTATTTCAATTGAAGGTTTATACTTCAACTGCATATGTAATGCTAATTCTTCTGAAGTATTAGGAACATCTTCTTCTGACGTAGCAAATGTATTTATTCCTAGTTGCTGCTGTACCTGTTTCATAACAGGTTTTGCTAGCATATCTTTTTCTAAATTTACTTGGTATTCACTTCTTTTATCTAAAGACATTCCGTCTTGAGCATAAGCTTTTATTTTGAATACTCTATCAGCCATTCCATTTACAACAATGTCTACAAATTTTGGAATAATAGGTACAGGAGTCCAGTCAAGATTAAGATAACTTAAATCGCCATCTATAGCAAGTTCGTTCTTGTATTTTTGTATTGACTGCTCACCACGAGCATATAGTCTCAATCTATGGAAGTCTGCCCATTGATTGTAGAATCTACTTTGTCCACCATCTTTTCTGAACCATTCATATTGAATAGCTTGTCCTATTTGTAATCCAAACTCAAAGGAATCCTTTTCTTTGTCTGAAACAAATTGACTAGGAAAACCTGTGGGATTTAACGTGATTTTTACATCCTCCATTTATTGTATAATTTGGCTATAACTTCCCTTATTGTCGTATCTTGCAAAGTTAAGTTTTATTTTTGATTTCTTTTTAATGGGTTGATAAAGGTTCTTTTGCGTTGCCATAATAGCTAAGCCAGAACTTATTGACGCATCAAACTTAGTTCTGTTGTTAATGTTAAACCTTGCCCAGTCTTCTAACGTTCTAATAAAATACATAGAACCTATTAAATCTGATTCCCTAAATGTGCCTGACATATCAAAACCTACGTGCTTTTCTATATACGACTCTATAGCTGCTGCGTGTGCTTGTTTTACGTCTTCTGAACTGTTAGGTATTCCTCCTAATTCTTTTTCTGTTTTTGATAATTTAGTATAAATTTTATCAGGCCTGTTCATACTAAAGCCTCTGTATCCTCTATTTTTAAAATGATATAATAAACGAGGTTTATTATTTTCTATTAAAATTGGCATTCCATAAAATACGCAAGCCATAAGAACATCTTCAAAAAATATTTCTGCAGTTTGAGGCCTAGCAATGTATTCTAAAAAAAACTCACTAGTTGGGCCTTCATCCATATGAAACTTAGTCATTCCATGCAAAGCTCCGTTAGAACCACCCCCACCTACTGTTCCTGATATATCGTAGCTATCACAACCAAACGCTCCCATATGGTCATTGCTTGGATATTTAACTCCGTTTTTATAATAATATTTGTTTTGTAATTGCTTGTTAGGAGTCCAAGAAACATAAAATCTACCTCTATCATTTGGTGAAAAAATAACTTCTGTATCTTGAACTCCATTTTTCCAACTAAAAGAACCTCTTGTAACAAACCTATCTTTTATCAAAGAATCATTGTAATCTATCTGCTGATAAATTTTTTGTAAATTAAATAATGATTGCTTGCTTTCATCTCTAAATGCATGAGACTCTGTTCTAGGAAATTGTCTATAATATTCGTTTAATCCATCAGGATCAGACTTTAAACCTTCTACTTCATTATTCCAATGATTGATGACACCCTCATCTATTACGTCTCCAAATGGCCCTTCTAAATCTTCTTTCGGCTCATCAAATACAGGATACCCATAAACATCTATAAATCCTTCATAATTCCATTCCATAGGGATGAAAAGTGAATATAGTCCACTTTTGGTTTGACCATTCTTGTTTCGTTTTCCCACATCGGAATCTGTATATAATTTTTTAAAGTTACCTCCACCTTTTTCTAATGAATTAGATGTACTTCCCATCATACATTTTCCGATAATTCTAGAACCTAATCTTAAACAAGTTTTTGTAACCCTCCAATTATTTAATATGTTGTCAGGTCTTTCCCATTTCCCACTTTCATCGTGAGCAAGTATTTTTAATTTTTCTCCATCGTACGAGTTGTCCCCTGTGTTTTTCCAGTCAATCGTGGTGTCAAGACCTTCGAGTTCCTCAACGGCTTGATTTGCATCAAGTTTCTTTCTGGTGAGTTTTGAGGCAGGGACTCTATAGGCAAGCTCCGTCTTCGGCCTGTCCATACCGTCCTGGATGGGCTTGAAGAAGAAGGGATAGTTAAGTGATATGGGAACGACCTTATCGGTGAACATCTTCTTAGCATCCGACCCTGTCTTTGACAATATGCCAAAACGTGAGTCACGTGAGGTGGTTGCTGCATGCACGAGTTCTGATGAGGACATAAACGAAAAGCCTGAACGCCTGTTTTTAAGATAGCACATTCCGTATGAACGAATGTCTGCTTTGCATGCCTCCCAAAATAAATAGAATAATCTATTGGACTCTCTAAAGTTTGGCTGCCCAACATCAATTTTGGTCCAGCACAAGTACATGTAATGAGAGCCAGTAATATAAGTAGGAACGTTTTTGTTATTAAACCAAAAACCTTTTTCACGCCTTTCAAATTCTTTGTCAATATAGTCATACCATTTTTCTTTAAAAGTATCAGGATATTTATCCCAATCAAATACATTCTTTATTTTACTTAATTCTTTAGGATATTCTAATTTATCCCAATAATTATTTTTAAAACTATGAACATCTTTTACTTTTGGTAAGGCTATTCGTAATTTTTGTATTTCATATACATCACCAATTGTGCCGTCTTTTGAAATAATAACAATGTCATATTCTTTATTATATCCATACTTCCATGCCTTCTTTTTATTGTAAGAATTCAATACCTTTTCAGGCACAACATTTTCAAGTATTTTATATAAAGTTTGTGTATACATTATTTTGACCTACCTTCTGCAAAGCCTTTAAATAGCGCTGCTTTTGTTTCTACGTTTTCTGTATTAATCATATTGTTTTCTTCTTCAATTTTAGATAAAATTTCAAAAGCGTCAAATATAGCTAACTTCTTAGAAGCCGCTGCGTTCTTTAATCTATCTGCTGCAATATCAGGAGCTAATCCATCTAGGTCTTTTTTTAATATACCTTCGTTAGCGACTTTTATAAGCTCTTTTACAGCTTTTTTTCCTGCTTTAATTATTTCTAATTTTAATTCTATATTATTCATGAAACCATTGTTATGTTATTAGTAAACATTCTGTATAATTTTTCACCGTCTAAATTATACTCATATTCGCTATCAGGTTGAAAATAAACTTTATCACCTACATTAACTCCTTTTTCTATTAAAGAATCATTAGTATATTTAATTAAACCTGCTAAAGGTTCTTCGTCTTGATGTGTTTTAAGGTAATTGTTTTTTTTAGGTAAAGGTTTTACCATGCAGTATTTTGAGTGGCATGACCAAGTGTCTTTACTTTTAAACATAAAAAATTGATCGAAATCAATAAAAAACAAATTATCTTTAAAAAAACTCTTTCCACTTCTCTCTACTCCTTTCATGTCATTATAATATTTAAAAACATTATGATGAACTAAAAGTGTGTCTCCTATTTTAATAGGGCCTGAATAGTTTATTGGTGTTTCAACAACTATTGCATATCTATTTGATACGGTATGATCTTCTTTTGATGTGCTTGTTATAAAATTAACATTTCCAATCTTTTTAGTATTATCATACCTTTTGTCATTGCTTGGTTTTACAATGAAATAAAAAGGTGATTTCATTCAAAATTTATATTATATTCGATTGATATTGGCATATTTGAATTAAACTCTTTCCAGAGAAATATTTCTCCTTGTTTGTTTTCAATCCATATTTTTATTGAATCATTTTCAGATACATATTTTATTAAATGTATAATATAATTTGCATTTAAAATTTCTTGATTTACAATATAGTGCATTGCACTCGATTTATAGTCTGCTCCGACTGATATTTTTCTTATATCCATTTTATTTTATTTAAGGTGGAAAACAGTATCCTAAATCTTGCACAAAATAATTGCCTGCCTTAAGATCAAAACGAACCTCTATCCATTGGCTAAAACAATAAGTAGTATAATAGAATCCTGCAAGTACTTTACAATCTTCTCCAGAGTTATTACTACAAATTTTATTTCCAAGTTGAATACAGTTACTATTACTTCCAAGGTAATATAATGTTAAAGTAGGTTTTGTTCCACAAGATTTACTATTGTAGCTTCTTTCAGGCCCATAAGCATTAAAAGATCTCCATACTATTTGATTTCCGTAATTTCTAAAATTTAGTAAATTATCTTTATTACCTGCATACAAAGGATCAAACTGAGCTGAATCCGCAAATTTAAAAAGGTCTGAAAGATTGTCGTAGTTTCCCACAGCAGTCCTTACATCAGACATATCAAATGTGGTTGTATTAGGTACAGCCATTACTTTTCAAGTTTTGCTAAACGAGATTCTAGCTCTGAAATTTTAGCTATTAATAAATCTACGTATTTAACTGATTTAAAACCGTCTTCATCTTGACTAACAAACTCAGGATGAGATTTTTCTAAATCTTGAGCTATAACACCTGTTCTATAATCTCCTTCTTCTTCTTTCATTTCAAAAGACTTCCAATCAACATCTATTTTTGTTGGTTCTAAATCTTTTATTTTTGTTTTTAAACGCTCATCAGAAGACAATATAAAGTTAGTAGCTCTAACTGTAGAGGTAAATCTACCTGTACCTGTTACATCAAAATTGTAAGAAGCAGAGCCTGCACCAACTTTTACCCTATTATTACTTTGAAGGTTTAAAGTTGTATTTCCTGAATTATAAAAAGTAATGTCAGATGAATCGCCAGACATGTATGCTTCACCACCAAGTCCATCAATATCTCCTAGTTCAAATTCCCCTGTAGTAGGGTCTAGAGTGAAACCTCGGTCACCTGAATCAGAAAATTCAACATCTCCATTTACGACAAATTTAGAGCCAGGTGTCAAAGTACCTACGCCCACATTTCCATTATAACGAATGGTCATCCAATCTTGAGGAGAACTACCTGAATTAGTCGATGCAGTTCCAAATCTTAAATTACCTCCACCTCCTGAACCTGAACCTGCGGAATTTTGATTTACAGTCCTTATATATGCATTTGCATAACCAGTAGTAGAGTCATCTTTGTGAGCAAACTGAACTCTTCCAATCTCTTGACCTGCTGATACAGTTCCATCCAAGCACATTAACTGCAACACACCTGGTGCGCTGTTTGGAACAGGTTCAACTGGTGTAGCAACAATAAGATTAGGGGTTAATCCAAAATTAGGCGCTGAATACAGTGGAGACCCTATAGCTGCAGTTGTACCAACTTTTAATGTAGTAGATACTTCTGCTGATGTTAATAATTGTATAGCCATTATTTGTTTTATATATTATATAGGCACACTACATTACATAGTGTGCCTATAAAAAAGTTTATCCTACATATGTAAGAAGCACTATGTAACTTCCATCTGCAATTGTACCTGCAAAAGCAACAGTTAAATCAGCACCACTTCTAGTTGTTTCAGCAAATACTGTATCTCCAACTGAAGACATAACTTCAACTTTTACATCTAAAGCATCATTTACTCCACCTCCAAATACAGCTGCATTTGAAACATCTACAATAAATTTAGTTGTTCCGCCTCCTGTAGTTCTTGTTACTGCTCCTGAAGCACTAGTTAATGTAAGTCTTTTTCCTAATGCACCTGTAACTACAGAGTTTAATGCATATCTACCATCTAAATCAACAGTTACATTTCCTAAACCTTGTCTTGCTGCAGTTAATATACCATTACCTGTGTTAAAAGATAAAGAAGTTAAATAGTTGTTAGTTCCTGTTGAAGGAGTTACCCAACTACCATCACCACGTAAGAACGTACTACTTGAACCTCCTGAAGGAACGTGACCAACTTTAGTTGAACCTGCATAAGCCATTGACTGAACTTTAACATTACCTGTAGTTGGATTAACCACAATTGGCGTTCCTGAAGAAGTCCCTGGACTTACTTCATCTACACTAGTTACAGTTTGAGTATTTGTATTTACCCATGGTACGTTAACTACTAAGTTGTCTCCTGAGTCAACTTGAACCTTATATGTTCTAGATGCAGTAGTACTTGAAGAGTTAGCAGCTGTTAAATTTGTGCCATCTACATTTGCGTTTATAGTATTACCTGATAAACTTAAACCTGTTCCTGCAGCTCTTTGCGTGTTTGTGTTTGTTGGTGTTACCCATGAACCATCACCTCTTAAGAAAGTAGTACTTCCACCCCCATCAGGAACAATACCTAATGTTGAACCACCACTATAAACATCAGAAGAAACCCATCCGTTTGATGTTACACTAAAGTGAGCTGAATTAAATCCTGCAATACCTTTTGTTGTTGCTCCATCACTTGAACCTGCTGTTGCAACACCTATGTTGTTTTGAACTACTGTCCAATTAGCTAGTGCGGTTGGAGCATCTGATTCTGCAATAAGTAAATCACCATCTTCAACTGTTTCTCCAAAGAATTGTCCTGCAGTTGTTACTGCATATGTCCAACCTTGTTTAATAGATGAACTTGGATTTGAATCCAAGTCAGGTGAGTTGGTTGCTGCGTTATATCCTCCTTGGAAAATTAAAGCTCCTGAACCTGCTAGTGTAGAATCTACATAGCTTTTAGAAGCTGCTGAACCTGCTGCTGTTGGAGTTACTGGAACACTTAACTGTCCTGTAAAAGAACCTGTACCTGTAACGCTTAAAATACCGCCTGTCATTGTTATATTGTCTCCAACTGTTAAGTCAGAAGTAATTGTAACGTCATTTGGTAATCCAACAAATATTGTCCCTCCTGCTCCTGCAGTTTCAGTAACTTGTATTTCATTAGATGTACCACTAAGAGTAATGCTTGTATCAGTTCCTGAACTAGCATCTAATTCTACTTTAGCGGTATTTGCACCACCTGCTCCAACTTTTACCTGATAAGTTGTGTTTGTATTTGGGTTAGCAGGTAAAGTAAATGTTGTTACTTCATGACCTGTAACGTGTCCTGTAGCATTTGTTGTTACGTCTGTATATGCATCGAATGTCCCTCCAAATGATAAAGAAGCAGTATCTGTAGTTTCTGTATCAGACTGACTTGCGTGAGAAATATTTACAGAACCACTTGACCCACCACCTGTTATTGGCGATGTTGTACTTACATTTGTAATATCTCCTTGAGGTGCTAAAGCTATTAAACTTGATACAGCAATTTCTTTTACTGTACTATCTGTTGCATCCTCATATAAAATTTTATCAGAAGCAACTATAGCTGTTCCATCTGGAGCAGAATCTATAATGTTATTTGCACCTGAATAATCTACAGCTAATGATACTGAACCTGAAGTTCCTCCACCTTGAAGACCTGCTCCTGCACTTACTGCAGTAATATCTCCTTGTGGAATAGATGGGAAAGTTACTAAATTACCTGCACCATTAATATACTGAGAAGTTGTACCGTTCATTGTTATATTAACGGACGGATTAATTGTAGCAGTTCCTCCAATTCCAGCTGTAAATGCATTACCTGCATGTGTAGCTGCAACAGATGTTACTGTACCATCATATTGATCATTTGTTGTAATTGTAATTGTAGAACCTGAACGTGTTACACTAGCTGTACCACCACCTGTAAATAAAATACTATCAGTACTTGATGGATTAGAAGCCACTAAATTAACTGTAGAAGTTCCATTACCTGAACCTGTAGCAGTTAAATCATAGGTTGTGTTTGTATCAGCAGAAGATTGAAGGGCTACCCAACTTCCTCCTTCACCAACTTTCAGCTTATCGTCTGTGGTGTTGTAATATAACTGACCATCAACAGGAGTTCCTGCAGCTGCGTCATTTATTTCGTTTTGAATTTTTGCATTGAATAACTCATTTTTGTTGAAGTCAATGCTGTTTAAAAAATTAATTGCCATGTTGTTTTTTTTAGTTTAAATAAGCTTTACCTGCAAAGGCTGCTGAAAATGTTAATGTTACGTTGTTATTATCTATATATTCGACTTCGCCATGAATGACAAATTCATTGGTATTTACGACTGATACTGATGGAAACCTAGCTAAATTATGCTGTATATTCCATGTTACAGATGAAACTCCTTGTGTAAAAGTAAAAGTTGAATCTGTATTATCCTGCCATGTTGCTTGTAATGTTCCACCATCTTCACGATCCAAGGTTAATGTTTTATTAGTAGACCCTGTTACTGTTGCTTTATATATTGAAGCTTCATAAGCAGTTGCCCAATCCTGGGAATCATAACCATCAGCTGTAATAGTTCCTGAAAAATCTACATCAGATGATACTTTTAAATTACCTAAAACATTATCTATATAAGCATCTGTTCCATCATGAAAAATACTAAGCTCATTTCCTGACCCCCACAATGACTTTACATTGTTACCATGGTAAGTAGGCCCATTCATTATTCCACCTGCAACAGGTAAATAAGGGCCTCCTGTAACATAAATGCTTGTGTCTAATGAACCATCTCCTTTTAAAAATTGAGAAGCATTACCACCTATGATTACAAACTCATTTGAAATGTACTTTTTAATTACAGCCATTTATTACCAGTTCTTTTGTACTATATTTACCCATGCATATGAAGTAGCACCATCTTGCATCACCATATCTATATAACTATTGTTACCACTTACTCTATATCTTATTGAACCAACAGTATTTGCAGTTGGTGAAGCGCTAGTGTCAGCGATTTTTATAGCACCAGCTACATCTAATTTTGCATATGGAACTGCAACTCCTATTCCAACTTCAGCATTTGTATCTGTTAAGATTGTACCATTTGCATCATCAAACAAGAAACTAGTGCCATTATTACCACCAGAGCTTAAAAGTAATTTATCATTAGTAGTATAAATATTATCTTGACTGCCAGTTCCACTTAACCTTATACTTCCTTCTACTTCTAATCTTTCAGCAGCTGCTGCACCTGTACCTATTCTTACACTTCCACCTTTTACAAGAACTGTTCTAGCACTAGCATCATCATAAAGACCTAAAGCAGCTCCATTGCCATCTACATCTCCAATATTTATAATGCTGTTAGCTGGTACTGCTTCAGCAAATGCAACTCCAAATGAAGCATATCTTCCTAAGTTATAATGATTATCAAAAGCGTATGATGGAGTAACCGTTCCAAGTCCAATTCCTGACCCTCCTTCAAACATTATACTGTTTCCAACAGCTGTATTGCTATTCCATTTAGTAATGTAGTCTTGAGTTCCAGAACCTGTAACTGTACCTCCACCTCCACCACCTGTGGATACTTCGATTACGTTACCACTTGCATCAACACCTAAATTATATGTGGCAGTTCCTGTTATTGTTCCACCTCCATATGATGGTAATTTTAATTCACCATTTTTATTTAAAACTAAGGCATTACTTTTAGTATTAATATCTTGTCCATTACCGATAGTAAATAAATCATCAGTACCAACCCAAGTATTTACACTTGGACTACTTGGAGGTAAATTAAATGAACCTAATACTGTTTCTTTAAAAGAAGTTCCTTCTAATCCATTTCCAATTACTACTTGAGTATCTCCCTTAACTAGTAAGTTGTTTCCTATACCAACACTTCTTTTTAAATCAACTACTATATCAGCTCCAATTGCTACAGTATTATTAGCATCTGCTTTTGCATTATCACCCATTGCAATAGCTGAATCTCCGTTTGTGTTAGATAAATAACCTGCTGCAAAAGCATAATCTCCTAATGCAGAAGTTCTATATCCCATTGCTGTTCCTGCAGCTCCTGTTGCAGTTGATTCAAATCCTGAAGCAAATGAATCACCTCCTGAAGCAACTGTTGAATTGTTTAATGCTACTGAAGCACTACCTGAAGCTGTAGTTGCTAATCCTAAAGCTACTGCTGCTGCAGAAGATGCTGTGTTTGACTTACCAATTGCAGTACCATTGAGTCCTGTAGCTTGGTTTTCTTGTCCTATTCCAACACTATAATCCGCTGTAGAGCCGTTCTTGTATCCAAATGCAATACTCCATTTTCCTAGAGCATCATTATCTGTACCTATCGCAACTGCACCTTCTTTTTCAACCTGATTTTCATAACCTAAAGCAATTCCATTTGTTGCAGGTGCTTTAACTACATTATCACGACCTATTCCTGTACCGCTAGTAGATTCAACTGTATTACCTTTACCTACAGCAAAAGAAAATTCTCCGCTTACAATACTTGAAGCTCCCATTACAACTGCACCAATTGCAGTTGCAGCAACATTGTTTCCATCACCTATAGCGACTGAACTAGCCCCTAATGCATTGTTTCCTGAACCTATTGCAACTCCACCTGCATTACCTGCTGAACCTGCAACATTACTTGAACCTATTACTATTGAGAAATCTTGTTCTGCAATACTATCTTTACCTAAAGCTATAGAGCTATTCCCTTTTGCAGTAAGATCTGTACCTATAGATGTTGAAGCTTGTCCTTGAGCAAATGAATTTTCTCCAAATGCAAAAGAAGCTTGTTGTGAAGCAATAGAATCTTTACCTCCTGCAAAAGAATGTTGTCCTATTGATTCAGATGAATCTCCAAAAGCTACAGAATAATCTCCTGTAGATTTCGCTTGTTTACCAGCTGCAAATGATGCTTCACCTGTTGAAATACTTGTCTCTCCCAATGCAGCAGAATATTTTCCATCTGCTGTTGCGCTACTTCCCATTGCAACAGAAGCTGTCCCATTTGCAGTTGATTCAAAACCTGCGGCAAATGAATAATCACCAGTTGCTGTAGTTTGATTTCCAAAAGCTTGTGAAGCTCCTCCTTGAGCATCAGTAGCATAACCTGCACTAAAAGATTGATTTCCTGTTGCACTTGAATCAGACCCAAAGGAATTAGCATAATCTCCATTTGAAGAAAATGCGTCATTAAAGATTAAAGAATTAGTTCCTGCTCCTAGTTTTATTGGTGCATCACCAAGCTCTCTTGGTGCTGTCCATATTGCTATATTTCCTGTTGTACCTTGCCCTGTTAATACAGAGGAGTTGTCAATTTTATCCCAAAAAACATTTCCTGCAATATCTTCAGAGATAATTGCCCAATCACCTGGCTCCCAATCTGTAATTGTTCCACCTGCGGCATCTGTTAAAGGAGTTGTTCCTGGAACTGATACTACCCAATATTTACCTGTATTATCAGCAGTTAATGGATAAACCTGTAAATCAGGTACATTTGTTAAAGCATCCCAAGCTGATTGGTATTCTAATCCTGAACCTTGGAAGTTTTGCCAAGTTACTTGTCCGTTTCCATCTGAAACTAAAACTTGTTCAGAATTACCTAAAGTACTTGTAGAATCTTTTACAGGCCCTTGAATACTTAATACTGATTCAATGCTTGCTTCAGTAGTATCATCAGTTCCTAATGTTGTGTTTCCTCCTACAGTTAATGTTCCTGCTAAAGCAGAATTACCTGTTACTATTAAATTACTTCCTACAGTTACTTTTTGAGCAACTTCTAAATTACCAACTCCTGAACCGTCATTTAAGTAAACGGTTGTACCAAGGACTTCGCTGACTTTTCCACCCAGCGAAGCCGTATCTTGATAAAATAATGAATTTACTAATTTTACAGATTCCAATCCTGCTGTTGCAGCAGTAAAAATAGGAAGCCTGTATGACACACCATCAAATGCTGCGTCAATAATAAAATTAGCAATACCTTGTATTGTAAATGTTTTTGTTTGAAGACCAATTGGAGTAGAGTTAGCCGCTGTTCCAATTAAATAATCTGCCCCTTCAATCGGTGATTGACCAGGGTACGATAAAGTATTGCTAATTTTTGCCATCTTATTCTTTTTCTTTTTCTTTTATTTCACCTGTTTGCAAGTTAATAGTTGTGTTTTCTCCGTATTTCTTTACAAGATTAACTTCTAAATCTGAGAATTTTTTTCTAACTTCTTGTACTTGCTCTATTATTAGGTGCTTTTGTAATTCTAAATCACCTAATTGAGTTTTTAAGTTTACAAAATCTGAATTCAAAGTTTGTAATTCTACTAGTTCTGTCTTTTTTAAATTTTTCATTTTATTAAATTATGGTTATTATGCAAAGGTATGAATTATTCTTTAGTTTTCTTTGAAGCTTTCTCCCAACTTCTTCCAACAAAATAAGCTCCATATACTGTTACGAGCAATGTTTGAAAAATAGGAATGTATTCTTTTGATATTGTAAAGCTTCCAATGTTTCCATCCGTAAAACATAATGCAGTAAATATTACTGTCAAATATATTAGTACCATTGGACGAATATTTTTGGATAAGACTGAATCTGATGCCATGTCAAATTTCCAACGTTCGGTAACTTGTTCTTGAGCTTCTTTATCAGCTTGTTCTAAAATTTTTGTAATTTTTTGTTTTGCCTCTAACCTTTCTTCATCAGTAGTTATAAGCTCATCTAATACTTCGCCAACATCTTTTATTACATTTCCGCTGAGCCATTGCCATAGTTTTTTCATAAATACTTATATTCTTTTGTTGCGTCAAAACTTGGACATGCTTTTGCAGCAAAATCTCGATGAGAATGTATTACTGCTTTTGGAAAAGCTTTTTTAAGAAATATCAGCAAAGTTAAAATACTGTCTTTTTGTTGATCAGTTCTATTATCTACTGCTTCGTATTTGCCGTCTTCTCCTCTTTCTTCTTCAACTCCACCTGCGTAACAAATACCTATGCTGTTTTTATTGTGGCCTTTTGTATGAGCGCCTTGTTTCTCTAAAGGTCTGCCAAATTCAATTAAACCACCTCTTTTTATAAAAAAATGGTAGCCAATACCTGACCACCCTCTTTTTTTGTGCCACTTGTCAACCTCTTTCACATCTATATCATGTGAAGGTCTGGTTGCTGAGCAATGAACTATAATTTTATCTATTTTTCTTTTCATTATAATTAATCCATATTCTTTGAGCCGTATAAACTATAGAAGCTGCTAATAGAATTAATTTTAATACCATCTCTACGTGTGTAAAAGACACAGCTAAACTCACCAAATTTAAAGCATATATTTTTATATCTTGCATCGTCATTATTCTCTTATAAGTATGTAATTCACTTCTAAGTCTAATAATGCACTATTATCTTGCGTATATTCTACCATAGCGCTACTATTTCTCCTGCTGTAGTTCCTGTGTCAAATACTTGTAAAACATTTACAGGAAAAAATTGACCTGCATAACATCCAACAAATATGACATCATCTCCACCAACAGTCTTTACTCGAACATTTCCTGGAAGTCCAATATATAAAGCACATCCATTATTTGTACCTCCTGTAACACTTGGAATTTGATCCGTATCACTTGGAACTACTAATGCTGCTCTACCTGCTTGTAATTTTTGATAAGCCATAGTTTATTTATTATAAGGGAACATTCTGTTTAAATTATCACGTCTTTGACCACACCCACAAGGCTTCCCTGTTACCTTACTAACTGTATCTACAACCTTTTTAATTCCAGTTGCTTTGGTTAATTTTTCAACGCTATCTCCTAATCCTCTTGATTTCATTTCTTACAAGTACATAATTTGTTTGGACACTTGTCAATTACTTTAAAAGTTAAAGACATTATAGCGTAATTCCAAGCACATTGAAATTTACACCAAACTCTTTGCATCCACAATCCTAATTTTACAAAAGCTTTCCCCATTTATTTTTTTATTAATCCTCCGATTTTTTTCTTTACATTGTTGATACACTCATAAGACATGTTGTGATCTCCTCCATAAGAATGTCCGTAATCTTTTTTAGACATTGCTTTAGATTCGTCTCTACGATCTTTTAGTGATTGTTTCTTTTTTCCGTTTTTTGCTGCGATTGATTCATCTAAGCGTGAGTTGTAACCTTGTGCCATAATAAATTGTTTTTGTATTTTACAAATATACTAATATTTTAATACTTATTTTCTAGACTTAGCCCCCACACACTTCCATCTCTTTCTAGACAAATTGTTTGGAGTATTAGGATTGTTTCTTTTTTTTGCTGACAATCTTTTTTTTATACCTAAACTTCTCGCACAATAACTATCTCCTTTGCTTGTTCCAGGTCTTACTCTTGGGCCTCCACCTTTTGCTTTTCCTGCCTGTCCGTAGCTAACTTTTTTACCTGTTGAGGTAATTTTAACTTTTGCTTTTCCTGCTCTTGGTTTTGCCATTACTTTGTATATTTTTTAGTCACTTTCGCTGCCTTAGTATTGGAAACAACTGTTTTTCCTTTTTTACCTGCTGCTTTTTTCTTTCTTGCTGTTTTGGCTCTTGCTGCTTTACTCATGCTTTTTGCTTTTGCTAATGGCAAACACCTATCTGGATTTTTTTTGTTTTTGCTAGTACCGCACTCTCCTTTGATAGAACCATCAGTTCCAATGCGTACCCACTTTTCTGCTCTCCATTTAGCTAACTCACCCATCTATATAAATTTATGAACCACAGCCTACGCACTCTATATAAGAATCTGTTGGCTTAATTCCTTTTAACTTCATTTCATACTTATGAATTACATCAGCAAACATCATTTGCTCTTCAAAATCATCAGATAATTCTTTCATCTTTTTTACCGATTCAATATATTGAAGCGTATACTTTATAGTATCTTTATCCATTACTTTCCGTATTTAGGGTCTTTACAATATTTACTTGCCGCCATATTTGCATATGCGGATGGATATGTATCAAACTTTTTCTTAGCCCATGCTATTCCTGCAGGACAAATTTTATTTCCTTTTGTTTTACCTTTTTTTGCCATAATTAAAATGATGTTGTTTCAAACACTAAAGTTACTTCTATTTCTGAATTTGAAGTAGGGATAGTTGCTCCTGATGTCTGTACTCCTGATACATTAATAATTGTTCCTGCAGCTAAAGATACTGAAGGGCTAATTGCATTTTGACTTTTAAATGGATAAGTTCCATTGTCAGAATCTGTTAAATCAATTCCGTTTATGTTTTGAGGCGTTGTATAATTTGCAGTATCTGTAGTAGCTCCACTTGTATTTGACATTGCTCTTAATTGAATTTTATAAACTCCACCAACTGGAATACCTACTACGGCATCATCTGATATCCATTTATAACTTATACCAATTAACTTTGCGTCTACAGGAATAACTAATACTGAAGAATGATCTGCTGCAGGAACTGAACTAATTCCAAACTCTAAAGTATCACCAAAAATACCAGGGTCTCCACCAAAAACGTTTTGAAATGTTCCTGTAACCATGTACACAGAACCTCTTTTTGTATCTATTTGAACTGCATTTGGTGTGCCAGGGGATAAATCTGTTAAAACAATATTGTCTCCTGCAACAAGAGTTACTTTGTCTAATCCTCCATTATTGTCTGTTAATGAAACTGCATAATCAGTTACATCACTTACGCTTCCTGATAAGTCGTATCTTAATCCTACTTTTTCAGATGCTATTTGAACATTTTCTGTCCCTGTGTATCCTACCAAAAAGTCTACATCCGCTTGATCTGTCTTTAATTCAAATTGTGAAAATTTCTTATTTGCCATTTTTATTTATTTTAAGGAGTTACGCATAGTTCTGGAATCATTCTGCTATCTCCAATTACTGTTTCTTGCTCACAAAAATCATCTAACTCTGTTATAATAAAACAGATTTCAGGTATATCTTCGTTTCTTTTATCTTGAAAAGGTATTCCGTTTCCTATAGCTGCTCCTAGTCCCATTATTTTTCTTTTAACGGTTTTAGTGCTTTCGCAGCTGGCCCTCTTAAAGCTTCTCGTTTAGCTCTTTGGGCAGCAAGCATTTCAAAGTTTTGATTATTGAAATTACTTTCAGCCCTTTCTTTAGCCACGTGAGTTTTTAGTTGCTTATTAGCTTCTTCACATTGCTTTCTTTTCTTTGGATCTTTTACTGACTCACATCCCATAGTTTTATTTTTTTTTATTTACCTCCTGTATTACCTTTATTTTTTCTTCCTTTTCCTTTTTTCCCTCTAGCTCTTTTGTCTCCAGGAGTGTTAGTCTTACTACCTCGATTCTTTTTTTCAGACTCAAGAACATATCTTCCTTTTCCTTTATGGGAAACATCTAATCCATCATAGTTGCCGTAAGTTCCTTTCTTTCGGTTTTCTCGGTTATCAGCAACACGTTGTTTTATTGATTTTCTTTTTTTATTATACTTAGCTTGGTAGGCTCTATGTTTTTTTCTAGCCTCTGGGTTGTCTCGGTAAAATTTAGCTGTTCTACTTAATGCCATAATAAATAAGTTATCTTTGCAAAGATACAAATTTAATTAAATGAAAATTCGAAGAAAGATTAGCAAGGTATATGCTAGATATCAACCTAAAAGTGATTATCTAAAATATTGGAAAGTCGTAAAACAATGGGCTAAGGTCAAATACGGATTAGGTACTGCTGATATTGAAATGCTTTTGTTTTTATATAGTGAAGAACTATTTACTCAAAAAGACTTTGAGGAATTCAACGAGATAATGTCTTGGGATAAAAACAGATTTCACAATCTATTAAAAGATAAACTAATTGTCGTATGGCGTAAACGTAAAGGGCGTGAGTCTACATTATATGAGCTTGGGTTTTCTGGTAAGCGCATATGCGCTTCGATTTATAAAAAATTAAACATGGAAGAAACCGTCTCTGAGGACAGAAGACGGAATCCTATGTTTGATCCTAATGCTGATTATTCTCAAAAAGTTTATCGTAAGATAATTAAGAAAATGAATCAAGAGATAAAAAAAAATCTGTAAAGATTTTTCGATTTTCTTTACAGATTAATTAGTATATGTATAAAATATTAGAGAACTACTACAATATCTCTTTCATATATAATTGTAACTACCTCTTCTTCTAACATCATTTTGTGACCTGCGTTTTTATCATAATAAATAACGTCACCCTCAGATACTACAGACACTTCAGTCCCTGGAATCTTTATCAAACCTTTTTTGTACCTTAGCAAGTTACTATCGTCAGACGTTAGTAAAATACCTGACTCAGTTTTCTGCTGTTCTTTGATTTCTGTAATTACAATGTACTTACCTATTGCTTTCATATTATTTTCTTTTCATTGTTACAATTGCATTGGTGCTTAATATTGTTGTCGCTACACTTACTGCATTTTTCAACGCATTCTTTGTAACTTTTGCAGGATCTATAACTCCCATCTTGTACATGTCGCCAAAAACTTTATTTTTTACGTCATATCCAAAATTATGTGGAGCATCTGCACAACTACAAATTTTATCTCTAATTTCTTTTATGTTTTCACCTGCATTTGTAAGTATCTGCTCTAGTGGTGAAATCAAAGCTCCGTACATAACGTCATTTGAGTCTCCGTCTCCTAGTTTTTCTGCACATCTCAAAAGAGCTACCCCTCCTCCTGGAAGAATTCCTTCTTCAATCGCTGATTTTACTGCACATACTGCATCTTCTACACGATCATACTTTTCTTTCTGCTCAATATCAGAATCAGCCCCAACATAAATTACGCCTACAGCTCCTGACAACAATGCAATACGTTCGGTAATGAAATCTCTTTCTTTCTTGTCCTTATTGTTTTCTTTCTGAACTTTCAACTCAGAAATTCTAGACTTAGCATCTTGAACTTCGTCATTCATAATTACAGTTCCATCTTTTCCTACAATAATTTTATCAGCATGTCCTAAATCTTCCATTGTCAACATCCCAATGTTGTCGCCCTGCGACTCGCTAAAATATTTTGCACCTATTGCCAAAGCAATATCACTCATCAGTTCATTTGTTTTGTAACCAAACGATGGTGGTATAATATTACAGAGCTTTAAATTATTCTGAACTACATTCGCTGCTAATGTGTTTGTTACATTTTGAGAACAGTTCCCAATCACTAGAAGTTTTTTGTTTTGGTTTATTATTGGCTTTAATATATTTTCAATCTGAAGTATATTGGTAATCTCCATGTCCGTCATCAAAACATATACATCATCTAGTATACATTCATCGTTTCTGTGATTATTGATAAATAGCTTTGAAGAATATCCTCTGTCAATCTTAATTCCTTTAGTTACCTCGTAGTATGTTTTTTCAGTCTTACTATTTTCTACTGTAAGTATTCCGTCTTTACCCAACTCTTTGTACGCACTAGCAATCATCTTTCCTAAAACAGAATCGTTGTTCGCAGATATTGTAGCAACATCACGTAATGTTTTTCCAGTTACTTTTTTTGATGAACTGCTTAAAGATTTTATTACCTCCTCTGAATGAGACTTGATGTCTCTAATTAATTGTGTGGTATTTATCTCAGGGTTTCTCTGAATCAAACGCATTCCTTCCTTTACAATAGCCTCAGTTAAAACAATCGCAGTAGTAGTTCCGTCTCCTGCTGAGGTTGCTGTTCGGTCTGCAGCCTCCTTCATCATAGTAATTGCTAGATTCTCTACCGAGTCTTCTAAGTCAATTGATTTAGCTACAGTCACACCGTCTTTTGTAATTGTAATTCCTCCTCTGTGGTTTGGTGATTCTATTAATACTGTTTTGCCGAGTGGCCCTAATGTACTTTTAACTGCTCTGGAAATTGTAGTGATTCCGTTTAATAATTTGTCTCTCCCCTCTTGATCGAAGGATAATTCTTTTGGATTCATATTTTCATTTTATTAGATTAATGCAAATATACAAAAATTAAAGTTCATGACGAATGTCGATTTTATGTTTCTATATATATATATATAGTAATTATACTATTTATATTTTTTATTATCTATATAATTAGAATAAAAACCGACATAATCGACATAAAAGATAGTTAATAGTTAGAAATCAGTTAGTTACAAGAAAAATAATCGACACAAAATCGACATAGGCCGACATAAAACGACACAAAAAAGGGGCTAACCGAAGTTAAACCCCTTTCTCTGAGAAACACAATATAAATTGTGGGAAGAAATTATTTATATATACTAAAGAAATTCTTTTTAGCTTCTGCTAATTCAATTCCTTCAGCTATCATACTAATATCCTTAGCACGATCTTTAGCTTTTTTAAAGCTAGCTAATTTTTTAATCCCCATTTCGTAATACTGTCCATGACCATCTAGCTCATGTTTGTTACGTGAAGACATATACTCTTTCATTATCGGTTTTTTACTAATCATATCATTGCCATTTAAAATGTAAACTTATTATTCCTAGGTAAATTATTAATTCACCAAAATCATAACTTTCATCTTTATTATAAAGACTCCAGCCAATTGCAATCCCAACAGGGATCCTGTTTTGTATTTCTATTTCCCATGCTTCCATTTACAAATATACAAAATTAATATCACTTATAAAGAGGCTCTGGGTAATAATATAAAATACAGCGATCATCCCTCATCGGAAGGCGATCTTTTTTTTGATAGGGGGGGTACTTTTAAAAGCCGTTTTTATTGTTGCATCTTTTTAGCTTTTTGCTACACCCCACACCCCCACACCACCACCACCACCCACGCCCCACGCCCCCACGCCATGCCACGCACCCACACACACACACAAAACAAACCCTTTGCCCCCTTTGTTTTTGTTTTACACAATACTAAAGAAAGGGTTAACAATGCCCTAATTTTTTAAAATGCTTAACTTTTTTAATACTAAACCCACCAAAAAAAACACACCAAAACACAATAAAAACCTATTGAATAAATTTATTTTTAAATTATTTTGAATTTTTATTTTGCGATTTCCAGCATTACTTTGACGACTTAAGACGCTGATAATCAACAATTTAACTATTCATTTTAAAAGCTCAGTTAAAAAGATCAAGAATTTATTTTGTTTTATTTTTGTTTTTATTTTGTCTAATAAATAAAAAAGCCTTAGATTTGTAACGGCAATGAAGCCAAACAACTTAAATTTTTATTATTATGAAGAATTCAATTAAAAGTAATTCAGTAGTTAACACAATCGCAACGGCTAAAAAAGTCGTAACACGTAAACCAATGACAAACGCACAAAAAGAGGCAATCGCTAAAAAACGTGCATTAAACCCACAATTTGCGAACGTGCAAAGTGCTAGAAGAAAAACCGAAAAGAACGCATATAAAACCGATGCGATGCTTTGCTTGTTAGAGGTAAAAAGAACGGCAAAACTTGACAATGTTAGCACGAAATCGCACAAAAATATTGCGTACCAAAACGAGTGCAAAAAAGCTATTAATTTTTTAACCTCTGAAAAAAACAAGGCTAAATTTATTCCTTTGTTATCTGAAGCCGTAACACTAATTAAAGGGAATTTTAACGTATATAGATTTGAACAACTTATTCAAGGCATAACAAAGCTACAAATCGAAAAAGGTTTGGATTTTGAGACCTCTTTAAATGCTATTATTTCGGCTAAATTAGTCAAAGCATAGTTACCACCAAAACCCCCTTTAAACGTCTTTAGGGCGTTGCAAAACTCATATTTTGAGGGGGTTCTAAAGACAAAAAAAGTCTATAAAATTGCACCTCTTTAGCGTATCGCAAAGCGTACGTTTTAAAGGTAGGATTTTAAAAATGTTTTTGTATCGCAAAGCGTACAAGCGTAAAAGTTTTTTTAATCTCGTTCTTTGACATATTGGATACTTGAAACAATTCTATTGTTAGTTAGTAGATAAAGAGAGTCGGCACCTATACGACACAAGGGTAATCTATGCCCTTACTAAACTCAAGATGAAACTCAAAACAAGTATTCAGGCACGTAAAAAATTACAACGTAATACAAAGCACCTCAAGGGGTAATCTATGGCAACGCCTAGACTATCAAAAACACCTTGTACACGTATGGCAACGCCTATGGCTTAAAGTATTTAGATAACTGATAACCTACCAAATTGTATGAGGTAGAGGCTATGTAAGGGTAAAGTATCAAGACTACCTATAAAGCATAGAGTGAACTATATTATTTCGATATAGTAGAGAGCCGTAAAATTGCCTCTCGTTATTACTAGAACGGACAGACAGACACACCTAGCAAGTGGAGAGTCTGTGTTGTAAACCGAAAGAGAAACGATATTACAGAGATACAATATTGGGAAGACAGGAATGTATCAAGGTAATATGTTTGGCATGTAGTTAGGACTGCTGAGGGTTCGAATCCCTCCATGCCATCTAATCAATTAATAATTTACAAATGAGAAAACGTATCAAAACCAACTCGGTTACTGTAGTAATCGAACAAGTGGCAAAAGAAGAAAGAGACAAACAAATTCAATTTAATAAAAACTTTGGAGAGGTTGTCAAAGACATTATGCACGAAGTCCAGTGTTCCTGGACAGAGGCAACAAGAATTTACAAATTTAGAAGAGTCGAACGAGCAATCGCAAGAGAGCTACAAAAAATCTAATCAAATGAAAAAAGTACAAAGAGTAATCATTACACTATTCACAATATTTGTTTGCGTGAATGCGTGGAGAGCAGCACATCAAAGTTTAATAGAGGGGGACAGATCTGTCGCAGCCTTAATGTTTTTCGTGGGGTGCTTGGCATTATACGTGCCACTAACAATAATGGATTTAAAAGAAAAGAATAATAACAAATAACAATTAATAATTATGGGAACAATCATCAGAGAATTAGCAGAGACTACACAAGTAAGAGACAGACAAGGACAAGTTGTAACAACGTTCAGGGGAACGGTGTTCACACTCATCTTAAGAGTTTTTCTTATGGGTTTATCAATACTATTTGTAGTAGGATTTGTAACATTAATTTATAATCTAATAGCAAACGGACTTGATAACAATGTGGCGTTTGGAATGTATAACTAATAAATAAAAAAGATATGGGATTCGGAAGACAATACTCAATATGGAACGAGATAAATTCTTGTGCATATGCAAACGGAAACAAATCATACGGAGTGCATGACCACTCAAGTATCAATATGAAAGTAGGGAGTGGAAGCAAGAACTCGCACCACTTCTGTACAATCGAACAGACCAAAAAACAATTTGGAGATTGGCTGAGCTTTAGATTGAAGGTAGATGGTAAAGTAATAAAGCAATCATACTACAACAAAAAAACCAAAGAGTACACAGAAAGAAAGCCAATAGAATTAATGATAGAGAAAACAATGTTTAACCTAAATAAATAGAAATGACAGCAGACAATTTCAATTACCACAGAATTCAAGCGATGCAAAAACACATCAAAAAGTTGGAGGCAAAGCTAAGGGGAACAGACGACAAATTAGAATGGTTTGAATCATTCGCTGATTACATTGCAGAACAACACGCCAATGAATACAATCAAGCGTGTCATTTTGCAGATGAAAACCTAGAACTGGAAGACAGGTTGTGGAAAGAGAGAGAAGAATATAATAATCAATACATAAAACCACTAGAGAAATTATGAGAACAACAGACGAAAAACACGGACTAAAATTTGAGAAAATCTTAAAAGGAAAGAAGATAGACTCTTGCAGATACATGAATAGAGAAGAGGCAGATGCATTTGGTTGGTACAAAAGACCACTAGCAATAATGTTTACAGATGGAACATACCTAGTATTACAATCAGATGATGAGGGTAACGATGGGGGTGCAGCATTCATTGGAGGTGGAAATGATGAACATACAATCTATACGATATGATATACTTATTAAAACTTGAACGAACTCAGGAGGTATGGGGGTTAATTCCATCGACTGAGATAATTGGTGTGTTTGATAGCATGGAGAAGCTACAGAAAGCCAAGGCTGAATCAACATGGAACGAAATAATTATAACCAATCCTCATGATAATTTTGTGTGGGAGATTGAAGAGATGAATATTAATCAATTAAATAAATAGATATGAGTAAGTTCATGATATACAATGCAGATGAAGTAACATTCATACTAGCAAAAACCTTAGACGATGCAAAGCAATGGGCAATAATGTATTGCGACCATTCTTATGAGATTATAGTTAGAGAGATAAGCGATATTAAATATAAATACTAAACAGATGAATATAAATAGCAAAGGTACGTACACAATTAGTGAAGACCATTACGAGATGAGTATAGACTACTCATATTACTACACATCAGGTTCATACGAGCTTCCACCTGCAGAGGATATGGAGATTGAATCCGTAGACTTAAATGGAATGGACATTACAGATTTCTTTTGGGATTTTGTAGAGGACAAAGTATATCAGCAAGTAATAGAATACGCAAGAGAAAATAATTAAATTATGAAAGTAACCCACACACACACAATGCAAGGAACTTTATTAGTAATAGTAGATGACAAGGACACCTATGAAGTATCAAGGACACATTGGTCATCTCACTTACAAATAAAGGGAGACCCTGACACTAGAGTATTGTCAAGAAAAGAAGAGGCAGTACTAAAAAGTTTATTTTGGAATAGCGAAGCAAGTAGATACTAATCAATTAAATAAATAAATAATGAAAGTAAAAATCGAACAACGTAGTGTATACCACAAGTTTGTAGAGTTGGAGATAGAAATCCCTGACACTATTGAAGAAGACAAGATTGATGAATACATACTATCTATTGAAGATCAGTGGATAGAAGACATAGACCACAAGCTAAACGAAACAGAGTTTATTCTTGGGACAGGATTATACGACCACCCTGGACACGAGGACTCAGAAGCAGAGCATGAGTGGAGATACGAATGCGAAGAGTGGGGAATAGGAGGACATTTATAAACAATTAAATAAATAGAGTTATGGAGGAATTAATAGATACTTATTACGCATGGTTCAGAGAAGAATGCTCTAATCCATGGGAAGAAATAGAGTGGCTTATAAACTGTGCGTTATCTTCTGAAACAGAAAGAGATAATGTAATGCAAGCATTAAAAGATGTAAAAAAACATAGAGTTAATAAACAATAAACACAATTAAATTATGGGAAAACAAGTAAAAGAAATTACCGAAGAGATAATCTCACAGGAGTTATTCAACAGAGATGTGTTGGCTGACTATTATGACAACCCTGATAAAGGATATGCACAACTTCAGGTTCATTTCGGATTTGAATTAGTAGATGACGATGCATACAGACGTGACTTTGTTATCTACCAACAAGACACAGCAGATGGGTACGAGGTATGGATAGCACACGAACCTAATAATGATATAGATGTAGGTTCAGACGTACATTACTACGACCACAGTTTATCAGATGTATTGATGGAGGCAATGCAAGAGACTCATATTGATACCATATATGTTGATGACATAGAGGTACAATACGTTGAAGATGCATTGACAGCTCTATATGATATAATGAAAGACGAGATTATTGAAGACATAATGGAAACACTAACAGAAAAAGGATTTGAATATAATAATAATAAATAAACACAATTAAATTATGGGAGCAACAAACATTCATTACCAAGCGAGTAAAAAGCAGTACAAATCAGCAAGAGAAGCATACCAATCCTTAAGAGAAGAGGAGTCGTATGAGTACGGACACGATCCGTACAATGGCACAATTACCACGTGTTCATTAGAAGGTAAGATATCCGAGCCTAAAGATGACGATGCTTATGATGAGGCATTGGACAATGTAGACAAGAGAGAGTGTGTGTATTACGAGACAGATACACATTATGTATTCATTGGGTGGGCAGCCTGTTAAACTAAACACTATGGCAAGAGTAGAAAATTGGTCAACATCAGGTATCCTGGCATACCTGATTGACACGTATGGTGAGTCAAGACATGACTGCCATTCATTAAAGAGAGCATGCGAAATAGTAGCAAAGGAGCATAACGTAGACCCTACAGATATGTTTCATTTTCTTATAGAGAATGAGCCTGTGCAGGGGTTATACTTGCATAGCTATGGTTTTCATACACGAACAGGTAGAGGTATAATAGAAGAGATTACCTCTACGTATGATGAGTTGAACAATGAATAATATTGTTCACACTCATCTTAAAGTTATTGAAGTGAGTCATATAATAATCCTTAGTTGTCGCTAATGTAGGCCGTTGTAATGCTTAACAGTTAAAGTGTAGACTCACGCCTATGAGAAAAGGGTTTAATCATACACAAATTACAATAAGACTGACAGGACGGAAAGACGCCCCTCCAAGGAGGTAACTTTAAATTTAATATATTATGCCGAATCATTGTTACGCACAGATTACAGTAGAAGAAAAATACGAGAAAAAGTTAGAAGAGATAGCCAAAGTAGGGCTATGTCGATACTACAGGCCAATGCCTGAAGAACTAATACAGACCACTAGTCCATGCAGAGTAGTGAGCGAGCAGGAATACGCAAAGCAGATGAAACTAAACGAGACAGCCAAGTATAAGTCCTATCCAATCACAAAAGACAGAAGAGAATACCTGCTAGATAGATATGGGTATGACAATTGGTATGATTGGGCTTACAAGAATTGGGGTACAAAGTGGGGTTGCTATGAAAATGAGTACGATGACGGAACGTACAGATTTACCTCAGCATGGGGGCCGATTGATGAAGAAATCATCTTAGAGCATTTTGTCAAAGACATACCAACTTTCAGTTATTATTTTGAAGAGGAACAAGGTTGGGGTGCAGAGTTTGAGTTTGATAATGGAGAAGAAACTTATTCACTTGAATGGGACTTACCAGATTGGGAGGACACAGATAATGATGAGATATATTTTCTTCCAAACAAATATACAAATGCTGAGGGAATACATCTAAAAGGATATTATCTAGATGCAAACCTTCAAGAGTATTTAGGCGACAACTTTGAAGAAGCAGTTAAAGATATAATTAAATCAAATTAATATGAATGTTAAAAAACTGATTAGAGTATTGGAGAAGTACGAGAACAATAAAACCGAGGTGTTATTGAAACTAATCCCTAATGATGGGAGCGAAGATGATGGGGATAAGAATGATTTAGATGTTAGATTCGTTGGGGAAATATATACTGGTGGTTTAGATAGTGACGAACCTTTTGTTGAACTAGGATTTCAAATCATAAATAAATCAAATTAATATGAATGTACTATCATTATTCGATGGCATGTCCTGTGGACAGATAGCCCTCAAGAATCTTGGTGTAAAAGTAGACAACTACTATGCATCAGAGATTGACAAGTATGCTATAAAGATAGCAAAGAAAAACTTCCCTGACATGATTCATGTTGGGGACGTTACCAAAGTAAGTTACTCTGATTATAGAGGCTGCTTAGTAGTAGAGAAAGACTCAGGATATATACAAGATATTCCTAAGTCGAGACAGATTGATCTTATCATAGGTGGTAGCCCCTGCCAAGGATTTAGTAGAGCAGGTAAGAACCTAAACTTTGATGACCCAAGGAGTAAGTTATTCTTTGAGTTTGTTAGGTTAATAAAGGAGTGTAAACCTAAGTACTTTATGTTAGAGAATGTAAAGATGACAAAGGAACACAGAGATACTATATCAAATGTGTTAGGTGTTGAAGCGATATACATAGACTCAGCACTTGTATCTGCACAAACCAGGAAGAGATACTATTGGACAAATATACCTTACCTCTTTGAGCCAATCAATCAACACATAATATTGAAAGATATTATTCAAACAGAAGGAGAGCTTGAAGGTTCTATTGTTGATGAGAGAATGGTAACCAACAAAGGCAAAGCGTATTGTCTTACAGCACGATACGATGGTGCTGTATGGTGGAACAGCATAGAAAGAAGTCAACGTACTATGATTAGGATAGAAGACAAGGTATGCTTCCCTGAAGCCACAAAGAAAGGTTACGCTGCCGTAGGTATTGGAGAAGGTCTAGACTTATCTTATCCCACTAGCACAACTAGAAGAGGTAGGGCATTGACAGAGAAAGCACATTGCCTCACCACTATCTCACCCAATCAAGGTATCATCAATGAGAAATACAATTGGAGGAAGCTCACGCCTATAGAATGTGAGAGACTTCAAACTGTACCTGATAATTATACAGAAGGAGTGTCAAACGCACAACGATATAAGATGTTGGGTAATGGTTGGACAGTTAAAGTAATCGAACACATATTAAAAAACCTAGAGATATGAATTTACTAACACAAAACAGCAAGTTAAAGAAGACAAGTAAAGCCCTCAGTTTGAGGGTTTTTAATTTTGGAATACCTGCATACAAGTCAGCGAGTGGGAAGCTTACATGCCCTATGGCTGACGAGTGTGTCAAGTTCTGTTATGCCAAGAAGGGTGCATATGTATGGAGTAATGTGCAGCCTGCATTTGAAAAGAGATACCAACTAAGTAAGACACTAGAGTTTATTGATGCAATGAATGCAGAGATAAAAAAGAAACGCCCTGATTATGTTAGGGTACACGATAGTGGTGACTACTATTCACGTAGCTATCTAGCCAAGTGGATTACAATTGCTAAGGACAACCCAGAGGTTAGGTTCTATAGCTATACTAATATGGTAGACATGATGCACAAGGCTGAGCTTCCAAATAATTATGACATAATATTTAGTGACTCAGGTAAACAGAAGCACTTGATAGACAAGTCAGTTGACAGACACACACAGATCTTTGACACTAAAGATAATTTACACGAGGCAGGTTATGTAGACGCTTCAGACACAGACCTTTACGCAACTAAGTGGTTCAATGACACTAATAAAGTAGGATTAGTTTTTCATTAAAAACAAAAAAAAGTTGCATAATAAACAAATTATTATTATTTTTACAAACACAATATAATTTAATTACAATGGGAAAATCAAAAGAAATGTTCAACCGAGAACGTGAACAGAAATCAGAAACATTAGCATCATTTATTGACGATGAATACCAGGTAGCTGAGTATTATCATAACCAACAGCGCTTAGTATTGAATGAAATATTCACAGCGTGGGGTGAGATATTTGGAGGTGCTGAAGAAACTAAGTTCAATCTATCAAAATCTAAAAAAACTAAGTTTAATCTATCAAAATCTAAAAATGAAAAGAGGAATATTTAATAAGTATGTAAAGCTCTTATGTAAGGAGGTAGGTATATCTGAAAAAGATTTGTTCAAGAAGAGCAAGGCAAGTAAGATATCTTCTGCAAGATTTATATTGTATTCAATGTGCTATCAAAGGCCTATGAATATACTTCAAATCTCAGACCTTATGTCAGAGAGAGGTTATACAACTTCAAGACAAACAATCGAATACGGAATAAGTAAAATAAATACTGAGTCCGATCCTGATGTTCAGGAGTTTATATCTAACACTATTCAAAAATATAATCATAGCGAAGTATGAGTTACAGTATTCAAGAAATATGGAACGAAGCAACTGAATTAAATAAAGCTTGTAATATGAGCTACCATAGTGAGGAAGCTTATATGTACAGAGGTATTAAGATTACTAAAGTTGAGAATGATATTAAAATATTTACCACATCAAATGCTAGATATGCGTATCACGAAATGAACGATAGTCAATACCTTATGTTCCATGAACTTGGATTCAAAGAAGGCGTTCACGCTGTAGTAAAGAAACAGTATGAAGGTAAGATTGATTTGATTAATAAAAAGATAAAGACAGAGATTAACACTAGGAATAATAAGAAACATTACGATTCCTTAAAATTAAAAAGAGAAACATTAATTAATAAATTTAGTAATTTAAAATAAGTAAACATGGGAAACACACAATCAACATTCAAGGAACTTACATCAATCAATGTAAAGGACAAGGTAGAAAAGAAGGGAAGATTTGACTACTTGTCTTGGGCTTATGCCTGGGCAATCGTCAAGGATAAATATCCTAGCGCCAACCGAACAGTATATGAGTCAGACCACACAGGTCTTAATTACTTTACAGATGGCAATACAGGTTATGTAAAGGTAGGTATAACAATCAATGACGTTGAACACATTGACTACTTACCTATTATGGGACATAACAATCAATCGTTAAGTGTAGATAAGATTTCTTCGTTTGCAGTTAACAAAACTATTCAACGTAGTACCGTAAAGGCTATTGCTATGCATGGATTAGGGTTGTCATTATGGGCAGGTGAAGACTTAGCTGACATTAGTGAGACTGCACCAAAGAAAGTGACAACCTCAGCAAAGAAACCTACATTAAAAAAGACACACGCTAAGTGGAATGATGTAGTGAACTTTGTTAAGTCCAATAAGAACGAACCATTTGCTTCTACAATAGCTAAGGTAGAGCAGAAGTTTACGTTATCAGTAGCAATCAAAAAAGACCTTTCGACTTATGCAAAATAATATTATAGAACAACTCAAAGACGATAGTAATTACTATGGTAAGGTTGGTCAGCAGTATTTATCTAACTCAGATATTTATAGCTTACTTAAAAACCCTAGAAAATTCAGACACAAAGAAAAAAGCCTACCCTTACTAGAGGGTGGCTATTTTCATACGGCTATGTTAGAGCCAGAGAAGTTAGATACATATAGTATAATGGATGTATCTAGTAGGGCCACTAAAGGTTTTAAAGAATACATTAATGACAATAACCTAGATCCATACGATGTACTGCTTACAAAAGAAGTAGAGAAGATTAACACGTGGGTTGATGCTATGAAGTCTAACTTTGAAATGTATACAGACATATACGCAGAAGGTAACGAGTATGAGAAACCTGCTATTGCTACCATCTTTGGTATGGAATGGAAAGGTAAGGCAGATATCGTTACAGATAATAAGGTAATTGACATTAAGACATCAGGAAATGCCGATAAGTTTAAGTGGAGTGCTAACGACTACAACTACGACAGCCAAGCATATATCTATGAGCAGCTGTTCGGTAAGCCTGTAGAGTTTTACATTATAGATAAAACTACATTGAAACTTAAGATAGCTAAGCCATCTCCTGAGACTATACTAAGAGGTAGAGAGAAGGTGTTGAAAGCTATTGAGGTATACAAGACCTTCTTTGCTGAAGACTCAGCAGAAGACATTACACAGTACATAGAGCGTGAAGAATTTTAAATTGTTCACACTCATCATAAAGGAGTCAGAGGCGTTGCTCCAACTCAGCGCTCAACATTAATACTATTAATATGTCACAAGACAAAGTATTTGCAGACGGATTTCTTTTCAAGAGAAGAGAGAACGCACCAGAGTTCGTAATTGGTAACATCAGCGTAAAAGTTGAAGAAGCAGTTGCGTTTTTAAATAACAATCAAAAAAATGGATGGGTAAACCTCAACGTGCTGAATAGCAAGGGGGGTAAGCCATACATTGAACTTGATACGTTTGTCCCTAAGAAACAGACTAATGGCGTGGACACAGCTCCAAACCAAGCACCTGTTCAAGAGGCAGATTTACCATTTTAACTAACCATGTTGATAAGGATTAGGGGTCTAAAAGCCCCTTTTCTTTTCAATTATGAATGTCGGAAATGTCAATTATTTTCCTTAGATATGGCAAATCAAAATAAATTTAATATAATTATATAAAAGAGTATATAGTAAAACAAAATCGACATGGAACAAAATCAAGTTACTATATTTAGAAACATAAAAGACACCTCTACTCCTTTCTTTAGGGACATAGAATCTATACTGATAAGGATAAAAGAGGGAACTTCTAAAGACTTAATAAAACAAATACGTTCTGAGAAGAACAAGGAAGTGAGGCAAGAGCTTAAGAAAAATCTACCTGCAATATGTTTCTCAGGAATGTTTAACAAGAGAAACGATGATAGTATAACTCAGCATAGTGGATTTATATGTCTTGACTTTGATGGATACAAGACAAAGAAAGATATGATGTCTGAGAAAGAACGACTATCAAAAGATCGGTATGTGTATTCAGTATTCATATCACCAAGTGGTAATGGATTAAAGGCTTTAGTTAAGATACCTAAAGAACCAAACAATCACAAGAACTACTTTATATCTTTAGAGAGATATTACAATTCAGATTACTTTGATAAGACAAGTAAGAATGTATCCAGAGTATGTTATGAATCTTATGACCCACTAATATACATAAATCTTAATTCTAATTTGTGGAATAAGATAGAAGAGCAAGAGTACAAGGTGGTAGATAAGTATTCATCTAGACCTACAATACCTGTGACTGATGAGAATAAGATAGTAGACATTCTTATGAAGTGGTGGACTAAGAAGTTTGGTATGATAGATGGAGAAAGAAACAATAACATCTACATACTAGCAGCTGCTTTTAATGACTACGGAGTAAGCAGGTCTTTATCAGAATACATTATGAGTCAGTTTGAAAGTTCTGATTTTACAATGAATGAAATTAAAACCACTATTAACTCAGCTTATGCTCAGACTCAAAACTTTGGCTCTAAGTATTACGAAGATGAAGATAGGGTTAATCAAGTACGGATGAAGCTCAAACGTGGAGTGTCAAAAAAGGAGATACGTCTTCAGTTAGCTGAATCCCAAATTGAAGACGCTGTAATTGATTCTGTTATTACCTCTATTGAAGAGGATGAAAGCGAAAAACGTTTTTGGAACAAGAATGATAAAGGGGTTATAACAATTATACATTATTTGTTTAGGCAATTCTTAGAAGATAATGGCTTTTATAAGTACAGTCCAGAAGGTAGTAAGCATTTTATTTTTGTTAGGGTAACTAATAATCTTATAGACCATACTACTGAAGAAGAGATTAAAGATTTTGTACTAGGATATTTGGAAGACCTTGATGATATGTCTGTATACAATTACTTTGCAGACAAGACTAGGTTCTTCAGAGAAGAGTTTTTATCCTTATTAGGTACAGTTGATGTATACTTTATAGAAGATGACAAAGATACTGCTTATCTGTATTACAGAAACTGTGCAGTCAAGGTAACTAAGACTAAGAAAACTACAATAGATTATTTAGATCTTGGTGGCTATGTTTGGAAAGACCAAGTTATTGATCGTGACTTTGATATGTGTGATTCTTTTGATTGTGATTACAAAACATTTATCAATAACATATCTGGTGGAGACAAGCAGACAATACTTTCAATGAGAAGTACTATAGGTTATATGTTACACGCATATAAAAACTTATCCTATTGTCCTGCAATTATACTGAACGATGAAATAATATCTGAAAATCCTGAAGGAGGTACAGGTAAGGGTTTGTTTATGAATGCACTATCTCAAATGAAAAAGCTTGTCACTATTGATGGTAAGTCTTTCAACTTTGAGAAAAGCTTTGCATATCAATTAGTAAGTGCTGACACTCAAATACTATGCTTTGATGATGTAAAAAAGTATTTTGATTTTGAAAGACTGTTTAGTGTAGTTACCGAAGGTCTTACCTTGGAAAAGAAAAACAAGGATGCTATAAAAATTCCTTTTAGTAAGTCACCTAAAGTTGCTATTACAACCAACTATGCCATCAAAGGTAGAGGTAATTCATTCGCCAGGAGAAAGTGGGAACTTGAGTTTTCTCAGTTTTATACCAAAGATTTTACCCCATTGGTTGAGTTTGGTAAGCTACTATTTACTGAGTGGGATGAAGATGAGTGGTGTGCTTTTGATAACTATATGATTGAGAATGTTATGTTCTATCTCACTAAGGGATTGATTAAAGGTAACTTCAAAAATCAGACAGTAAGAAACTTAGGTGCAGATACATCTCATGAGTTTGTTGAATGGTGTGGATTATTTGATAATGAATATAAGAATGAGTTGATTCGTTTCGATGAAAAGATATACAAGAATGAATTGTATATGGATTTCATTCAAGACAATCCAGACTTTGCGCCTAAAGCCAAACGAACTATATCTAGAACAGAGTTTTATAGATGGTTGAAATCATTTGCAGTATTCAAGACAGATATAATACCTGATGAAGGTAGAGATTTGAATGGGCGTTGGATTATATTTTTAACAAATAAAACAAAGCCTAAGAAAGATGCAGGACAATTGGAATTTTAACGAAAACCTTAAGTGGTGCATAGATAATGACTTTCAAGTTTACATACAACCACTAGATAATAGTGGTAGATGTAAGATTGCAATTAGGAAGGGAGGCATATCTACAGATGGTAAGCCTTCCAAATATTGTAAAGAAAAAGGGTTAACTTTATACAGTAAAGAAACACTAGGTTCTGTTGAGTACAAAACACAAAAAAAAGCAGCAGAAAATCTACCTAAAGTATATCTTTATTTAAGACAAACATATGGAGGAATTTGATCATTTTGATGAAATACATTACGGAATGCTTAATTCCTATGACATAGTTGTTTATAAAGTGCCTTTTTCTGAGCTTTCATTTTCAGACTATAGCTTTTTCATTCACGACATAACGAAGCCCATCACAACAAAAGTTGTTGATGATTTGATTATGTATTTTGAAGAGTTAGAGGAGTATGAAAAATGTCAAGTACTAACAGAAATAAGACACGAGTATGATACAATTTAGAGACTACCAACAAAACATTATAGATAGTGGCACAGAAGTTTTATTAACTAAGAAGTTTCTGTATCTATCTATGGAAGTAAGAACAGGTAAGACACTTACCTCTCTAGGAATTTTAGATAAAATGATGAGTGTGAACAGAGTATTGTTCATCACTAAAAAGCGAGCAATAAGTTCAATAGAATCTGATTACAATTTATTGAAGCCAGGCTATGAACTACAAGTAATCAACTACGAATCACTTCACAAGGTCGACCAAGGAGGTTGGGATGCCGTTGTTTGTGATGAAGCCCATGGGATGGGAGCTTTTCCAAAACCAAGTAAGAGAGCTAAAACTGTATCTCAACTTATAAGAAGCAACAAACCATATGTTATATTGCTTTCAGGCACACCAACCCCTGAGTCATATAGTCAAATGTACCACCAAGTATATGCAATTCCAAATAATCCATTCAATAAGTATTCTAACTTTTATAAGTTTGCTAAAGATTATGTAACAGTTACTACCAAAAGAATAGGAGGATTTATGGTAAACGACTATTCAAATGCTAAGGATACTATTATTGATAAAATGAATCCTTACACTATTTCATATACACAGAAGGAGGCAGGGTTTGAATCTTCTATTAAAGAAAAAGTATTGTTTGTTGATGCTCCAGACAAAATACATTCACTATGTTCTAAATTAAAAAAAGATTTAGTAGTTGAAGGTTCTGAGGAGGTTATACTTGCAGACACAAGTGTAAAGCTTATGCAGAAGCTGCATCAAATGTATAGTGGTACGGTTAAGTTTGAGAGTGGTAATTCTATGGTGTTAGACTTGTTTAAAGCTCAATACATATACGATAATTTTTGTTGTAATAAGATAGGAATATTCTATAAGTTTAAAGAAGAACTTAATGCTATTAAGGAAGTTTATGGAGACCAAGTATGTACGGATCTTGAAGAGTTTGATACCACAAGTAAGTCTATAGCCTTACAAATTGTGTCAGGTCGTGAGGGTATATCCTTACGAAAAGCTAAGTATTTAATATATTATAACATAGACTTTAGTGCCACAAGTTATTGGCAGTCTAGAGATAGAATGACAACTAAAGAAAGATTAGAGAATGAAGTGTTCTGGATTTTTACGGAAGGTGGTATAGAAAGTAAAATATACAAGTCAGTAAGTAAGAAAAAAGATTATACTTTAAATCATTTCAAACGAGATTTGCTAACTTTAAATTAAATTATGAGAACTAAAGCTGGTAAATTTAGACAAGATAGTTATGATGAAAACGATAAGTTTGCAATTAATAAAATACAAAAATATTTATTAAAAAAGAATTTCATTATAGAAGAAAAAGACCAAGAAGATTTTGATATAGATATAATTGCATATAAAGATGGATTAAAATATAGAATTGAAGCAGAAGTTAAAAATACTTTTTTTACTGATTCAGGTAGTTATCCATTTGATACAGTTTCTTTTTTAGGTAGGAAAAAAAAATATTCTAATGAAGGATTATTTTATTATTTTTTGTTGTGTAAAAAAAACAATTCATTTTTATATTGTACAAGTGATATTATTTATCAAGAAAAGTATAAAGAAATAAAAGAAGTTAACACAGTTCACCGTTTTGGAACTGATGTATTTTATAGAGTACCAAAGCAATTGTGTAACTTTAGAACTTTTAATCAATGAAGTTTATAAAATTTTTATTAATTTGGATTAGCCAAAACCTGGCAATACCTTTTTGGGTAGTCGGACATATTCATTTATCAATACACGATTTTCATGATGTAATTGAGATATGTTCATCAGTAAGCATGAATCTAATAGTTTTTATAGGTTTTATGTATGATTATGAAAGCCAAGATGACTGAACAACAAATACAAGCTAAAAGAATTAAAGAGTTAGAAGCTGAAGGTTACTATGTAATCAAGTTAGTTAAAACTAATAAGAATGGTATACCTGATCTTATAGCTATACCACCTAATTGTGGTGTGATATTTTCAGAAGTAAAAAAGCCAAAGGGCAGGGTGTCTGCTCTACAAGAATATAGACTAAAAGAATTAGAAAAACATGGGTGTAAAACAGAAGTATACAGAGGAGGAATTTGAAATAGATGAATATTTTATTGAGCAAATGCAACAATTTAAAAGCCCAGCATCAATAAGAATTGCAAGTTTAGTTGACAAAATGTATGGTATTGAATCAACTAATGGGCAGATTAGAAACAAAACAGGTCACGTGCATATGGATAATAATGAGCCTGTATTTTTTGCCATAGATTATTATAGAGATGATGAAGGGCCTATTGTTCTTATTGACGTATATAATATAGAAGTAGACCAATATCTAGATTCAATTAACGCTAATATAAATATAAAATGAAAAGAGGAGAGCTGTTTGACTACGTTATAGATGCTGTTGAATATTCTTCAGGCATTAGAAACATAAAAGAAAAAACCAGGCAAAGAGAATTTGTTGATGCAAGACGAATTGCTTATCATATATTAAGAACCCTACATGGATTGCCGCTGCAGGCAATAGCTAATGAGTTTGAGAAGAACCATGCTTCAGTTATAAATGGACTAAGAGATGTAGATTTTTTAATTAAAACAGACCCTTATTTTAAAGAAACATATGATAAAACTATAAAGCAATTATCTAGGGGGAATTTTAGAAAAGAACAAATATTAAAAGAAATAAAAGAATTACAAGAAGAGTTTTTAACAATAAATTAAGACAATATGGAATATAAATATAATGATATCGAAAAAGTTTTATCATTTAAAACTTGGTCAAACAAAAGAAAAATAGATGAATTGTTTAGAATTGATTGCGAAATGTATACAAATCTAGGTACTGATTCCACTAAAACAGAGCGAGAAAAGGTAAAAGCGAAATCTAAAGCTATTTACAAGACTGTAGCAAAAATAGATGCAAAGACAGGAAAACACTTATTATTTAGTATGGACTGATTTTTTTGTGTATAACTTTTAATATATTTTTAAACAAATATTTGTAGTTTTAAGAAACACAATCACAAATGTCGATACACAAGAACAGTCGAAACTCAATAAACTTTATTAACTTGTTAATGAAAAACATTAACAATCTAACCGATGACATCTACGAATCATTGATGGATGAGGATTACAATTCTTTAAACTCCAGCATCAAAGAGCTTCAATCTGTTTTGCGTGAAACGCAAAAATTAACAGAAGATGAAATATAGACCTAGATTAACAGAGCGAGAGAATGACATAATTCAAAAGGATAGAGCTTTACAAAAAGAATGTAAAGCAATGGGTATCCCAATGAAAGATGTAGACCATTACTGGCATAAAGGAAAACACTTTTCTCTTCACGTAAAAAACAAAGGAGTATCACCTGAAGAACTTAGAGATGATATTATCAAGGCGATGGATAAGCATTCGCCTTCTTACAAGAAAATACAAAGAACTAAAAGCGAGAACGGACACTTACTAGTTATTGATCCTGCAGATATTCATATTGGAAAACTATCTAGTAGTTTTGAAACAGGTGAAGATTATGATTCGCAGATAGCTGTAAAAAGAGTTAAGAAAGGTGTTCAAGGTATACTTCAAAAGTCAAACGGATTTAAAATAGATAAGATACTTTTTGTTGGAGGTAATGATATACTTCATATAGATACACCTAAACGAGTTACTACAGCAGGAACTCCTCAAGATACGCATGGAATGTGGTATGATAATTTTCTTACAGCTAAAAAACTTTATGTAGATATATTAGAAACATTAATAAGTGTTGCAGATGTACACTTTGTATACAATCCAAGCAACCATGATTATATGTCTGGATTTATGTTATCTGATTCAATACAGTCTTGGTTTAGAAAATGTAAGAACATAACATTTGACTGTAGCATTGCTCACAGAAAAGGATTTATGTACGGACAAAACCTCATAGGAACTACCCATGGAGATGGAGCTAAGCTAGCTGACCTACCATTAATTATGGCAAATGAATTTTCTAAAGAATGGGCAGAAACAAAACATAGATATGTTTATACTCATCACATACACCACAAGTCTAGTAAAGACTATCATGGAATTACTGTAGAGTCTTTACGATCACCAAGTGGAACAGACTCTTGGCATCACAGAAACGGATATGGAATAGGTGGTGTAAAAGCAGTAGAAGGTTTCATACACTCCAAAGAACATGGTCAAGTTGCAAGACTAACACATATATTTTAATGATAAAACCAGAATGGCGCTTTATGGATAAAGCAAAAGAAAGAAAAGAAACTCCAATCTATACAGGAGTTTTAATGTACTTCCCTGACGCTATAAGAGAAATAGCTCAATGCAGTTATGCAGGACAACAACAACACAACCCTGACCTTCCATTACATTGGGATAGAGATAAGTCAGGAGACGAATTAGATGCCCTTACAAGGCACTTAATGGAATGTGGTACTGTAGATACAGATGGAATAAGACACTCGGCTAAAGTAGCTTGGAGAGCCTTAGCTAACCTACAAAAAGAAATAGAAAATGAAAGATCATATTAAAGAACAAATACTAAAAGAAAAATACAAGCCAAAGCCTAATTATAATTTAATAAGAAAGCTTCAGCAATTGTTAGATGAGCCTAAAAAGATTTCGGAGTAAATGAACCACTTCCTTTACCACTAGGATTAAAAGTTTTATCATCACGTTTTGTAGGTGAGTTATCTCCTCTGTTTTCTTTTCTAATTTTCTTCATTTCTTGTTCTATCAAAATACTGCTAGGGTTTTTTATTTGCCTATCATTAAGTCTTTCAATCGCATCAGCTTCAATGTCATACCTCTTCTTCTTTTCGGTCATTTTAGTTATATTCTTGAAAGCTCTTTCGGAAACATAACCTACCTCACTCATATTCATAAAAGGCACACCTACTGAATGCATAGCATAAGTAACAGCTATAGTTGTTAACTTGTCAATAGCTTCAGGAGTTAATTTTTTACTATAAGACTTTCCTGCGTATGACCCAGTATATTCACCTGATTGAATTGTCATTATCATATCTTTAAGAATCATAGCTTTCTTTGGCCCAATTCCTAAAGTACCTGCCTGGTCAAGTATTTTTTTCTCTGTTTTAGCAAAAAACTGAAATGGATTATCATCGCCTTCTTGAAAAAGACTCATAAGACCATTTATCTGATTTAAAGTTTCGTCATTTAAAATAGGAACAGGAACTGCTACATCTGCAATCATGTTTCCAATTCTTCCTGTTATTCTGCTCATCATTTGTTTTTCTTCAGCTTCTCTTTTTTTCTTAACGTTTTTAGCCCTACTTAAGTTAGGATCGTCTTCATCTTCTCCTGAAACCTCTCTAGCTAAAGCACTAAGCATTTGAGTTATTCCTAATCCAACAGCGTTAAAAGTTACTGTTTCAGCAGCTAACCCACCTAAAGATTTAATAGCTCTAGTTTTATCTCCTGGAAGAGTAGTCTTACTAGATAAAGTGTTAACGTCTGAATACATTCTTGTTTTTTGATTTAACAAGAAGTTTGCAAATGGAAATAATGTTTTCCTTAAAATTTGTTTACCTGCATTTTGGTCAGTAAATAATTCTCCTTGTAAATCTTGGTCAGAAGTGTTTTGCTGTCTATCTACTTGTTGCTGTGCAAATTGTGCAGCTTCTTTATCAAGAGGTTTTGTAAAATCTATCTCGCTCGTTTTAACACCTTTCTTATTCATTGCGTTTAAATAATAAGCAATAAAAGAAGCCTTGGCAGTTGCAACATCAGGAGCAACTAAGAAATACTCTAATGTCTTTTTATTTATCTTATCAGCAACATCAATAGCTTTACCTGTATTAGTATTAGCTTTTTTACCAATTCTACTATCTACATTTTCAATGTCTGCTTGAGACTGTATACCTCGATTTGCAATAGGTAGGCCTGAATTATTTATTGCTTTTCTAACATCAGGGTTGAACATTAGCCTTGTTCCCTCTAATGTGTTTACCAAACCTGCATTAACTCCTGTATTAAATATAGGAATAACTTGCTTAAGCATTTGAGTAGGCCCACCTAAAACTCTAGACACACCTAGTGTAGCTACTTTATTTAGCCTTCTTAAAAATCTTTTTTGACTCTTATCTAAATAGTTCTTGCCTCTTTTTGAATCAACATAATTATTTACCCTGTCTTTTAGAATTTCTTTAGACCCTTCATTTGTAAATACTTCATTAAAAGCTTTAGATTGTCTAGCTCCTTTTACTTGCTGTATTGAAGATGCTGTATAAATATCTGTTAAAGCAGCTTTATAGTTATTCATGTTCTGAGAATCAAAACTTAAATTCAATACTTTATTTTTTGGAAGTTTATTTGGTTTTGTTGTGGGTTTTAAAACACCTGTTTCTTTGTCGTAAGCATTTTCTTTATTGCCACTTGGATTAAATACAGGTTCAGTTATATCTCTAGTATCCTCTGCATCCTTTAACTTTTGAAAATTTCTAGGTGTATAGTTTAAATCACTACCTAAGTTTCTGTTATATACATTTAAAGAAACGTCTGCAAGCTCAGGGTATTTTTTAGCCCATAAATCAGTTACATATTCTACACCCTGAAGATTCACAGGATCTGCTTTGCTTTCAACCTCTGCAATATTTTTTGAGTCTTTTAAAAGTTTTTCGTATTGTTCTTTTATAGCCTCTCCTTTTTTTATTTTTATTTTGTCTGATGAATTTAATAAAGCTTCGTAACTATCTTTGACTAGTTTTTTACTCTTTTCAAACTCAGCTTGTTGTTCAGTTTCTGTCCCAGGTGTAACTCTTCTAACCTCTGCTAATATTCCTCTTTCAGTATCATTTTGTAAATCAAAATAAATTCCACTTTTCATTTTCTTTTTACCAAAAGAATTTGCGTATTCATTTTCTACATTAACTCCTTCGGTTTGAGCTTTTGCAGAACCATTTATAATCCCATCAAGACCCATAGCATCCATTACAGCTCTAGCTTTTTGTTGTGATGCAAAAACAAGTTCAAATGCATTGGGCAATGTTGAAATATATTTGTTCCAAAGTCTACCTAAGCTTGTGCTTTTTTCACTAGACTTTATCCCTTTGTTTTTTAATTTTTGCATATTGAGATTACCAACTTGTTGACTCAATGCAGCTTGCATTCCACCTGTCGATTGGTTTAGTTCAAAGTTTACAATTGAATCTAATGCTTCCATTTTTTGCTTAGTAGTCATTAAATCTAAATTCATGTTTAGGAATTTGTCAATCAAAGTCTTTTGTTCTTTGGTAACTTTTATATCCCCTGACTCTATAGCACCCTTTATATTTATTTTAGTATTCTTAAATGCATTTTTTACAGCTTTATCAATTGTAGCAGCTTTTTCTTTTTCAAACTTTTCTTTAGCTTCATCAGTTTTTACGTTTCCATCTACCTCATACATCATCTTTTTCATTTCGTCAAGAGTTAAATCTCCTGGCTCTAGACCTGTTAGTTCTTGGAAAGATTCTTTTGCAAGCTCATAGTTTCTTTTTGCTTCTAATTCTTTTTCCTTTTTAGAATACTCATCCATTTTCTTTATATCAAAAGGCTTACTTACTTTAAGTTCTCCCTTAGATGGTTTTCTAGTTGGTTGTAATCCCTTGCTTACTTCATTAGCCTTTTCTAAATACACATCAATATCAGCTACATTACTCGGATTAACTTCACTAAACTTTTTAGCAGAATCAGATAAACCTGCTTCTTTACCTTTTAGCTTTTTCTTAATAGCTTTCTGAATTGACTTTGCCTTATCTAACTTTTTAGAATACTCTGCATCATTCATTGCTCTTGTAGTAAAATCTACTACGTCTTGAACTTTCTTGGCGTTATAGAGATTTACATTAGAAACTTTTTTCAGCAATGTGTTGGCTTTTTTAGTAGTAATGTTACCTGCTTTTACAACTAAATCTATAGCATTCTGTAACCCTTTTCTTCTGCTGTTTACATCGTTCTTAGCATCTCTAGCAATCTTCGCTTCTTTTTGAAGATCCTTCTTCATTGCTGCGTAGTCACTTTTTACTTTAATAGTCTTAGGCTTACCTATTCTTTTAATGCCTAATAATTTTTTTGCAGTAGGAGGTTTTATTTCTACACCTAGTTGTTTGCTAACATCTCTAATTATATTTTCTCTTTCTATATCATTTGACTGTTCAAATAATTTAGAACCTTTTATATATTCAATTGCGTTGTCTGCAACTTTTTGAGGGTTAGTGCTTTCTCCTACATTTCGGCTTTTTGTTTTCTTAACAATACCATCGACAATAGAGTCTACTCTTTCCTTGTTCACACTCATCACTTCTGTCTCAGAAGTGGTATTGGTTAACTGTTCAGAATCTGTCTTCGTAGTCGTGTCGACATTTTGGTCTGTTTTCGTTTCACTTTCGGTTTCAGTCTGTTGGGTAGTTTCTGACTCAATGTCTCCTTTTCCCACTTCAGGCAGTCCCACTTCGGTTTCTTTCCCAACAGTTTCGCTTCCTGCATCATCCTGTAACACTTGCTTCTCTGTGCTTGGCTCTTGAATGGCATCGTTTTCTTTTTTTAATTGTTCTTGAACTTCTATTTTATCTTTTTCATATAGTGCATCTAGCTGTTGGTCAACAGCTGCTATTTGTTTATCAATGTCTAGTTTCCCAGGGCCTTCTAAGCCTTGTTTTTTATTTATTAAGTTTTGTCTCTCTGTTAATAAATCAGCAGCAGGCTCAATGTTTTCAGTCATCTTAACAGTACCTTGAGTTTTTAACTCAGCTGATTGTGCATTGTATATTTCTGTGTAAGCATTTGAAGCTTCTATTTCAGTTAAAGAACCCTCCTTTACTAAGACGTCTAGTGTGGCTTGTAAATCTTGTACATTTGCTGCAGCTAATCTTACTAAATTCGCTCTCTTATTTCCTGACAATAATTTCTTAGCGCCTAAAGTTGAAGTAGCTCCTACTGTCATAACGACTGTTTCTGTAATCCCTGCTTTTGTTATTTTATCATTTAAAACATCATTTCCTATATGTCTATTTACTAAGTGATTTATTCCTTTTTCTGAAAAATAAACTGGAAGCTCTTCAATAAAAAGCTCTTTAGCATTCTCTTTTACCAATCCTTTACCCTTGTCTACAAGTTGTTTAACTGTAAAGTCTTTACCTTTTTTTACTGCTAAGTTTTTTATTTGGTCTTTAATTCCTTGGAAACCTATAAGAAGTTTTTCGTTTCCTCCTGCTAATCCTGAGAAAATACCATCAAGAGTGGCTATTGCTTGACCTGCATTAACTGCAATATCTAAAGCTTCTTTTTCAGTCATTCCTGAAGCTACTAATTGAGAACGTACATCTTCAACATTACCAGCAACACTAGAAGTAAATGAGGCAATACCCATACCTAATGCACCTGCTTTAGGCCCTTTTAACCCAAGTGTACCTTTTACTTTACCACCTGCTCTAATTAATGCAAATAAATTTACAAGTGTACTTACACCACCTTGAAGCACAGATCCTCCTGTCCAATTGACTTCGGTTTCTTTTACATCTTTGGATAAGCTTACAATCTTTTTAATGGTATCATTTGGAATAATACCATCCATTCTTATGTTTGTGTTTTGGTCGTATACAGTTCCATTACCATCAACAATATATCTTTTTCCTCCTTGAAAAACAGGCTTACCTTCTATAAACGCCTGTCTTTGTACAGCTCCTGTTGATGCCTCTAAGCTTTCAGCAGAGTTTGTAAGCATTTCTTCAAGACCTTTTAATACACCTTTACCATCAAACTTATTGTCTCCACCCATAGTGGCAATTCTTTGGTCAAAAAAAGCAGGTACTCCTGCCAAAATATCGGTAGCAAATCCTGAAAGACCGTTACCTGTTACAGAAAGCAATTCAACCATTCCTTGACCTCCTTCAGATAGACCACCTTCTTGAGCAGCAAGATACATTGCTTTTCTTCTTCTTAAGTCAGCATCTTCAGTATATTCTTTGAATTTAGGGAAGTCATTTATAGTTTCAGTAACTGATTGTACTTTACTATAAAACTCTTTTCTAACTTCATCTGCTTCTTTCTCAAGTTTTCTTAATTCATTTCTGTCTGATGTCAAATTCATAGTAGATTGGATTTTCCCCAATCTCTTTGCTATTTGATTTAGCTGAGCTGCTTTATAAGATTGTACTTTTTCATAAGCATTTTTCTCTTCATAATATTGATCACCTTCCTCATTTGGTAAAAGTTTTTTCATCCACTTATAAACACTCGTTTCATTTCGTGTGTTTTTCTTTTGCCACTTTAAATAATCTTCTACATCTATCTCTTGTTTTCTAAGAATATTTTTTACATTATTTCCTAGTTTACTATAATCGTCATCATCAATCTCAACGTCAACATAGTTAGGAGCTTTTATGTCTCCAACCATTGAGTCATATTCTTTGATAGCTTCTAATAAACTTGGATTTACCTCAGATTCTTTTTTAAACTCTGTTTTACCTGTTTCAGGATTAACAAATCCGTATTGTTTTTCATATTTTTTCTTAAGGTAATCAGATACATTTGGGTTAGGTTCTGAGGAAGTGTCAAGTATTGACATAAACTTTTTTCTTTCAGGATCATTTACATATGCTAAATACCCTGATTCTTCAAGTAAGTTATTTTTTTTATTGGCATTGTATTTTTGCTTCCAAGCTCCTTTACCGTATTTAATAGCTGATTCTTTATCTTTTGAAAAATCAATAACTTCTCCTCTATTTTTAGCTTCTGCGTATACACTCTCCCAATCTGACTCTGCTTGTTCAGACATGTCAACAAAACTTCCGTCTTCATTTTGAAATATTGTAGGAAAAGAAAACCAATTGCCTTTGCCATCAGTTTCTGTTCTCATTTTATGTGTTGAAACAGAACCATCTTCATTTTCTAACACACCCTTTCTTTCTGGTGCATTAGGAAAGTCAACTAAAGGCTCTTCTACTAAAGGTATATCAACGCTTGTTGTTGTTGACGAAGAATCCAAAGAGGAAGGATTTGTTTCCACATTTGTAGTGGATTCCGTAACGACCTCTTCTGAAGTGGAATTTGAGTTTTTTTTTTCAGCGAATCCATATTGAGACTTAAATTCTTCAAAAGATTTTGTGTAGTCTCCTGTTTGACTTAATCCTTTAAAAAGCTTTTCTGACTTTTCAGCATCTCCATATTGTTGTACAAATTCATCAAATGACTTAGTATATTCACCAGCTTCAAAAAGTTTGTTATATAATTCTTCCATTTATTTTATTTTTAATTATCAAACCTACCCTTGCCTGTTGTGTAGTTTTTATCTGAATTTATATTAGACAAAAACTCTGTAATTAGAGCTTTTGCCTGGGTTTCAATTGTAGATGCATCTATACCAGCCCCATCGTCAACGTTACCAGAAACACTAATAGTTTTGCCATCAGAGTTTATGGCTGTAATTTTAATTGTAGTACCACTAGCAGTTACTTTTGGGGTAGATTCCATAGCTTGACCACTATTTAATAAAGCTTGCTGAAGAGAGTTTTGTAAACCTGAAGCTAAAACTTTATTATCTGAACCAAAACTACTTGCGTCATCAGCAGCAGCGGCAGCTAAAGCAATCTCATCTCCTAAGGTTGATTTACTCGCACCTGTTCCACCTGTTGTAGTATCTAAGCTTAATCGAACATTAACAGTACTAACCTTGTCTTTTTGATTGAAATTAGATTCGTTATAAGTTTCATTAAAATTATTACCTTCATCTATGTAGGTGTCAAACAAATCTTTTGTTTCTGTAGGGTTTGTCATCATTATTGCTAGAGTCTGTCTAGTTCTTTCTTGTAAAGGTATAGGCGTTCCGTCTTTTTGTGTGTGATAAACATAAGTGTCTTTAGGGCCACTAGGAGTTTGAACTCTATATACTTCTGCTTTTCTTTTTACACCATCTATTTCAACCTCTTGAACCTTTGATTTACTTAAAATCTGATTATATCCTTTTTCAAGAGTATACAGCCCACTTTGATTCATTTCTTCTAGTGCTTTGTCAGCTTCCTCACCACCCATAGCTAGTCTTTTACTAAATTCTACTCGACCTACTTTTTGTTTCTTAGCATCATTATTAGCATTGTCTGCGGCATTATTTCCACGAGCTTGGAACTCACTTCTTTTAGTTCCTTTATCTGTAATATCTCTTCTTAATCCTGAATAGAAACTAGTTCCAGCAATTCTCTCAGCAGCTAACTTATCTTCAGGACTTATTACAGGAACAATTTGATTGTTCTTAGACATAACCATTTGTATATACTTACTCTTTTTCCCTGGAAGCTCTTGTCCGTAAGTATCACTTTTTGGGTCTGTATCAATATATGTATAATCTATTTTTTCATCTAAATCTATTCCTGCATCTTTTAGCTCTTGAGCTTGAAACTCATTTATTGTTTGTGATCTTTGTGATTCAGGGCCATTGTCACTTAATATACTAGCCTGTCTGTCAGTAGTTGCAGCAGCAGTAGCTACCGCATCTTTGAGTAATATGTTTAATTGTGGGTTATTTCTCATGTCATCAGTAACAACACCAAGCATTTTACCAAAATTATCCATTTTCTCAAAAATCTGACCCAATGGAGTATCTTTACCAATAACTGCTTCAGTTTCTTTTGCTAAGTCTAACTTTTCTGCAGTTTGATTTCTTTTGTTATTAAAAGCTAAAACGCTCATATCCTTAATACCATTATAAGGCTGAGGTTTTCCATCAGCATCTAAATCTAAAACCCTAGTTTTAGTTCTTTCGTCAATTTTTGTTTTGAAAAAAGTTATTTTACCCATTCCATTTTCTCCAAATGTCATTTCAGTAAAATCAGGATTACCCATTCTATCGTGTAAATCTTGAAGTGATTGGTCTACACCACCTGAACTTGGGGGAACAAAAATTGGATTTCCATCTGTTCCAATTTTCTTATCTCCGTTTTCATCTAATTCGTAGTATCCCTTAAGTCTTTTTATATAGTTTTCTTTTTCTTTAGCGTAGCCATTTATTTGCTGCGCAAGTATATCAAAAGATTGTTTTCCGTTTTCTTGAAATATTAAATTATCTTCAGGCTTTATCACTCCTGCTTGAACCAACCCCATGTTTCCATATAATCGGTCTTTGTAATCTGATAATGCTTTTATTGCTAAATCTCTACTAGTTTTATCACTAGGAAGATTTTCCATTGTCTTTAACTCAGCATCTCTATATTGTTTAGCTGTGTTTGTTTTTAATTCAAGACGTTGTTTGTCGATGTTTGTTTTCCAGGTTTTTACATCTTTAAGTCCTTTATCAATACCTTCTAGTAGTGTCTTTTTAGTACCTACCCCTGTATTACCTTGTTCTATCGAAAACTTTGCTGCGTCTAATGCGTTACCCATATCTTATTTTGTTGCTTGTTCAGGATCAAATATACTAGTAAATATTTTTGTAATTTTATTTGTAGTTCGATCAACCATACCATCTATTTTCATAAAATCGCTAACAGCAGCTTCCTCTTCCTCTCTTTTCTTTCTCATGATTTCCTGTACTTCAGGACTTTTCATAAACGCATCCATGTCAAATGTTCCTCCCCCTATTGAAAGTGTTTTTACACCTGCAGGTGAGTCAGCGTCTTCAAAGGTATCATACTGTCTAGTATTCGTGGTATCTACAACATCTTTAGTTGTTGTTGTTGTTGTGCTTACGCTAGGTAATGCTCCACTATCTATTATACTATTTAACCCTTTTCTATCCAATCCAAGACCTTCAATCTGTTTTAAGGCTGCTGCCCTGTCCATTCCTGTTTTTTTAGATAATGCGTCTGCTGCTTGACCCATTTTATTTTTCATACCACCTAAACCTCCAAACGCAGTAACTCCTGCACTTAAGGCGCTTACTCCTGCATCTATAAATGCTCCTGTAGCTTGTCCTGATAAATCGTCTGCTTGTTGAGTTAAAGCATCTGCTTTTACTCCTGCTGCCGCTGCTCTATCATCAAATAAACCTGCTATTTCTGAAGCATCTTTTTCAGAAGCCTCAGCACGTTTCATGTCTATATCTAGTTTTTGTTGAGCATATTTGTCAGCAATAGCACCTGAAGTAGCATCTTGAGCTTGCTTTACTTTACCTGCAGTTGCAGAAATACCTCTTTGGTCTCCTTCTTGAGCAGCCTCTAATATTTGAGAACCTTGTTGATTTGCTAATTGTAGTTGTTTGTCGTAAACATCAGTTGTAGCTCTAACAGCATCATAAAAATTAGCCTCTAATCTTGCAACAGATTGTTTTTCTAACTCCTCTTGTTGTACTCTAAATCTACCAGCTGCTCTTGCTGCATCCGCAGCTGCATCTTTTGCAAGAAAGCCTTTTGCAGCTTGACCACCTACCGCTATTGTTGCTGCTGCTATTGTTGTAAATGCCGCCATATTATAATCGTTTTATCATTTCTTTATTATAACTGTCACCTTCAATATATCCATTATCTTTATAATGTTCTATTAAAGAATCAGACTTTATTAAAGCATATGCGTATTTACAGTCTGACAGTTTTAAAGTATGCGTTAATATTTTTACAAGCTCAATTAAAGCTTCTTTTCTTTTCTTCTTGTTTTTATACTCAAAATTGGATATTATCCAATCACACCAACCTACCTTAGAGTTAGTCATGTATATGTATCCTGCACATACAGGTATATCATTGTCATATACAATAAACCCACCTTCACCATTCTCAGGTAAAAAATCTTTTGGAGGTGCTGTCCATCTCCAATCTTTCCACCATTTAACTAAAATAGAATCGTAGTCTAAAGAATTTAATTTTCTAATATTGAATTTCATTAACGCAAAGATACAAAATCTAAGGAAAACTTTTAAAGACATCTGAATCTACAGTAAATAATTCAACAGCTGTCTTACTATTGTTTGTCAATTTAAACTCCATAAAATATCCTGTTGCTCCATAAGACTCGGCAACACTATCTTTAGTTGTAAATATGTATGACCCTAAAGGAACTGTCTGTCCGATTGGTTCAAGGTCAACTGCATCAACTTCAATTGTTTTTCTATCAGTACTAATACCTGTTATTGGGCCAATTTTTTTAATTATACCACCTAGTGGTTCTCTGTAAAACACAGAGTCTCCATAATTAATAATATTACTTATTGAAATATTAAACTCTATTTGGATTAAACCTGGTGAAGCACCTGTTGATGAAGCAAATCCACCAATACCCTGTGTTGATCTTTGAGCAAAATCTTGACTACCACCAATTCTTCTTACAAAAGCAAACCAAGCTCCTTCTTTCTGCTCAAAATAAGTCTCATCCATAAATCCACTTCCTAAGTCTGTTGCTAAAGAACAATCCCAAGAATCATCACTTTCAAGCTCAATGGTTTTAAACACTTTAACAGTTGTAGGCTCTTGATTAAATACACCTGTAATTGTAGAATTATAGTCTATTCCGTAATACCTGTTTCTAATTTCATTGGTATTATGTCTGTATAAACTACCTCCTTTAAAAGTATATAAATACTGATTCATTCCTAAAATAAAATCAGGCATATAACTGTAAAAAGAAGGCCATCCTTTTACTGACTCACTAAATGTTAAAGTATAATTAATGTTTGTTGCTACTGCCATATATCTTTTTTTTAAGGGCCTAAGTGCAGGTTTGTATACTGCTTACAACTCCTTGTGTTACTGTTATTACTTGATTATTATCCATTATATAGTTTTGGTCTGCAACTCTATTTACTCCATCGTGGTCTAAAAACACAGGATTATTTAATATAGGGAAAGGATTTCCTGCATTTAAAAATCTACCAAAATATAAGGTGGTATCTGTTGCTTA
>Ga0222717_10000126_pt1 | contig 62293 bp, 56 predicted proteins | sample C33_18DmetaG_FD_165053 | JGI IMG/M metagenome (GOLD analysis project Ga0222717, IMG submission 165053) | Estuarine water microbial communities from San Francisco Bay, California, United States - C33_18D | ecosystem: Environmental > Aquatic > Marine > Unclassified | place: USA: California... | reverse complement strand
ATTATTATTCCAGCAGGTAGTCCCAACCGCCTTATTGTTGTAGCTCTCCAGAGTGATGAATACCCCTCCTACACCAGTGGAGATTTGTGCGAGGGAGAATGTCCTTTTAATGATCAATTGAGGTGGCATATTACACTTTCCAATGGGGAAACTATCAGTGGACAAGTAGATGTAAATGATCTCCATGAAAAATGGGAAACTGAGAGCGATACCTTCTTGGGGAGATCTCCTGTGTATTTTCAAGAGGTCAAGGTTGTCGAGTCCAAACCCGATCAAGACGTTGTTGTCGAGGTGGAAGTAGGGGCAACGAATATTGAAGATGGGGCTTTACCCAGCACCGTCATGGTGGGCCTCGTCCCAGTGGAGGTTAAGGTGAATGGCACGATCAAAGAAGAGGATGATTTGGTGGCTGTTTCAAAAGGAACCGATGAAGATTTGGCGACTGACTTTTCTGTGAAAGTTTCAGGGATGGGAGGACTTACAGCAGACCTAAAAGTCAAGGGGACAGATGGGGGTATTAAATTCAAGGATCAAACTCTGACGTTGACTGATGGTGTTGAAGCTAAAACCAAACTGTGGGGAACTTCCCCTAGCTCTGATAAGGACAAGACAATCATTGAAATTACTCTCAAGAAAGGGAGCGAGGAGCTTGGAAAAATTGAGGAAGAAGTAACCGTTTTCAAAGGTGCCAAGCTTGAGTTCGAAGGGAATTATTATATTAATGTTGATACTCGAGAATTTGCACGTAGACCTTGGGATGGGCGAGTTGATCCAAAACCAAATTCAAAAGGTTCCTTAACAGGGAATACAGGTTTCATGTCGGCGGATATTGGGGCTTCTCCTACTGCCGGTGAGCTTGCATCTTTTAAAAAAGCTGTGGATCAAAGTTTTAGCTTTGGTTATCAAAGTGCAATTTCCTTCAAGCAAGGAGATAACTCAGAGATTCCGAAGTATAAGCCATGGAAAGACAAACTTGAGGTTAAAATAACCAAAGTTATGTCTAAACAGCCTTCTTTCGAAATTAAAGATGATGAGATGGTTGATGCTTTACTAGAGTTGAAGAAGGGCGTTTTGGATGGATTGCCAGATGGTAACGAGCAGTTGATTGATCCTGAAGTAAAAATAGGTGACTATCTGATTTTTGACAAAACTTCTGTTACGACACGTATTTCAGAGAAGGCAGCTGGAGCTCCCTCTGTCACAGCAGCGCAAGTTACCGCACAAATTAATGCCCAAAGAGGTTCAGGCTATGATGAATTGCTGGATTATTATATGAGAGCAGTTGGGACTCCTCCAGCTCCATGGAGACCTACAGTTTTTGCTGGATTTTCTCATAGGCGTTTTGAATGGAAAAATGATTCGTTCGAAGTCCAAAAAGGCACAAAAATTAAAGACTCTTTTGCAGCCAAAGCAATCCGTGGTGAGAAAGAAAATGGAGGTAAGTTGGAAGTTAAGTGGATATTTACTGGCTGGAACGAGTTCAAGTTTCAGGGGGATTTAGATGACGCTGTAATCGAAACAAAATAAGGAGAATAAAAATGAAAAAACTATTTCAGATAATGTGCCTATTGTTAGCTGGGGGTTTACCTTCTAGTGCTCAAGTTCCTCAAACAGCTGAGGAAGTGAAAGCAATGATGTTTATTTCCAAGCTCGGCGAAATTGCTACATTAAAAGGAGAAAAGGTAGACTCTTTGAGTTTGAAATCTATCAAGAGCATATTGGAAAATAATAAAAATGATCTATATGGAGGAATGGGTGAATTTTCAAAATTTGCGACCTTGCAAGATCTTTGCAAAAGACTTGAAAAACATCCCGAGAGGAAAGAATTACAAGAAACACTTTTTGAACTATTCAAGACACTTCCTTTGATGCAAGGGAAACCTAAAAACTGGAATGAAATTTTGGTGCAAGGCGAAGGTGGATCATTAGGGCTAATTACAAAATGTCTATTGGTAAGTGCGGGAGAAGATTTTCAATTAAAGATTGTGGATCATTTGATTGAAGAGAATCAACCTGACAAAGCAAAACTTGTTCTAGAAAAAGCAAAAATTACAGGCAAGAAGGCAGAGCTTGCAAATCTCTTGAGACAGAAGGTTGAGGCGGCTAAATCGGAGGAAATAAAAAATCTCTTTAGCAGTTTTATTGAGGAGAGATCTTCTAAATAGAATGAACGTCTTAAGGCTGTCGCAGTATCGGAGCGTAAAACCCAAAGGCCGTCCGGCAAATCCGTTTTGATGTTCGCCGCCTCACGGCTTACACCCTTCGGGCACGGTCGCTGCGTTCCCTGTCCATGGCTTCCAGCCATTGTCACGTCTCGTGCTGATGAGGTGCTGCTTGCGGCTTCGCCGCGAGTAAATGGGGTCAGGAAGGAATGGCACTTAGTTAAGATCAATTTCGATGGGGGAAGTTAGATGAAAAGCTGGTCGGTGTACAATTACAATGTGTGAAAAAAGAACCATTCCTGACCAACTTTCCGCTGACTGTTTTTGCCACCTCCAAGCGCAAGCGACAAGCTGATATTCGCATAGCGAAAAAACGCCTTCTTGCCAGCTCGATCAGCGGATACTCGCTGCTTTTCAACGATGTGCTGCCATCCGACTGTAAGCTTCCCCGTCAAGCGGACAGTTCTAAAGTAGAAATCTTCTCCATTGGCGAACGAGCCACTGGCAGACAGCGTGGACGGGATAAAATGCGCGCAAATTTAAACGTATTCGATGGGTTCGATACAATCTAGTCCGACGAGAAAAGCGTCCATTGAGTTTAATGTGATCTCAAAGTGCTTTGCACTCACGTTGAAGTTAAAAAAGCTGTGATTGACGGCATCGAAGTCGATGAAATTACATGGGTTCTTTTTGCGTTTCATCTGCTTGGCAAACTTTGCGACTTCGGCGTGCGGCACAATAGTATCAGATTTGCCATGAACGATTAGGCTAGGCGGCAGGCCCCTGCGGATAAGATTTAATGGACTCTCTTTATGTGCTTTTTTTGAGTCCGTAAACCGATGGTGCTCTGGTGATTTTTTCCCTGTATTAACGATTGGGCTCAAAGCGATTATTCCAAGTGGTCGAGCAGTAAAGCCGCCGACATCTAGAACCTCGGGGAGCATTGCCAGAGATAGCGCCATGTGAGCACCTGAGGCAGCACCGGCGGCAATGATGCGGTTTGGATCTATGCCTAATATGGCGTGGTTGTGGCGTAGCCAGAGCATGGCCATTTGTGCATCTTCAATAGCATCTTCAGGAGATGTTTGATGTTTAGATGCAACGCGATATTCGACGGCCACGGCAACCATTCCTCTGCTTGCAAAGTGCATGCAGTGTGGAGCAAATTGGGTTGGCATGCTGACGTCCCACAGGCCGCCATGGAAAAAAACAATCGCGGGTATTGCGACTTGCGTATCATGGTTGGGTGGGAAAAAGCAATGCGCAACCAACTCCAAACCATCTTCTATATGGTAGACATACGATCGGGCGTTCTTGAGTAGTTCGCGCTCGCGCTCCTCGCCAAACGGGTTGATGATCTGTGTTGCGGGAATGATGGTGGTCATTGTGCTCAGTCGTTTGCGTGTGGCTGCGAATGCCGTTCAGCGTATTACTAAGAAATGGTTTGCCCTTTTAGAGATTTGTTGTCGAATGGAAAGCGTGTTGCGACTAAATTTATTTCTCTTGACCACGTGTTTGATATTATCCCTAGGGAGTGGCGATAGGCTATCTGCACAAGCTGCCTCATCTCCGGCACTGGCGAAACCTTTGCAGGATGTTTATCTTTACTGGAGAAAGGCGATGACGATGCGTAATTTTAATGCGTGGAAACAGATCACAGCATCCCACCGGAAGACGGCGATCCAGAATAGGGTGCTGTCAACAAAAGGCGTGTGGCCGACAGATATTTTCAAACTCCCGACGGCGCCGCCATCGTTGTCAGGGCTGAAATTATTAAAGGCTCGTTCTTTGGGGGTCACTGCCAAGTTGGTTTATTTTGGTAAAGTAGATTTTGGAATTGGTGGGAACCCGACCGACAATATTCTGGTATTAAGCTTCGTTCATGAGGGGAGAGGGTGGAAATATGATACTGCAGAATTTGTTAACCTGAGTAATTTGTTAGGCGTGCGTAAACAAATCCAAGGTGGTGATTTAAGTTATGTCGATGGAGTTGCATTTTTACCGGATGGAAAACGCCCAAGCCAACCGATTGTGGTGAAGAGAGCTAAGTATATTGCAAAGGTATACGCGTTTTGCCCCGGGCGTGACGTGCGTGTCTCAGTGAATCGTATCAGCAAGCATCGTTTTCAGGATATTCAGCATTCTGAGGTTGTTGTTGGTGGTGCTGGTGATGGGAGGAACGAAATCTTTTATGCCATCAAGGACGTGCCCGGCTATAAAGGTAAGGATCCACTGACAATCCGAGTATATCTGTTCTCACAGATTAATGGTGTGAAACCCGTGAAAGTATTTCAGTATCAGGTCGAAAAAGGAGAGGTGCCGCATGCCAAGGGTTCCAGTTTTTTCAATGTCGATGCTGCTGTGGCTAGGAAAGTATTATTGGGTAAGTGATGCGCAGGTGGTTAGGTTCTAAAGGGGGTTAGGTTCTAATAACAGTAAGCCAATGGGTTGACAGTGAGTCACAATGTCTTAGCCATATAGATGACGCAGGCAATCAATTCGTTGAAAGTGAGGACTAATGAGTAAGATAGACAAGTTATCGCCTTGATTTTTTTTGGGCTCGTGTGCATGTAATGTGCTCCGATGGATAGGTGGATACTATTTACTGCTGTTCTTCTGGCCGCCGCTGCAGCCCTGCATGGCGCTAGATATTTGTCGCGTGGAGAACGTTCTCGTTGGACGGTTTTGTGGATGCTCGGCTCGTTTGCCTGCCAGTTTATTGTATTGGGTTTGCGGAGCGAGCTACGTGGCAGTTGTCCGCTCGGCGATATGGGGGAAATGTTTATCTTTGCGTCGTGGGCGCTGACGATGTGTTACCTTGCTGTGGGATCGGTTTTTAGGCTCTCTCTTTTGGGTGTTTTTACCGCCCCTCTGGTTTGTTTTTTGCTCTCAATGGCTTTGGTTCCTGGTATGTTAGAAAGTAATCCGCCGAATGCAAATCATATCGATGGCTGGAGGGAGTCGCATGCTGCGTTTTCCGTGTTAGCATATGGTGCACTTGGGCTGGCGGCAGTTGCAGCAGTTATGTTTTTAGTGCTGGATCAACAACTCAAGGAAGGTGATTTTGCGAGGGGTTTATTTAGAAATCTTCCGCCTGTTAAAGAGCTTGGTTTGGTTGTTCGTAGGTTGCTCTGGCTAGGGTTGTTTTTACTTACCCTTGGCGTTATCAGTGGTTTGGTGATGAAAGTTTCAGGTGACTCGCAATCCAGACACTTATTTGCTGCTGCAGGTCAATGGGTTGCATACCTGTTACTTTTATTTATATCGGCTTGGCGGGGGTTGCCACTTAAGCGTTTTGCTATTGCGACTGTGATTTTGTTTTTCTGTTCATTACTGATATTCGCACTGCTGTAGTTTTTTATGGATCTCATCTGCATGGGTTTGAATCATGAAGCCGCACCAGTACAGGTGCGGGAGCATTTCGCTGTAGAGACTGATGAGCAAGGGGTTCGTGCTAAAGAAATCATAGCGTTGAGCACTATCGCAGAGTCTGTTGTGATTTCTACGTGCAACCGTATGGAGGTTTATGTCGCCGCCGAGCAAGCAGACAGGGGTATTGAGTATCTTACTGCCTACCTTGCGAAGAATCGTGATCAAGAGCGGATGAATTACCTCTACACGAAGTCTGGAGAGGATGTTAAGAGGCATCTCTTTAAGCTTGTAAGTGGTCTAGATTCGATGGTGCTGGGGGAAACGGAGATTTTTGGTCAAGTGAAGCAAGCGTATAAGCAGGCGCTAGAGGCAGGGGCAACCAAGGGTGTGCTCAATAAGTTGTTTCAGAAATCATTTGCTGTAGGTAAGCGAGTGCGCACTCACACTCGTATTCAGATGGGGCAGACATCAGTGGGCAATGTTGCTGTGGATCTTGCAGAAAAAATATTTGGTAAACTCAAGGGAAGTGAAGTCATGGTAATAGGGGCTGGAGAGACAAGTCGCTTGGTTGCCAAGAGTATGATGTCACGAGGTGCGAGTGGGTTGACCGTGACAAACCGGACAATGAGTAAAGCGGAAGACCTAGCTGCCGAATTAGATGGCACAGCCGTGCCATTCGACCAATGGGAAAATGTGCTGTCACGAGTGGATATAATCGTTTCCTCTACTGGATCCTCAGAGCCTGTTCTCAAGGCAGCTCAGATACAAGCAGTGAGACGGAAACGCAAATACCGCCCACTTTTCATTATAGATATAGCTGTGCCGCGTGATATTGAGGCTGCCGTCAGCGAAATTGATGAAGTCTATCTTTACGATATCGATAAGCTGCAGCACCTTGCTGAGGAGGCTAAAGAGTCCCGTCAACATCAGGTGCGTCTTTGTGAAAAAATTATCGAGCAAGAATTATGAAACCACTTATTATCGGAACCCGAGGGAGTGCATTGGCTCTTGTGCAGGCAGAAATGACTGAAAAGGCACTTGCTGAGGTATTTCCAGGCAGGCAGGTGATTCGCAAGGTCATCAAGACAACGGGTGACAGAAGGACAGATGTGCCGCTGTCACAGGTAGCGAAATCTGAAGGGGTGTTAGACAAGGGGGTGTTCACGAAGGAGCTGGAAACTGCGTTGGAAAATGGTGAGATCGATCTGGCTGTTCATAGCATGAAGGATGTGCCGACTGTGCTAGCACCGAACTTTGCCATCACGGGTGTATTAGAGCGCGCTCCTGTTAGGGATGTTTTGCTCAGTAAAACAGGGGGTGGCCTTACCGGACTCAAAGAGAATGCGGTGGTTGCCACGAGTAGTGTGCGCCGCCAGAGAGAGTTGCTCCACTTGCGGCCGGACCTCCAGCTTGTCGATATCCGTGGCAACGTGCCCACGCGTATGAAAAAGCTCGCGGAGAAACCAGGGCTGGATGGCATCATGCTTGCCGAGGCTGGGCTTGTTAGGCTCGGGTATGATATTGATAGTGCGCTGGCTGATGGGATTTTTGCCCATGCGCTTGAGCCAGATGTTTTTCTTCCCGCGGCAGGACAGGGTATCGTTGGCTTTGAAACGCGAGTGGGTGATGACAATGCCACCGCAGCCACAATCGCGATTACGCACACGCTTTCCCTGATTCAGTGTCGTGCTGAACGAGAGTTCTTGCGATTGTTAGATGCTGGTTGTCATACTCCTGTTGGTGTTCATACCGTAATAAATAGAGATTGTCTTTCGATGTCGGCTCGTGTGTTTGAAGAGGATGGTAACGACGCGCCGAAGGAAGCATCGTTCGAGGGTCTTGTTACTGAGCCGGAGCAAACGGCAGCGCAGCTCTATTCTCTGATTTTATGATGAGTGGTATCTGTTATCTTGTTGGTGCTGGACCGGGAGATCCTGGATTGGTAACATTGAAGGCGCGTGATTGCATCTCGCAAGCAGATGTGCTGATTTATGATGCGTTAAGTAGTGCTGAACTTCTCACATGGGCGCCGGAGGGCTGCGAGAAAATTGACGTCGGTAAACGTGCGGCAAGCCACAAAATGCCGCAGGATAAAATTAACGCGCTGCTGGTAGCAAAAACTCGTGAAACTAAAACAGTGGTTAGGCTCAAAGGTGGGGACCCGATGATTTTTGGACGAGGAGGCGAGGAAGCTGCCGCTTTGGCTGAGGCGGGTATGAAGTTCGAAATCGTCCCGGGAATATCATCCGCACTAGCTGGCCCTGTGTATGCCGGTATTCCACTCACACACCGTGATTATGGGTCCACCCTGACGATTTTTTCCGGTCACGAAGCAGATGACAAAGCGGAAGCTACGCTTGATTTCCAGGCACTCGCAAAAGCACCGGGAACCAAGGTGTTTCTTATGGGGGTAGCGAGATTAGGATATAACTGTGAAAAACTCATTGCGCATGGTGCTGATCCAGCTACGCCTATCGCACTGACGCGTTGGGCGACGACGGGGAGACAACGCACTATCACAGGAACGTTAGAAACTATCGCAGATATTGCGCAGCAGGAAAATTTTAAGGCCCCAGCTGTGGGCGTCATAGGAAACATAATCAAAGAAATGAAAAAAATACACTGGTATGAGGATCGCCCGTTGCAGGGAAAGCGTATTGTAGTTACACGTAGCCAAGAGCAAGCGCCTGAACTTGTTAGGAAGCTGTCTGATCTTGGTGCAGATGTAATAGAACTGCCTGTGTTGAAAATTTGTGATCCTGTGGACAAGATGGAGTTTGCAGAAGGTGTTGCAAATGTTCACACCTACGATTGGCTAGTTTTCAGTAGTACTAATGGTGTGCGCCGTTTTTTCGATGCTTTTTTTGCCACGTATAAGGATGCTCGTAGTATTGGCGGGGTGCGTATTGCTGCTGTGGGTCCTGGCACCAAAAAAGCCATTGAGGAATACCGTTTCGCCGTTGACCTTGTGCCAGAACGCCATATCGCTGAGGGTTTGTTAGATTCATTTAGAAATGACTTTGATGTCGACAGCCAAACCATCTTGTGGGTGCGGCCTGAGAATGCGCGTTCGATTTTGTCGGATGGATTGACTGAGATGAGAGCCATTGTTGATGAGTGTATCGCTTATCGCATTGAGTCAGAAGCCGAGGACCCAACGGGTGCGGCCGCCCGTTTCTCCGATAAAGGAGCTGATATAGTTACATTTACTAGTTCATCCACTGCACAGTATTTTCACGCTCTTAAATTACCTTGGCCGGATGAGTGTAAGGCGGCTAGTATCGGTCCAATTACCACGGCTAAACTAAATGAGCTTGGAGAGCAGAAAGTCATCCAAGCGGAAACACATAGTATAGATGGATTGGTGGAAGCGATTGTGAGTGAGCTAGTGTAACAGGCAATTTTACTTGTGCCCCCCCGTATCTAGCTGGCAGTGTGTATTGAAATCATTGATGCTATGAAATCCCACCCACCTGTTTTGTTGTTTCTTCGTTTTTTTCTATTGCCTCTATTTTTGGTCTCAACTGCTCGGGCTGGTGATACAACGATGGCTCAAAAAATTGATGGTTGGCTTGAGCCGATTGCTAAAGCGGCAGATAGTGCAGTTTTTTACTCTCTCAAGGTTGGAGGGCAGAGTTTACCAATTATTTTATTAATTCTGGGTGGCACGGCGATATTTCTCACAATTTACTTTAAGTTTATTAACATCACCTCTGTGGGGCTGGCAGTGCGTACCGCTCGTGGCAAGTATACGGATCCTGATGCTCCTGGGCAGATTACCCATTTTCAGGCATTAACGGCGGCACTTTCAGCGACCGTGGGCCTCGGCAATATTGCTGGCGTGGCAGTGGCGATCGGCATGGGTGGTCCCGGTGCCACATTCTGGATGGTTCTCATGGGGTTGTGTGGCATGACTACTAAGTTTTGTGAGTGTACGCTCGGCGTGAAATACCGTAAGATTGATGAGAACGGCAAGGTGAGTGGTGGTGCAATGTATTACTTGAGTCGTGGACTGAAAGATAAGGGTTTGGGTGGTGTTGGTGCAGTGTTAGCAACTTTCTTTGCTGTGATGTGTATTGGTGGGGCTTTGGGTGCAGGAAATATGTTTCAGGTGAATCAAGCTACCGACCAAGTAGTCAGTTCATTTGGGGTTTTTGACGGCGAAGGCGAGAAGATCTGGTTTGGTGTGATCCTTGCTGTGGCAGTCGGTCTAGTCATCATCGGAGGGATTGTAGTCATAGCTCGTGTGACTTCGTTTCTGGTTCCCTTTATGTGTGGGATTTATTTAATTGTGGCTTTGATAATCATTGCCACAAACCTCGACCAGGTTGGAAGTGCATTGCAGATGATTATACAAGGGGCATTCACTCCAATGGCTGTGGGAGGTGGAATTGTAGGTGTGCTAATTCAAGGAATTAAACGTGCGGCATTTTCTAATGAGGCAGGTGTCGGGTCTGCTCCCATTGCTCACTCAGCGGTGAAAACTCGAAAGCCTGCAAGTGAAGGTCTTGTTGCATTGCTAGAGCCTTTTACAGACACAGTGATTGTCTGTACCATGACGGCATTGGTGCTCGTGATTACTGGAGTGTGGAAAGTAGATGCCGTGGTCGAGAAAGATGAAATTTCGCTCTACAAGACGAAAGCAATGGTCGAAATAGTAGGCTCTGTCACTCAGGGGGATGAACTTCGAATCATTAGCAAGGAGAAGAAAGATGAAGACAAGAAGTTGGGTGAGCGAGGTCAAGTTTGGATTAAAGACTTAGACAATGGTGAAATGGAAACCGCTTGGATCAATTATGAGGGGCTCGTCAAGATTGAGGGTGTCACCAAAACCTCTCGCGCCTTTGGTCAGAAATTTAAATCTTTTCCCAAGATTCTTGCGATTGCGGTGTTGCTCTTTGCCTTTTCTACGATGATTTCATGGTCGTATTACGGTGAGCAAGCGGTAATTTATTTGTGTGGAGGTCATAAGCCAGTGGTGGTCTTAGCCTATAAAATCATTTTTTGTTGTGTGGTTGTTGTGGGTGCTGTGTCCTCATTGGGTAATGTGGTGATGTTGTCTGACGCCATGATTTTTGCCATGGTAATACCTAATATGGTGGGTCTTTATTTATTACTTCCCGTGGTAAATAAGGAGCTGGCTAACTTTCGGCAGCATGTGTCTGACATCGAGAAATCCAACAAATAATTCATGTCTCATACCCTGAACTTCCGCCGTGCCGGCGTATCGACGCTTTCGCTCGCCCGGGTGGGGAATCCGCTGCGTTCCGAGCCGCTGCATACCTCTAAAGAGCTGTGCCGATTTTCCAAAGAAGACGCTGCTGTGCTCACACCCTCTTTTCTGAAGCCGTTTAAAAACCTCGAGGCAAAGCAGTTTGTGCATCACTCATCATTAGATTTGAACGAGGTTTACCGCTACACGAAAACGATTTTTAAGGAGCCCGACCACTTGCTTGATCACGGACGCAAGATCGCTCGCCATCTCTACAACAAGTCCAAACACCCGAATATTAAGCCGGGTGACCTCTGTATTGCATTGGTGAACGATTTAGTGGTCGATGGCGAGCCGCGGCAGGCACTAAGCGTTATAAAATCCGAGAGCAAAGTGCCATTTCTTGAAGTAGCGGACACCGATGGAAACCTTGAACTCATAGCGCACCAAGGGATTTCTCCTGACAAGATCGACAAAGGTTGTCTGATCATCGAGCAGGATGCTGAAAATGGTTTCCTTGTTTACACATTCGATAAGAGCAGCAGTGGCACCCATTTCTGGATGCGTGATTTTCTTGGTGTGAAGTTTCGCAGGAATAACGATTACATGACGCGCCGCTACGCCGACATGTGTGTGTCGTTTGCCAAAGAAGGGCTGCCGGAGGAGGTCGGGGCTGAGGAGCGCACCCGTATCGCAGGGCAGGCGATGGGGTATTTTGAAGATCGTGACGAGTTCGATCTGAAGCATTTCCGCCAGGAAGCACTCAAGGAGCCTGATGTGATTGAGAAATTTGATCAGTATCGCGAAAAGCAGGATGATGAAGATGGTGGGGCACTTGAAGACAACTTCGTCATTGCCAAAAAAGAAGCCCGTAAGGCCGCCAACCGTTTCCGCAGCACGATGAAATTGGATTGTGGGGTGAATATAAGTTTTGGTCCATCATTCAGCGATGAGGGTGAGAATGCCTTTGAGCGTGGATTTGATGACGAAACGGGCAGAAAGTTTGTCAAAATCTACTATGGAGAAGAGCTCTGAAGTTTTTAATCGATGTCTTTTTGATTATTTGGCTCATACGGGGTTTGGGTCATTGTGATTTACTGTATGATCACAAGATCATTAGCTGAGGGTCGGGTGTTTGGCAAAAAATTGCTGGTCAAGTTATGGAGGATGCGGCAACATATACATGCCATGGGGGAGGGAAAAAATGTAAGGCAACACCAAGTGAAAAAAAACATTATCGATTCGTTCGATAATGGAATCACTATGCCTGATCCGGTTGCTCCATTCCTTGTTGGTGGAGGCATTCCTGAGTGTCTAAAGCCCGCAACGCGACGGAATTTCCTGGCTGTAACAAGCCTCACCACGGCAGGTGTGATCATTGGTTCCCCTCGATCTGAGGCTGCCTTTTTTGGACTGATTGATGACAAACCAGTTCCAGGTATTCCCCACGCTTGGGTGCAAGCTAAAGGGTCGGATGTTTTACGCTATGCCAAGTTTATCCAGAAGCTGAACTTACGTAACATCACGCCGCGGATGGTAATTGCCCCTCATTTTAAATCACGTGGTATTGTTAAAAACAGCCTTCCACCTAAAGCCTATTGGGAAAAAATGGCTCCGACCCTGAGGGTAATCGACAAAATGGTTACCCGTATTGGTGCTCCTCTGATGGAAATAACCTCGGCCTATCGTAACCCGCGCTATAATCGGGCTGTTCGTGGTAAGATTCATTCCTACCACATGCAAAATATGGCATGTGATATCAAGTTCCGTGGTATTTCGCCCTACCATGTTGCATACGTTGCTAGGCAGTTACGTACTCAGGGGCATTACAAAGGTGGTATTGGCAAATATTCTGGATTCGTACACCTCGACACTCGTGGTACGAATGTTGACTGGTAGTAGGCATCCAGCAGTCTAGTTTGTTGACCCGTTCTTCTGCTCAATCAGGGTCACGTTGTTGTTTGAATCTTCCCATTGAGGATAATGTGGTTGTTTAGAATGTTTAAGTTATCTTAACTTTTTTAATTGTGAATGATCTTTCCTTATGTTTATTGGGATTATCTTATTTATGTGAGTGTATTTTTTATGAATTCGCCTGTCATTTCCAAACCTCATGTCGCCAGCCATTTAAGTGCATTGGATGCATCTGAGAAGCTGCGGTATCGGCATGTATTAGCGAAATACGAGCGTCGAAAATTCATCGGTGTCACAGGTGCGGCAGCAGCAGCCCTAATGATTGGGGCGAGTAATTCTGATGCGGCATGGTTTGGCTATTCGACTAAACCTGTAGCAGGGATTCCGAGTTCATGGGTTAGCATCAAGGGAATGGATGTCTATCGCTATGCCAACTACGTTAAATCGCTGCGGTTACGCAACATTACCCCGAGGATGGTGCTTGCCCCGCATTTCAAGACGCGTGGATGTATCGCCAACACACTGCCACCCCGTAAGCTTTGGAAAAAAATAGGTCCTACACTAAAAATTATCGATCGTATGGTAGGCGAAATGGGTCTACCAGTTCAGCACATAGTCTCTGCCTATCGGAGCCCACGCTACAACTACGCAGTTCGTGGTAAATCACGTTCGCTACACAAGGAAAACCGAGCCCTTGACGTTGTTTTCCGTGGAGCCTCTGCATCACACGTGGCTCGTGTGGCCAGACATTTGCGTGATAACAAAAGGAAGTTCAAAGGTGGTATTGGGCAATATCGTGGATTTGTCCATATTGATACTCGAGGATATAATGCAGACTGGTAAAATCTTTGGGCTACGCTTTGATACTTAGATGAGTAATTTTTTCGTGTTATTATATCGTTCAGAATAGTGTTGTTGAACAAGACATTGCGCTAGTTTTCATAGTAAATTTTGTGCCTTGTGTATTCATTGTTGCGGGTTGAATCAATAATAAGTCACATAAAGCTGATCTTTGTTTATATTCAGTCTTTTCTGTTAATTAGCGTAAAACCTTTTGTAGAAAATTGAAAAACCTTGGCGCTTGCATGGTGCCATTACGAGGCTAGTCTCTGCCGCTGTGAACAACGAGCTACTGACTATTGCGGACTGCACCTTTTCCTCCCGTCTTATGGGAGGAACAGGCAAATTCTCATCGAATGCGCTGATGCGTGAGACTTTGGCGTCGTCGGGCACGGAAATTGTCACTGTAGCACTTCGTCGAGCCGATCTCAGCGGTGGTGACGACCCGCAGGCAGATATTCTAAAGTTTATCGATCCAGAAAAATACCTTCTTCTGCCTAATACTAGCGGGGCAATGGATGCTGATGAAGCGGTTCGTCTTGCTCGACTTGCCGAGGCAGCAGGGTTACCAAAATGGATCAAACTGGAAATCCATCCCGATCCTACTTATCTGCTTCCCGATCCGATTGAGACGCTCAAGGCTGCCGAAATTCTGGTGAAGGAAGGCTTTACTGTGTTACCTTACATCAATGCTGATCCGGTTCTAGCGAAACGTCTCCAGGACGTCGGTGCTGCAGCCGTCATGCCTCTGGGTGCTCCTATTGGTTCTAACAAAGGAGTGGTCACTCGCGATCAAATCCGCATCATCATCGATCAGGCAACGGTGCCAGTGGTTGTTGACGCTGGACTCGGAGCTCCAAGTCACGCGTCCGAAGCAATGGAACTGGGGGCCGACGCCGTATTAGTCAACACCGCCATGGCAATCGCCTCCGATCCCGTGCGTATGGGTGAGGCATTTAAGCTTGCCGTCGAAGCTGGCCGGGCCGCCTACGAAATGGGCCTGCCTGAGGCAGAAGATCGTGCATCTGCCACAAGCCCACTAACTGGATTTCTGGATTAGTGTTAATCATCTGAGCCGCGGTCATTTTCTTCATCAGGTGTGTTGCGTCCGGGTGATGTGTTTTCATCCTCAATGACCTCAAACCAGTATCCGAGGAAGAAGCGTTTTTCTTCGAGGTTCAGAAACTTATCAGACTTGCCGATGATGGGTCGCAGGGAGGTGGTCATTTGCAGGGTGACAGTAGCAAAGATGATGGCCCAAATGGCAAGGTGTCCGCCATGACCACCACCCATGCTGCGGCTCGCTCTGGAGATCACACGCAAGCCAAAGAGGAGGCACACCATCCAGATTGCCAGGCTCAGGAAACCGAAGAATACGAGCGAATTGCTTGATGTGGAAAATAGCCATACGACCGGGGCAAAGCCGACCAATAGCAGCGAGGTGATCGCAAGAAAAGTAAGCATCAGCCCGGCCACGCTTGGGAACTTGGCATCCATGCCTCCAAGGGCACCAAAAATGTAAAGGCTTGGCAGGCAGATCAGGCCACTGAAGAACACGCCGCCGATCACTTTGACAGGTGCCGCCCAGAGTTGGTCACCTGCGCTAAATAGCCCTAACACAAATCCAAAAACACCCAGACAAACGAGGCTGACAAGACAGAGAACGCCAAGTATTCTGCTGGGCGATTGGTTGAGCTCATACACCACGCTGAGTGGCTTCTTGAGTAGCGAGTTGAGGATGTTGGAAAACCCCTTGTGTTCCATTGCTTTAAAATCAGGGTCGGGCCCGGTGACTACTGGTCGCGTATGTTGTGCCATTGGGTTGGGGATCTGAGGTGGTCGTTCTGGTGGTATTGGGTCGTTTGTCATAATGGTTTTGTGATTAGTGATTAAAATCCTGTCAGGTTTCCTAGTGCGTGCAGCACGGTTTCGTAAAAGCTGCCGTTCATAGGGTCGTCGCGGAGGAACTGCACCTTAAGACCGGGCGAGCCGAAGAAGGGGCGCATGATCCAGGAGATTTGTGCGCCTACAAAGAGATTACCGGTAAGCCAGGCGAAAAAAGTGCGTGTGCCGTGTGCGGGGGTGGTTGCGAAGGTTTTCACGTGTCCTAACAGTGACCGGTGGGAGATGATACCGGCGTAGGCGATCATAAACGTATGCGTGAGCAGCGTAACACTGTGCCACTGCTGTGCACCGGGGTCGTCCGGGCTGGGGGCGTGCAGAGCCATCATGAAAGTGATCGGACTGAGAGATCCGAGAATGATCGCCATGAGCCCAAATCCAGCTAAAAGGAATTGCACACTTTCACGAAAACCGATTCCGCTGCCAAGCGCCATGGCAAGCATGCCGTTGATCATGCCATTGACTAACAGCACAGCAAAAATAACCAGCGGTAGCTTAATGCCGACATAGCTCGCCATTTCCCATCCCTGCCACAGTCCCATCGTGAAGCCATACGCACCACAGCCGAGGATGATCGCGGGAATACAGAATAGAAGCGATTGCCGAGGGTTGTCTGCCAGCCATCCTTGCAGCAATGTCTTATCGCCACGGCAGAGGCTTGGAATGCTTGATAAAGTAGGGGAGTGGATCATCAAAATAGAATAGGGCTTTCGTTGTCTACGGGTCAAAACGTGACATGCTCTCATGAAGTAATGATGAATCGCCTGTGATTTTTCTGTGAAAAAAGAAAAAGCCGTGCTCCCTAGGTAGGAACACGGCTTGGTGAGAATTGGATGGGTTGAGTTTACTTGGCTAGTTTAAGCCCTTGTTCCGCGGCCATCCAGTCGCCTCGCTCATCGCCATAAAAACCGTTTTGGACACGGCTCATGAAGTTTAGGTAAGCGGCATAGCTGATGTCCTCATGCGTGATGACGCGCTCATTTTTTTTCGCCTTGGCGGATGTTTTTTTAGTGGTTTTTTTGGCCACCTTTTTAACAGCTTTCTTAGCAGTCTTACGTAAGGATTTTTTTGCGACTTTTTTGGTCGTTTTTCTAGTAGCTGCTTTTTTCACCGCTTTTTTGGCAGTCTTTTTGGTCGCGGTTTTCTTGACGGCCTTCTTCGTGGTTTTCTTGGGCATTGTGATAGATATAGGTTGGGTTTTGAATTGCTTGCATGACCGAATCGTCGGCATTCATTGGCTAGCAATGCCCGTGCCAATTGGATTCTGGAGCGAATATTGTCAACCTTACTTAAACAAAATCATTGTCATATTCCGGGCATGCCGGCTGACTATTCACCGATGTATGCCGGGTTTTTCTCCGTTGGGACTGGAGCAGCTACTTCAGAACGCCATTGCGTGAGCATGTCGTGAAGTTTCTTAGCCGTGCTAGGGAAGGTCTTTGCTGCGTTGTTTTTCTCGCTGGGGTCTTTCTTGAGGTGATAGAGCTCAAGCTCGCCAGTTTCAAAATACTCGATGAGCTTCCAATTGCCATAGCGGATCGCGGAGCCGGGACGTGTGCGGAAGATCGTGTCCTGGCAGTCTTCGTTGCCACCTTGAAGATAGATGGGGAAGTGCCAGTAGAGTGCGCGTTTGGTGTGCTCGTCCTGGCCCATCGCGAGAGGTAGGATGTTTACGCCGTCGAGTTTCTTGCCGTCAGGTTTCTTGGCGCTAGCAGCGGCTAGAAAGGTAGGGAAGTAATCGATGCCTTGCACGGGCGTGTCCACACTGGTGTCGGGTTTGATTTGTCCTTTCCATGACATGATAAGGGGTTCTCTAATTCCGCCCTCGTAATAGGCACCCTTACCGGCACGCAGCGGCCACTGCTTGCTGATTTTCCAGACGCCGCCGTTGTCGGAGGTGAATAGAATCAGGGTGTTTTCTAACAATTCTTTCTCCTCCAGGTGCTTGCTGAGCCTGCCGATGTTGTCGTCCAGGCTGGAAATCATCGCCGCGTAGGTGGCGTTAGCCTGACCCTTGGCAGGTTTTTTTGATTTGAACCTTTTGATCTTATCTTTCTTGCCCTGAATCGGGGTGTGTACGGTGAAGTAGGCGAGGTGGAGGAAGAAGGGGGTTTGGTGGTTTTTATCAATGAAGCCAATGGCCTCGCTGGTAAGTCTATCCGTCAGATACTCGCCCGGTTTTTGCTGCTCACAATTGGGATACTTGTAAGGGCTGTGGTAACCGCCTGAGTATGGGCCTCCTGCTTGGGTTCCTGCGATGTTGATGTCGAAACCGTTGTTAGTTGGGTTTTTGGTAACGTGCCATTTTCCGATGTGACAGGTGGTATAGCCGGATTTTTTTAAAGCACCGCCAATGGTTAGGTTGTTATCCTTGATGTGGAGTGTGTTTTTAATCGGAATCAGCTTGCGGTGTTTTGTGTCGCCGCGATCCGAGTTGTTAACCGTGTAAACCCCGTGGCGAGGTGTCCACTGACCAGTGAGGCAAGCGGCGCGGCTTGGGGCGCAGTTTGCCGCAGGCGCATAGGCATTGGTGAATATCGCGCCAGATTTCGCGAGCTTGTCGATGTTTGGCGTTTCGTAATACATGCTACCCTGATAGCCGAGATCCGCCCAGCCGAGGTCATCCACATTGATGTAGATAATGTTAGGCTTGCCTGATGCGGCAGCGGCAACGATCAGGAAAAACAAAAAGGCTACGATGTTTTGGTTCATATTTGTAATCAATCAGTGAACACCGTTGCTGCCAAGTGAAATTGCAGCGATATCAATGTTGGCAGCTCATACAGTAATACGTCGCTCGGTTCGAAATCACGATCTTGTGGATGGGCTTGCCACAGATTCTGCAGGGCTCTTTTTCTCGGTCATACACGGTTAAGCGTTGTTTGAAATACCCTGGCTCACCGCTTTCGTTAAGGAAGTCGCGCAGGGTGGTGCCACCTTGGTTAATGGCTTCGTCGAGTACTGCCTTGATTTCTATGACCAGTTTTACAAGCCGGGCTTTGGAAATTCTCCCAGCCAGACGCTTTGGGTGGATTCCGCAGCGGAATAAGGCTTCACTGGCGTAGATGTTGCCTACACCAACCACAACTTTGCCATTCATGATATGCTGTTTAATCGTGGTTTTTCTGTCACGACAGCTCTGGTGTAAGTAGTCGGCATGAAAATCATGATCCAGTGGTTCTGGCCCGAGATGGTTAATCAGGGAATGATCATTGATTGCACCTTCATGCCAGATGACAGCGCCGAATCTTCTTGGATCATGTAGGCGTAGTTCAGTGCCGTTTTTCAACTGCATGATGAAATGATCATGTTTTTTAAGAGGAATATCTGGCTGGCAGACTCTTAAGCTGCCCGACATTCCAAGATGAAGCATTAATGTGCCTGGACTGCACTCGATGAGCAAATACTTTGCACGTCTCGCCACACCGGTGATGATCATTCCCGTGATACGGTTGACGTTTTTCTCTATCGGCCAGCGCATCGCGGGATTCCGAACAATTACTTTGCTTACAAGCTCTCCGCGTAAATGGGGGAGGATACCTCGTCGAGTCGTTTCTACTTCAGGTAATTCTGGCATAAATAAACAGAGGAGATACGTGTCATAATTACAAAAAATTACACAGATTATAATTGAATAAAACCATGAAATGACCGTCTATCGTGGCGTTATGAATTACAAACACTTATTTGCCTTCACATTAGCAGCAATTATTACTTTTAGCTCTTGTAAGGAAAAAACAACTGTTGCTACATCTTCATCTGACCAATCGGGTAATGACGGCATACAGCAAGTTATCGATCCAAATGTTTCGGACACGATAAAACCTCCAGTCTCTGCAGAGGATAGGGCAGCAAAACTAGGATTTGCTAAGCACTTACCTAAAACCATCGTCAAGTATGACGGGATTTTTAAAGGTAAAGAAGCATTTCAGCAGTTTCTCAAATCACCCATTGGCACGTTTGCGCTGCAGCGTATTGCTGACGAAGGAATCTCACTCGAAGATCTCATGAAGAGTGACGATGCCGCTGGCCAGATTGCGCAATACAGTGAGGAATACTTCACCGCCTATGGTCCTGGAACCAGTAAGAGTTTTGATTTGGCTGTGAATTTGCTGAATCGGTTGGCCTACTATGGTGGTCGCACTGGAATTCACATGGCAGACGGATTTGTGCGTGAGGGCGATGCTTACAAGCCAGACGAGCCATATCAATTTATTAAAGGTCCTCTCAAGGGGGCTTCCAAGGAAGTCGTTAAAATGTTCCAGAGCTTCAATATGCCTGCAGTCTACCAAGGATGCAAGGTGAGTGACGCTGATACACGTGAATTGGTGGTTGAGAAGATGGAGCAAATGACATCATTGTTTGGTATGTTGGAGGAAGCCTCTGAGCCAATTACGATCAAACGAGGTGGCAACGAGTTTAGTGGTTTCAAGCTCAGTGGAGCCAAAATGGCTGAACAAATCGACGAGGATGATATTAAGGAAATGCAGAAAATCTTCGGAATCGAGGAAACTAATGCTTTCATAGAGGCACTTGCAAAAAAATCTATTGTTTGCGTCACCGGCACCATCGATGATTACGTGATTTTTTTCCTTGGTAAATCCGAAGAGGACTTCGTGTTTGCTGAAAACATTAGCGATTCCATGTGCGCAAAAGAAGAAATCGCTTTCCTCGATAAGTATCTGGATAAGAATATCATCAGTCTGGGTTATAGTGATTCCAAAGTGATTAACACGACAGGTAACTATGAGGCTGTCGGATTCCGTATATTGAACTCATTCACAAAAGGGCTGAGTGATGGACTTGGCGATGCTGGTTCGCTTGGCGACACCCAAGACATCGAGGCACTACTAGGAAGTATTACTGATCAGGGAGAGAAGCTTATAGGAATGTTTAATGCGGCCGACCTCGGTTATGTGGCATACATCGAAGACGGGCTGAAAGCCGAGGGCTTCGGTGGAGGTAACATGCCTTCGATTGACTTTAATCAATCTCACACACTTGCTTCACTTGGAGATGGCGATAATACGCTGTTGTTCGCAAACTGGACGAGTAATGAGGCATATAATGAGAAGCTGATGGAATACGTAGATTCGATTGGCGAGACATCATATCTGCTTACCAAGCGCATTGCTGCCCTCGATGTTAAAGTGGGAGGTTTTGGCGATTTCAGTCAGGGCGTTAAGATGTTTGACAACACCTTCAAAAACGATGCCATAGAACTCTGGAAAGCACTGCGCGGCGACCTTGCCGCAGGACTCGGTGCAGAATCTGCCTTAGTGGTGGATGTGAATGGTGCACTACCGAAGATTCCCAATGTGCCTGATGTCATTCTTCAGGGAGGTAAGATGCCACGAATTAGCTACGTTTCCACTGTAGATGATCGAGCAAAACTTCAGAGTTCTTGGACACGCGTCAACTCCTCAGCTGAGAATATTCTAAAAACAATCAGTCAAATGGCAGGCGAGGAAATACCCATGCAGGTGCCAATGAGTAGCGAGAAGGACGGGCTTAAGACATGGTTCGTCCCGATTCCATTCCAGAATGATGACTTTGTGCCATCCGTTTCGGTCAGCGATGAACTGTTCTTCGTTTCAACATCCAAGACATTCTCTGAGGGTCTTGCTGAGCGATTCAAGACTGGTGATAAGTCTGATCGTAAGGGAGCGTGGCTACATGTCGATTTCAAGATGTTCAACGGCTTCGCCCAGCAATGGATGGCCTTGGTTGAAAAGAATGCAGACGAAATCATTCCTGGTGAGAGTGCTCGTGCCGACTTTACTGAAAACAAGCCCATGATTGAGGAAGCTATCAAGGCGTTTGGTTCGCTTGATTCGCTCACGCTGAATACACGCAACGAGGATGGACGTACTCGGGTTTCGCTTCATCTGAAGGCACAGTAATTTAGCCGTAACTTGGGAGGTGATGCCAGCTTCCTCAGTCAACAATTAATCTGGACAGGGTTCTCCGTATCGGAGACCCTGTTTTTCTTTTTCAAACCCGCACTAATCATGGCATCCAGCGATAGTAAAGAAATACACGTGCTCTTCGTTTGCACTGGAAATACCTGCCGAAGCCCAATGGCAGAAGGCCTTCTCAGAGCCAAGGTTTCTGCCGACAAGTTGATCGATGTGGGCTCAGCTGGAGTCGCAGCTATGCCAGGGCAGGCAGTAAGCTGCGAAACTCAAATAATATTAGAACAGCTCAAAGCTCCATTAACAAAATTTAAAAGTAGACAGGTTAACAGTGAAATGCTTGCGATGATTGATATCATCATTCCAATGACTCATGCACATGCTGAAATGTTGTCTCACTATTTTCCTGAAAAATCAGAATCCATAAGGTTGTTAACTGATTTTATAGATGCTGACGAATATCCAACAGAGATGGATGTTCCCGACCCTATTGGAATGGGATCCGCTGCTTATGAAGAAGTTGCTAATCTAATTCAGAGGGCGCTCCCAGGAATCATAAACTTTATCAAGCAAACCCCAGAAAATAGGTGATAAAAAACGAAAGTCATATTGAAGATGTCGCTAATGAATTTGCCATTGCTGGTGAATTTCTATCGGGTGAGGAGATACATAGCGGTCATATCAATTCCACATATATGGCATCTTTCACTGAGCCAAGCGGAAGTATTGCACAATATATTTTTCAACGTATTAATGAAAAGGTATTTAAAAATCCTTTGGCCGTGATGCGTAATGTCGAGATGGTAACTCGTCACATCAACTGGAAAGTGCTGCGGGTAAAAAAAGATCTCGGCGGGCAGACTCTGAACCTATACCCAGCACGAGGTGGAAGGTTTTATGCTGAAGGTGGCGGAGGCGGTGTTTGGCGATGCTATAATTTTATCGATGGATGTAAGACTTATGATATTGTAGAAAATACACGTCAGGCATATCAGGCAGGCCATGCCTTTGGATCGTTTCAAGATCTGGTTAGTGATATTGATGTTGATGATATTGAGGAGACTATTCCAGATTTTCATGATACTCCTAAACGTTATACAAAATTGATGGAAGTGATTGCTGCTAATCCTTGTGACCGTGTAGGCACAGCACAGCCTGAAATTGATTTTATCCAAAGACGTAAGCATTTAACGACAAAGCTTATTACGCTTCGTGATAAAGGTAAAATACCCATTCGGATTACACATAACGATACGAAGATCAACAATGTGATGATCGATACGGAAACGGATGAAGCAGTCTGCGTAATTGACTTGGATACTGTCATGCCAGGCCTTTCTCTTTATGATTTTGGTGATCTTGTTCGCACTGTAGTAAGCCCCGCAGCTGAAGATGAACAGGATCTCTCCAAGGTAGAGATGCGCATGCCCTTTTTTGAATCCTTGGCGGAAGGTTACTTAGACGGTTGTGATTGTCTGTGTGATGCTGAAATTGAGAATCTGGTTTTTTCGGGTAAACTTATCTCCCTAGAAATTGGGATCCGTTTCCTCACGGATTACCTTGAGGGGGATGTATATTTCAAATCTAAACATGATCGTCACAATCTTGATCGCGCCCGCACTCAGCTTAAACTCGTCGAAGAGCTTGAAAAGAAAGAGCAGGAGATGGGAAAATTTGTGTCCCGCCTCGCCAAACGAAGGCTGCTTGGTTAGCCTAGCATAGCAGTGGCTTTGCGAACGGCGGCTACGAGCCTGTCCACATCATCTAGTGTATTATACGCAGCAAATGAGGCACGGACTGTGCCGGTGATGCCAAACCTAGCCATAAGTGGTTGGCAACATAGATGACCTGTTCTAACCGCTACACCCATCTGGTCCATTAGCGTGCCCATGTCATAGTGGTGAATGCCATCGATGCGAAAAGAAATGACAGCCGCTTTGTGCGGTGATGTGCCATAGAATTTAATTCCTGGAACTTCTGCAAGTGCTGAGCTGGCAGCTTTTTCTAACATATTCTCGTGCTTGGCGATGGTTTCCATGCCGATTGAGTTCATGTAGTCTATGGCGCGCGCAAGCGAAATAGCACCCTCTATATCCGGTGTGCCAGCCTCAAACTTGAAGGGAAGGTCGTTGTAGGTTGTATTTTCAAAAGTAACCTCTTTAATCATTTCACCACCACCTCGCCAAGGCGGCAGTGAATTGAGTCGTGTCTCCTTACCATACAGCACACCAATACCAGTCGGTCCATACGTCTTGTGTCCAGAAAACACATAAAAGTCACAATCGAGATCTTGCACATCTACTCTCATATGAGGTGTAGCTTGTGCTCCATCTATAAGAATGCATGCATCATAATCTCTGGCGAGTTGTATGATTTCTTTAACTGGATTGATTGTGCCTAGTGCGTTAGAGACATGGCTGATAGAAATTACTTTGACGCGCTCATTGAGCATTGCTTTGAAAACTTCCATATCAATGGTGCCGTCGTCTAATACGGGAACCACTTTAAGTTTAGCTCCAGTGCGCTCACAGAGCATTTGCCATGGTACGATATTTGAGTGATGTTCAAGTCCAGAAATAATGACGTGATCGTCAGTGTTGATTGTTCCACTTAGTGTGAGTGTATTGGAAATCAGGTTGATGGAGTCAGTTGTTCCTGAAGTGAAAATAATTTCATGGGTGTGTAGAGTGTTTAAATGCTCAGCGATTTTTAATCTTGCAGCCTCGTGTGCTATTGTGGCTTCTCGTGCCAATTTGTGAGCACCACGATGAATGTTTGAATTTACTTTCCCGTAGTAGTCTGAAATCGCTTCCGTCACTTGTTTTGGGGTCTGAGCGGTGGCAGCATTGTCAAGGTACACTAACGGTACGCCGTTATTCTGTTGATCAAGAATAGGGAAGTCAGCACGGATTCCGTTTGGGTCAAATTTAGACATTTCTATTGTAATCGGATTTATTCAAACAGGTTCACATGAAGTTTCGTTATTACCTCTGGAGAAAGAAAGAAGTAACTGGCTTCATGGTCGCGGTCGCGCCCAACAGGCAAGGAGTCAATCTTTGCAAAATTGATTAGTCTTCCACTGGTATGTGCGATTTTGAGTGTTTTTACTACAGTAGCGTGAGCTGTTCCATCATCATTGAATTCTTGAACATGAACTTTTATTACGGTATCTGGTGATGCTATTGCCTTCATTGCACCAGGGTGCATGGGGCCAATCCATCGGCTGGCTTTTAAGGATGTGAGCTGTTTGAGAAATAGTTTAGCTCTATCAGTGTTTAGTCTCGTTGAAGATTCCTTACCTTCAGTTTTTGAAGTCCATGCATCTGAAAAGCTATTATAGGTGAGTTCAACCACAGGTTCTTTTTTCCGGTGAATGATGATTTTTTTGATATCTACATCAGGTATATGCCAGGCATGTGACGTGCGCCATTGCCATGGATGGAGTGCAATCTTGCCCAATGTTTCGTTACTGATTTCCCATATGTTAGGTCGGTCTAGAATGCGTGCATATAGTTTTCGATTTTGATCTTCTGGGTTTTGAGCACCACGACCGATAGCTATTTGTATTGTATCGCCATTGAAGCTTTTGAATCCGAGCAATAATAACGGCTGATCGAGTCCGTATGGAGATAGATCGGTGGCTGCATCAGTTATGAAATTGACGATCTTGTCTTGAGTGAATGCTGTGATGAGTCGGATCAATGTGTCAGTATTTGCGGGCCTCCAGCCGTCAAGATGACGGACTTTCCATGCGCTTTGTGTTTCGCGCTGCAATAAGATATCTTGAAGACCACCTGGACGAATAATGATAGTCTTCAGTTGCTTGCCATCCATTGAAACCATATTTTTTGACCTGAGATCATTCACCCCTGATTGTAGAAGTGCTAGAGATGGTGTTCCGGGAATTGCAGCTGATTTCGTGAGAGGGAGATGAAACACCGTGTCGGGCCGATCGCTCACAGTGACGAGAGCAATCTTTGAATCCTCATTAGCGGGAGGGTAGATACGCATCGTGATATCCTCAGCTTGATCCGCGAAATGAATTGATATTTCTTGAGCATGGCTGGCATCTGCTGCTGCTGTGGGAAGAGTAACACTTGAACGATCTTCAACTTTGAGTGCGTTGAGCTGAGCGAGATCAATAAAAAGTTGTTTTGTTGCCTTTATATCAATTTGAAGTTCGTCGGGCTTGGTGATCATCCATCCAGCGTTGAGGTTGGGGCGAGAAATAACGATTTCGGACTCCTCGTTTTGGATGCTAATTTTATCGAGAAACTTGGGGCTGAAATGCAGTGGGTGATGATCACGAAATCGTTCGAAGTTGCTGCTGAAAAGGGAATGAATAGCGGCGGTTGCGTTTGATGTGCAAATGTATATTTTATTTTTTTTCTCCTTGTCTGCTAGGCGAATAAAAATTGTTTGTTGCATTCTTTTACCGTCATCGGATGGGATTTTCCATGCCGTTGTGCGTCCGATCTTGTAGTCACAGAGTTTGCTGCCATCGCTGTCAGACATTGTGATGCGTATGCTTCCCTCTTCTAATGTAAAATCATCAAGTTCTACATTGTCTCGATCAATCACGTCTTTGACAACCAAACTGCTTGTGAATTGGAAAATTGCCTTCACGTACATAGGGTCAGCACGATCATTCCATGGTTCCGTTGTTGACCAAAAATGCCCAGTTTGAGCAATACGAACATCAACTCCATTCGTATTGGCCATGTTAATTTGCCGTGTCTTATCGAGTAAGTGGGTATCAAATAACTTTTCACCTATTTTGATAGCCGGAGCTCCAAAGATTTTGTCACGATATTTTTCTCCTGTATGAACCACAGCAAGACTGCCCAATATAAGGGCTGACATAAGTAAAGTGATTGTAAATGAAATGTGCATAGGGGAACAAATCGATGTGTTGTAAACTCTAAGAACGTCTAATGTTCCATACAATCATCGCTGTTAGGAGACTTCCCAAGGGAAGAAAGATTAATACTACCTGGCTGATGAATGCATCATGCGCATCGAGTAGTGTAATTTTGTAGCGGTGTAGTTTCTTGGGGCCAATACCAATAAGGTCTTCACGCCCTATGAGCCAGTTGACACTGGATTTGACGAAATCTGCCTGCTCAGGGCGAGTTTTTCTAGTGGCGAGAAAATCAGTATTTGAAATAACAACCATCTTCGTGACGAGATCAGCAGTTTCGTCAGAATTGGCTTTTCCTTTCACAACTGCTCCCGCGAGATGTAAAGGGGAAGCTGTATCTTCTTCTTGATTGTATTTGATCTCATCTCTTTGGAACCGTGTTTCGCCCCAATAGCCGTCGATGGCCTGGATGAGCGAAAAAGGACGAATGCGGCGATTGATTAATGAGTTGTCGTTTTCATTAATTTCGAGGCTCGAGGAAGAACCCTCAAATATAGTGGTTTTTCCACCCAAAGATTCGGTGACTCCTGAACCCCTAGTGAACAAGGTTTGAACATTGGAGATAGCCTGTCCATCTTTAACAGTCATGATACGATTTTTGAGAGGGGTTATACCGTTGCTTCGAAGGAAAACTTTGAGATTAGGAATGTCGACCTGAGGATCAAGGGTGATAAGAAGTGAGGATTTATTCCTATTCCAGTATTCACTGAGAACTTCGATTTCTTTCTTTGTCAAATCATATTGTGGCCCGATGAGGGCAAATCCCTCGCCGTCTTTTGGTATACTCTTAATTTGTGCGATTCGTAGTGGTTCAAGTAATATATTCTGCTGCCAGAGTAGTTGCGCGAGATTCTTCCAAGGTGGACTCTCGCCTTTGTTTGCCTCCAGAATGGCCTTATCTGCTGCGAAGTAGATGCGACGTGGAATACCCTCAATGGCCCCGATAATCGAAGAGGTAATAATATCTTCGTCTTGCCATGCCAATATTTGGCCACGCTTATCTTGTAGGTAAAGATTGGAAACATACTGCATACGCACGTGCGCAGAGAGCTTTTTGGATGTATTTTTGTCGGGTTGGGCATTTACTGCAATTTGCGTTGATTTGCTTTTTGCAGAGGTGAGATCATTGCCCTCATTATTAGTTTTAGATTTGTTGGGCTCTGACGGACGACCATCCACAATAATCATATCCTCGGAGTAGGGTCTTTTGTAGGTGTTCTCGATTTCGAGAGTTCTATCGGTCTGGCGGATAGGATCAATGATCTCCAGCTTGATTTTACTACCTCCTTTGCGTTGATATTCCTCCAAAAGATTAAATATACGGGTGTAGTGTGGAGATGCCCGCCGCATCACAGCAATGATTTTGAGTGGTGCTTCACGTTTCTGGATAACGTCACTTTCGAGATATTGCTCGGTTGTATCTGACAAAGTGAAATCATGGCGCTCAGTTAAGTCGTATCGTTGGTGGCGTGCGCAGCTCAAGTAGTTGGCTGCGACAACCACAATGACAAAGCATACCAGCTGAATGCACAGGTTGATGCTTCTGCCGACGCGCTCAACGGGACGTGCAATTGGAGAAGGTGTTGATTGAGATTCAGACATGTCTGATGAAGGGTAGGGGAGCGGGTTATTAGGATTTCCAGCGCCGGAAATCGAGCGCGACGTGGGTGAGGAACAGAAATATAGCAGCCATGCTGCTAAAGTATATAATCGGGCGAGAGTCTAACAGACCCCTTGCTGAATTAGCGAGATGTTCTTGGATTGAGACATAATGGAAAATTGAGACAGCTTGGAACCCTTCGCCGGTGTAGTATGGTACGAGACCCAAAAAAAACTGCATGACGAGAGCTGCTATCGTGATGATACCAGCTACGATTTGGCTTGATGTTAGAGCTGATGCTAGGCAACCGATGGCGAGGAAGAATGCGCCAATAAGCATTAGTATGGTGTATGTGCCTAATAGGTGTCCGGACTCGTGGGGGGCATGGTCACCGCTCACCCATTCGAATATTTTTAGGTGCAAAAGCATGGGGAGCCACAACATAGCATAGAAGCAGAGTGCGGCAGTGTATTTTGAGAAAACAACCTGCGTGGTAGTGACGGGCGCAGTCATGAGCGTCTCAAGAGTCCCTGCTTTGTCTTCCTCGGCAAATAACCGCATGGTCAGTAGTGGGAAAATAAATAGAAAATAGAACCAGAAATTTGGAGAGTGTAGGGAGACAAAGATGAAGTTTTCTGTCAATGGCCTGTCCTTCATTATCTCCATGGCGTGTGTCATTGAGAAACCTTGCATCAGAAGAACGAGTGCAAGTACCACCCAACCGAAGGGCGTGAGAAAAAACTGCTTAAATTCTTTTTTAAAAAGTATGAGAAATACGCGCATAGGAAAGTGATTAATCGCTGATCCAGCCTAGGAAAGTTTTTCTGAGGATAAAAGGGAATAGTCGTTATTTCGTGAGGTTTTCGGGGCCAAATGCATCCGGTAACAGAGTATCCACGCTAGTAATGCGTATGAGTTGTCCATTTTCATCCCCAAGCATGATTGTCATGGTGGGATTAAACTCATTCAGCACTTGCCTGCAAGCCCCACAGGGAGAAGCACCACCCGGCACAGCGATAGCCATTGCGGTGAATTCAGTGACACCATCAGATACGGCTTTAAAAACGGCGGTGCGCTCTGCGCAGTTAGTGAGTCCATAAGAGGCGTTCTCAATATTACAGCCGGTGAAAATTTCTCCGTCTTTGGATAGTAGTGCTGCGCCTACTCGAAATTTTGAGTAGGGAGCATAAGCTAAGTTTCGTGCTTTTGAAGCATACCTGAGTAATTCTTCAGCTTTCATGGGGTTGTTGTATTAGTTGGATCAATCAGGCGGGCTGCATCAAGCGCTATTTGCATCATTTCAGAGAAGCTTGATTGGCGTTCCTCTGCAGTCGTCGCCTCACCCGTCCGGATGTGATCTGATACGGTGCAGATGGCTGCAGCACGTGCGCCGTATTCAGTAGCGATTCCGTACAGCCCAGCGGCTTCCATTTCGATACCGAGGATATTCATTTTTTCCATTGTATCGAACATTGATGGATTGGGAGTGTAGAAGAGATCAGCGGAAAACATATTACCGTTTGTGACTGAAATATTCAACGATTCGGCGGCGGCGTTGAGTGCTTTAAGCAGTGGGTAGCTCGCGATGGCAGAATAATCGTGACCTTGAAATCTTTGACGGTTCACTGCGGAATCTGTGCATGCACCCATTCCGATTAAGACGTCGCGCACTTTGACACCAGGGCTAACAGCACCGCAGCTACCTACACGAATGAGGTTTTCGACACCATACTCGGTGATTAGTTCTTTGGCGTAGATGGATATGGATGGGATGCCCATGCCGCTGCCCATGACTGATACAGCTGTGCCGTGATAGCTACCAGTGAAGGCGAGCATGTTACGAACTGAGTTGATTTTTTTGACGTCGGTGAGGAAAGTCTTAGCAATGTATTGCGCCCGTAGTGGATCGCCTGGTAAGAGGCAGGTGGCGGCAAAATCGTTAGGGTTGGCTTCGATGTGTGGAGTCATATTATTACTTGTTAGTTTTTGTGATTCGTTTTTTGTTCAAAAACTGTGCCGTGCTCAAAGGCTGAAAGCTGAAAGGCTTGAGCAATGGTTTGGGCGATGTCGGCGAAGGTGTAACGGAACCCTAGATCGCTGGGTGGTGTGTTCTTCTGATAGAGTAATATCGGGACATGCTCACGAGTGTGGTCGGTGCCTACCCACGTTGGATCGTTACCGTGGTCGGCTGTGAGGATGAGCAAATCGTCAGGTTTCATTTTTTCAAATAAATGAGGCAGTTGGCGATCAAACTTTTCTAGTGCTTTACCATATCCATAAGGGTCGCGTCTGTGTCCGTATAGCGCATCGAAACCGACAAAATTGGTCATCACAATGCTTTTCTTACCAGCACGATCCATGGCTGAGAGAGTCTCTTCCCAGAGATTATCATCTCCCGATGCCCGTATTTCTTCACTCATGCCTGTGTGTGCAAAGATATCCCCAATTTTACCTATACCGATGACCGTGCCGCCGTTATCGACAAGTTTCTGCAGGATGGTGGCGCTCGGTGGTTTGACGGCGTAGTCACGGCGATTTCTCGTGCGTTTGAAATTTCCGGATGAGGATCCAATAAATGGGCGGGCGATGACTCGCCCAATGTTAAGCGGTGTAAGGATTTCACGGCAAAGCTTGCTGAGTTGGTAGAGGTTCTCGAGTCCGAATGATTCCTCGTGGCAAGCGATCTGAAACACACTATCGGCAGAGGTGTAAAAAATAGGTTTTCCTGTGCGTATGTGCGCCTCTCCTAGTTGGGCGATAATATCAGTACCAGAGGAATGGCAGTTTCCTAGGCAGCCGGATATGTTAGACTGTTTTTCAATCTCGTTGAGTAATTCTTGCGGGAAAGATTTTTCTTTCTTGGGGAAATACCCCCAGTCCCATAGAGCCGGAACACCCGCCATCTCCCAGTGTCCGCTCGGAGTGTCTTTGCCCGATGAGATTTCCTTGGCACATGCATAATTTCCTAACAAAATGCTAGGTTGGCTCATGCCATCGGGGAATGACCCAGTGCTCGTGTGGTAGGCATGAAGCAGGCCAAGTGATGCCATGTGGGGTAATTGAAGGGGTTTTCCTTGCTGGGAAAACTTCTGGGCAATATGGCCAAGGGTATCGGCGCCAGCATCTCCGAACTGGTCGGCATCAGCGGACGAGCCGATACCAAAGGAATCGAGAACCAGCCAGATGATGCGTTTGGGGGGCATGAGATTAAGTGCTTATTGTCTGGTGTATGACGGGTGACTGAGCTGGTGCGCTATCTGATACTGTAATGGCTTTTTTTATTTTTTCTGCGGCTTGTTCCCAATCGGCTTCAGTACGCGCATGGATCGTTGCTATTGCCCTATCAGACGATTTTCCGATGGTGATAAAATCACTGAGTCCGACCGCGAAATCGATGTCATCCTCAGCACGTATACGACCACCGCCGAGTTCGACGACTGCCATGCCGAGTGCGCGTGTATCGATGTTGGAAACGAACCCAGTTTCTTGGAGATGAACTGGTTTAATGACCTCGGCTTTGCTGAGATACTTGTCAGGTTTTTCAATCAAATCGATAGGCCCTCCAAGGGAATGCACCATTCTGCCGAAACGTTCAGCTGCTCTACCGCTGACTAGTTCTGCTTCCAACATGGTTGTGGCATCGAACGGGTTATCAGTGATTTCACTTAGCATGAGAAGCTCGGTGCAAAGAGAGAATACGACTTGAAGTAGGCGTGGATTCTGATGATCGTTGGTGAGGAAATTAATTGCCTCGTGTACCTCTAATGCGTTGCCCACCGTTGATCCCAGAGGTTGGTTCATGTCAGTGATCAAGGCGCTCGTGTTCACACCCGTGGCGTTTCCGATGTCTACAATACTTTGGGCAAGTGCCACGGATTCTTCGGGAGTTGGCATGAATGCGCCACTACCCGTTTTTATATCCATACACAGGCAATCAAGCCCAGCGGCAAATTTTTTCGATAAAATTGAAGCGGTGATTAGTGGGATGGACTCCACAGTCGCGGTGATGTCGCGCGTGGCGTAGAAGCGCTTATCCGCTGGTGCAAGCTTGCCGGTCTGCCCGATGATGGCGACTCCGCACTCGCGTACTGTTTTCCGGAACAAATTGTTGTCTGGAGTTGAATTGTATCCCGGTATGGCATCGAGCTTATCCAGCGTGCCGCCTGTATGGCCCAGTCCACGGCCAGAGATCATAGGGACGTATCCGCCACAAGCTGCCAGTAGTGGGCCGAGCATTAGGGACACGCTGTCACCCACTCCTCCAGTAGAATGCTTGTCGATGATAGGCCCGGAAAAATTTTCCTGTTTCCAGTTTAATACATCACCCGTGTCACGCATCGCTAGGGTGAGCGCAGCAGTTTCATTAGACTTCATACCCTGGAAATATATGGCCATGGCGAAAGCTGCGATTTGTCCCTCACTAATTGATTCATCGGCAATGCCGCTGGAAAAAAACTGCAATTCTTCGTCGCTTATTAGTTCACCATCGCGTTTTTTGCGAATTATTTCTTGCGGTAGCATATTAGGAAAAGATCTTGGTAATACAGGGCCAGGCGATGTGCCCAAGATAGATGCCTAGGATACCCAGCACGCCAGCAAGGGCATTGGGGGCGGGTAATGGCATTTTGAGTGCAGTAAAGAGCACGCCAACGACAAATCCCGTAAACAGAGACAACAGAATGATGGTTAAGTATTGTGGCATAAACCACACCTACATGATCTATTTGAGCATGTCGAGAATCGGCTGTGGCCACACACCAAACATAATGATGCTGGAGGTCAGGACTGCTATCACATATTTGGTAATGGTAGGCACCTCTAGTGGGGCGTCATTATGCGGATTATTCCAATACATTGCTTTGACCACTTTGAGGTAGTAGTAGAAGCCTGTTGCGACACTGACAAAAGCAATAGCGATCAGCCACCAACTGACATTCGTTTCAATAGCAGATCTAAAAATGAAGAACTTCCCCCAAAATCCGGCAGTGAGTGGGATTCCAGCGAGTGCTGCCATAGAAATCGTCAGGCAGCTTGCAAGGAGCGGGTTTCTTTTGCCAAGCCCATCGAATGCATCAATTGTATCGCTATTTTCTTGATCACGAACTAATGCAAGAATGAAGAATGCAGTGAATGTCATAATCAAGTAGATACCCAAGTAGAATGCCACGGAGGTAAAGTCGATTGACCCAATTCCCATGAGTAAAAACCCGGCGTGTGCAATCGAGGAGTAAGCTAGAAGTCGTTTGAAATTCTGTTGAGAAATAGCTGCCAAGTTGCCATAAAGAAGTGTTGCACCTGCTATGATATAAAGTGCTGTTTGGAGTTGTGTTTTGACGGGTGAATCAGCCATGAGAAATGGTTCGAGCACCATCATCATCACAACGAAACCAGCTGCCTTGGATGCAACAGAGAGATATGCTGTCACGGGTGTGGGAGCACCTTGGTAGACATCAGGAATCCAAAGTTGCATCGGGGCAGCACCTACTTTGAATCCGAAGGCAATGAGTAATAAGGCCAGGCCAAAAAGCAATCTAGTCTGGTTGATTTCTGGCTCGGTGAGGTCAATTGCTGAGAGATCCATTGTGCCAGTTGCTCCGTAAATCCATGCGATGCCATACACGAGAAAACCGGTGGATAGAGCGCCTAAGATCAAATATTTAACTCCTGCCTCGAGTGAGCCCACATTCCTGCGCATGTATGCGACCATTACGTAGAAGGCGATTGTGACCAGCTCGAGTGCAACGAAAATAGAAACTAGATCTCGAGCTGATGCCATCCACATCAGACCAGCACAGGTGAAAACTGGTAGGCAGAAAAACTCACCAAGTGCGGTGCCTGAATCATCGCCCGACGTGTAGCGAGATAAAACCCTTTTCATATCTACCGACATGAGAAGCACAAGAATCGTGGCGGCTAGTGCAATGACTTTGAAGTATCTCGCATAAGAGTCATAGTCATAAAACCTCTCCATCCAAGCAGGGGTGGTGCAGTTTCCGCATGCGGTAAGCTCAAGTATGAGAATGCCCGCCAGACCAGCTGCGGCGATCAGCCCAATGCGGGTTTTGCTGCCGTCGGTAAAGGCCTCAAGGAGTAGCAAAAGAATACCTAGGCCAACGGTGATGAATTCAATAAGGTGTGGTTGCATGATAAATAGGTCAGTTATGACTTATTTGATGTTAATAAACTGAAGAATGATTTGCGGGTAGAATCCCACCAAAAGTAAAGTGGCGGCTAGTAGGTAGGTCGGGATTTTATCGCATATAGAAATATCAGTGACTGTCTCGGTAGATTTTACTAGTGGGCCTTGGAATACGCGACGGAATGCGCGCAACATGTAAACGGCGCTGATCACGACACCCCACAGGGCGATAATGGTTGTCCACTGAACCCAGCCCATGTCGATCTGGCCACTGGCGTCTTTCCAGTCAGCAAAACCTGCAAAGAACACCATCACTTCGCCTGCGAAGTTAGCGAGGCCTGGTAAACCAATAGAGGCCATGCCCGCGAGTCCAAACAAAAAGGCCAATGCAGGTGCCGTTTTGGCAAGGCCACCGAGTTGCGTTATTTCCATTGTGCTAGTTTTACGTTCGATCACAGAAGCCAATGAGAATAAGAGAGCGATGGATATACCGTGAGCAAACATCAATAGAATAGCAGCAGGTTCGGCAATCGAGTTGTTTTCATTCGCAGCAAGCGCGGCTACAGCAAGAAAGATATAGCCCATGTGCATCACTGATGAATTACCGAGCATCAAATCGAGGCGCTTTTGATTCAGCGTGACTAGGCCTACCCAAATGATATTACCTAACAAGAGAACGCATATCCATGGGAGCCAGTGTGCCATGCCTTCGGGGGCGACTTTCATCCCGATTACTAACAATCCGTAAAGCCCAAACTTTTTCAATACACCGGCGTGTAACATCGCCACTGGTGCGGGAGCGCTGGCATAAGCAGCTGCCGCCCATGAGTGAAATGGAAAAAGCGATACAAGAGTGCCGAAGCCGATAATGAGAAGTAGTGCAATCTCATTCTGATGTTTGGGCGCAGCTGTGAGATCGGTGAACGACCATGATGGCATCTGATTCATCGCAAGTATGAGGCCCGCGAGAAGCACAATGGAACCTAAAGCTAAGTAGATGGTAATTTTCCATGCAGCTTCTTTGCGGTTGCCGCTGCCTAAGATGCCGATCATCAGGAAGGTTGGAATCAGTGCTAGCTCATGGAAGGCATAATAGAAAAAGACGTCTGTGGAGAGAAAAGCACCGATGGCACCCGCGGCAATCATCATGGTGCTGGCGAACCATATTTTTTCACGACCCTCAGGGCACTTACCGCTGTAGACGGCGGCTAAGGTGACAATCACAGAGAGGATTAGCATGACCGTACCAATTCCAGTGAGACCAAGGCTAAGTTGGATGTCAGGATTTTCGAGAACTTGGAATCCGGTATTCCAGCATGAACAATTCCATGTGGAGGCAGCGTAGCCAGCACCCAGAATATTGACTAGTGCAGCGCTCAGAGCTGTTTTGCGTGCTGGGGCACCAGCAAAAATAGCAACTGCTGCCAGAAGCGGGATGAGTATGAATGCAAACAACATGGTATGGTGTGGGTCTTATATGTCCTAGAGGACTTATTTGGCAAAAACAGTGAAATAAATTACGAGAACGGCACCCAAGCCCATCAGGTAGGCGTAACTGGACAGGCTTCCATTTTGAGCAAAGCGCCGGAAGATGTTACCAACCCCTTGTGCTGAGCGAGTGGCGCCGCCAACAAGCAGGCCGCCGATGATAAAATTGTCAAAGAAATGCACTAAGGCTGCTATGGCATCTTGAAAAACAGTGACCAATCTTTGGTAGATTATATCGAGGTAGAACTTGTTGCGGAAGAGGGGAATGCTGATTGGTTCTTTGTCTTTGCCGAAGTAAAGTAGGAATGCGAAAACGAAACCTGTTGCAAAAGCGCCGAGTGACATGAGCACTAACTTGTCACCAAAGTGCGGGACTGCGTGTACTTCTACATGGCCATTTGTGGGAAAGAATTGGCTAAAGAAGGGGGAAGCAATTACTGCTACTGCGAGAAGAGCAAGTGGGACCCACATGACGACAGGAGCCTCTCTGGCATCCTCCGATCCGCTGTCTCTTGCTTTCCCCAAGAAAGCAATAAAGAACAGACGGAACATGTAAAATGTAGTCAGGGCAGCAACTCCAATAGCGATATAGAGAAGTGGGCTATCTTTTGCGGCGATAAGAATATTTTCTTTCGAATAGAAACCAGACGTGAAGGGAACTGCCGTCAGGGAGAGCGTTCCAATGAGGAATGTGATTGCTGTGATGGGCATCTTTTTGAGTAGCCCACCCATTTTCCAGATGTCCTGCTCGTGATGACAAGCGTAGATGACAGCGCCAGATCCAAGAAATAGAAGTGCTTTGAACCATGCGTGAGTGAATAGGTGAAACATACCAGCTTCAGGGGCAATCAAGCCAACTGCCATAACCATATAACCCAGCTGGGAAAGCGTTGAGTAGGCGAGAATTTTTTTAATGTCATTTTGCTGAGTCGCCATGAGTGCGGCCACTAATGAGGTAATACCACCTACCCATGCGATGACGTCAGGGGCGTTGCCCAGAATCCCCATGTTTTCAGCAGTAATGCCCAAAGAGAAAAACGTGCGAGCCATCATGTAAACACCCGCTGCAACCATGGTGGCAGCGTGGATCAGTGCCGAGACCGGCGTGGGACCTTCCATGGCATCGGGAAGCCAAACATGAAGTGGAAGCTGGGCAGATTTACCAACCGCACCACAGAACACCAGCAGGATGGCCGTGCCCGCGAGATATGTGCCTGCAGTATCTAGACTCGCGCCGTTCATAGCTTCAAAGACCACAGTTCCGGTGATAGCCCACAGCATGAGGATACCTATCATGAAACCAAAATCACCTATGCGGTTGACCAGAAAAGCTTTCTTCGCTGCATCTGCGGCAGTGTCTTTCTGGTACCAATGACCTATGAGTAGATAGGACGAAAGCCCGACCAGCTCCCAGAAGATGAACATCATCACAAAATTGGATGACAGCACTATGCCAGTCATCGAAAACATGAACAGCGAAAGGCAACCAAAATAACGAGCCTTGGCTGGGTCGTCCCTCATATAGCCAAGCGAGAAAATATGAACAAGTAGGCCTATGCCTGTCACTACAATCATCATGCAGGTAGCAAGTTGATCGAGCTTAAAACCTATATTCAATCTCAAGGTTCCTGCTTCGATCCAATTGAAAGAGCTTGCGAAGTCCTTACCCAGTAACAGGACAGCGATAATGAATGTAGCTAATACTGATATTGTCGAGAGTGCCGATGACAAGGCTGCGCTTTTTTTCAAGCCGAGTTGAATGATCGCAGCACTGGCAATAGGAATCAGGAGTAGGAACCAGGGAAGATTTTCCATTGTTGAGTCAGATGTAAAAGTTGTATTGGCAGCTTGAAGCTTATCCTCTGAGTGAGGTTAGTTCATCGGTTTGAATGGTCTGTCGGGCACGATACAAAGATACGATGATTGCCAGTCCTACCGCGACCTCAGCGGCAGCGACGGTGATGACAAAAAAGACGAGCATCTGGCCATCGTAATCGGGTAATCCGTCCACGGTATGAAATCGGGAAAACGCAACAAGAGTGAGTGAGGCAGCAGCTAACATCATTTCAAGGCACATGAATATGACGATGATATTTCGGCGAATGATGACCCCTGCTAGCCCAATGGCAAATAGTAGGCCGGATATCATTAGATACTCGTTGAGCGTCGGAGTTGGGAGTGAATCAAATGGCATGACCTAGGTTTATTTGCTGTTTTTTCTTGAGAGAGACACGCAGCCGATGGTTGCAACCAGAAGAAGAACCGCTACCATTTGTAATGGAAAATTGTAATCTGTGTAGAGTTTCTTCCCAAGAAGGTGTGTATCAGGAAGACGCCCATCTTTTAATCTCTTGTGAATCATTGTGTTTTTGTCAAAATTTGTGGCGGCTTGTTCCAGTTCAAGAGCGGGTATGTCGCGCAAGCTATCTTGATTATTGATTACCCCAGTGAGCTGAAAGACGAGCATGAGCGGTATTACTATGCCTGCTGCGAGTGCGGCGGGACGAAAGCTTGTGTTTTCCTCTGCTTTCAGATCCAGAAGCATAATAATAAAGATAAATAGCACCATGATTGCACCTGCATAAACTAATATCTGGAGGATGCCTATGAGGTAGGCATCAAGACCGACAAATAATGCGGCTAGCCCGAGGAAGCTCAAGACCATTGAGAGTGCCGATGATACAGGGTTGCGCATAAACACAACCATTGTTCCGCCAATCAACATGATAGCGGCAAAAATATAAAAGAGAGGGGATGGCATTGTAAGTTGTTGGCAGGCTACTTGATTTCGTTCCATTTATTGACGAGTCCGGTGCGAACCCCGCCTATCTCGTAGAGGCGTTTCTTATCATTCACCATGTCTTCACGGCTTAAACCTGTCATGGCGTAATCTTTGCGAAGGTAAATGGCTTGCTCAGGACAAACCTCCTCACACATGCCGCAATAGATGCAGCGTGTCATATCGATGTCGAATTCTTTGGGGCGTTTCTCAACTTTCGCCCATGGATCATCCGATTCGATTTCATCTGGGATGATGGCGATTGCCTTCGGCGGACAAATGAATTCGCAGAGCTGGCAGGAGACGCAGCGCTCACGCTGTTCCTCGTCAGTGACAAGTGCAGGCACGCCACGGTAGTAATCAGGAAGCTGGTCGTCCCATTTTTGTTCCGGATACTGCATGGTCACACCCAAGCCGGAGGAGTTAAAGTTTTCATTGGCACCGGGCGTTTTTCCAAGCATAGAGCGAATCGCGTGCATGAATGTGATGCATAGTCCCTTGATGACAGCTGGAAGATAAATTTTTTCCAGTAATGTAAGTTTTGGGCGGGTGACTTTGATGGTGGCCATTTTTTAAGACGGAATTAGTTAACTAGCATCATGATGCCGGCTGTGAGGAAGATGTTGACTAGAGCAAGTTCGAAAAATACGACCCATCCGAGTTTCATCAGTTGATCGTAGCGAAAACGCGGAACGGTCCAACGTACCCAAATAAAGAAGATTACAAAGCCAATGACTTTAGCGAGAAATGCTCCCAAGTGAATTAAGCCGCCGAATGTCATTTCTGAAATGGCTGCGTCGAGCCCAAATCCAACCGACCAACCACCGAAAAATAAGGTGACAATCAAGGCCGATCCGACAATCATTGCGGCGTATTCACCCAGAAAAAAGAGTGCAAATTTCATTGATGAATACTCAGTGTGATACCCACCGACAAGTTCTGTTTCACACTCTGGAAGATCAAATGGCATGCGGTTTGTCTCAGCAAAAATGGATGTTGTGAAGACTACAAACGAGATAAACAGAGGGATCAGCAAAAGAATTCTTTCCGTGGTAAGCCCCTCACCCCATAGAGGGAGTAATAGCCATCCATTGTCGGCTTGGTGTTGTACGATGTCGGATAGATTGAGTTGACCGAAGACCATGAGCACCGGAATTACTGACAGGCCAAGTGCAATTTCGTAAGAGATCATCTGCGCACACGAACGCACGCCTCCGAGGAACGAATACTTGTTGTTTGATGCCCACCCGGCAAAAGTAATGCCATAAACGGAAAGTGAAGCGATGGCAAAAACGAAGAGAGGACCGGCATCAATGTCTGCTATGACAAGTTTGATGCTTTCCCCAAAGACTGTGATTTGGCTTCCAAACGGAATCACACACAGCGTGAGAAAGGCTGGAACAGCAGTCAGCGCAGGTGCGATAGTGAAGAAAAATTTACGAACGTGATCAGGGACTAGGTCTTCCTTGAGCAAATTTTTCAAACCATCGGCAAGCGGTTGGAGTAATCCGGAAAGTGGGATATCCTTTTTAAAGCCAAATAAAGTGAGGGGGATACCGACGCGGTTTGGCCCAACACGATCCTGAATGATAGAGGAAACACGGCGTTCGGCATAGGTTGAATATGCGATGATTGGCAGTATCAGTACGAAGGTGAAGATGAAAATCTTCACAGCGGTGCTGATGACTAATACAAGAAAGGGGTCCATTTTTTAGGCAGAATTGGCGGAGGGTTTTGGTGATGACTTATCCAACGATTTCGCCGGTTGCTTTGCGAGCAGTTTCTCGATCTATCAATGGGATGGATACGCCAGTTTCAATTACTGTCACGCCGCTATTAGGGATTTTTGACAGGGTATAATCATTTAATACATCAAAACTCTTAGTGATGATCTCGGATAGTTGGTCGATACTTTGCGGGGTGTCGTTGGATGGCTCGCCGGATAAAGCATTGATGAGGTCGCGTATTGCTTCCCAATCGACACGGGCGTCACCTGGTGGAATACAGGCCGCGTTGAGCTTCTGGAGACGACCAGCCACGTTAATCATACTGCCTCGCTTTTCTGTGCTGCTGGCACCAGGAAACACAATATCACTTGCTTGTGCGGTAGCACTTGCCGAGGTGTTAAGTGAGACAATTAGCTCGAGTTTGTCCAAATCTTCGCTAGTCAATTGCGCCGCCTCGGTGAGGTCTTCGCTGGCGACGACGATTGCTTTGATTTGGCCAGAGCGGATGGATTCGCAGATGGCATCCATTTTATCTGCTGGGTTTTTGTCATCTAGGATAAGCTTTGCGCCAGTGGTGTTTGGGTTTTTGTCAGAGGAAACGAGCATTTCATCTGGTGTCTGAGCACGAGCCACAATAGCTAACCTATCAGAACCTAGTTCGGATGCCAGTGTGCGCATCATAAAGAGCTCTTCGTTGGTCTGGCGTGCGGATGCGATCACTGCGATCTCATTAGCATCGTATTGTTTTAGTGCATCAGCGGCTGCATCAAGAGCGTTTTCCCAGCAAGTTTCTTCGTGCACACCATCCGCTTTGATCAGGCAAGCAGTCAAGCGATCATCATCAGTGGGGCAGGTGTAGGATAAGCGATGAGAGTCTGGGATCCAACAAGAGTTCACCTCATCATTTTGGCGTGGAGTGATGCGAAAGATTTTATTGCCTCGAGTCCAAATAGTAATGTTAGCACCGGTTCCACAGTTGGTGTCTATGCTATCGGTCTCCTTCAGAAACCAAGTACGCATCTGGAAACGGAAATCATTACTAGTGAGCGCGCCTACGGGGCAGATATCCACAGTATTGAGACCATAATTATTTGTGAGTTCACGACCTGGGTAGATGCCAACAGTAGTGTGAGTACCACGTTCCGAAAATCCCAAGACGGGATCGTCAGCCACCTCGTCCATAAAGCGAATACAGCGTGAGCACATGATGCAGCGTTCATCGTCCAGACGAATGCGCGGGCCGATTTTCACATTTTTAGGCTTTTTGACTTTATCTTCTTTGAAGCGTGATTCGCCTTTGCCGTGTTCGACAGAGAACTCCTGTAGTCGGCACTCACCAGCTTGATCACAAATAGGGCAATCCAAAGGGTGATTAATCAAGAGAAATTCCATGACGCCCTCGCGGCATTTTTCCACAAGATCGCCGGTAGTGCGGATACCCATGTTTTCGCCAACGGTGTTTGCGCAGGCGATTACTGGCCGTGGCATCCAGCCTATTTCTTGGTAACCATCGTCGCCGTATGTTGGTTCCTCACCCGGCGCGGGGCGTGCTGGCATGCCCATCTGGACCAGGCACATTCGGCAGTTTCCTGGTGAGGAAAGTTTTGGGTGGTAACAGTAGTGAGGAACTTCTTTTTCGGCAATTTTACAAGCCTCGATCATACGTGTGCCTCGAGGCACTTGAATCCAGTGGCCGTCGATCTGCACGTTGACCATGCCTTTTTCAGCGGCGCGATCCTTGGGTAGTTGGGTAGTGGTGGAATCACTCATGGCTGATTAACTAATATTCTTGAGTTGCCGTTTTGCTTCAGGTGACAGGTATTCGTTATCCTCTGATGTCTCGGCTTCTAATTCATCGCGGAATTTGGAAATCATTGCTTCAACAGGCCATGAAGCAGCTTCACCAAAAGCACAGACGGTGCGGCCATCGATTTGATAGGCGACGTCCTCAAGCGTTTGGATATCTTCAGGAGTGGCTTTGCCATCAACGATACGGTCGGAGATTTTGCGCATCCACATCGAGCCTTCGCGGCATGGTGTGCATTGACCACAAGATTCATGGGCGTAGAAGTGATTGATGTTATTCAATACCCAAGACATCTTGCGCGAGTCATCCATGACGATTACGCCACCTGAGCCTGCCATTGAACCACAGGCTGCCATGGTGTCAAAATCCATTGGGATGTCGTAAAAACCTAGCTCTTTTTGGTTTTCGCCATTGCCGATTTTAAAAGTTTCGTCACATCGCAGGATTTTTGCCGATGATCCCCCGGGGATACAAGCTTTGAATGTTCTGCCATCAAGTGGTCCACCACAAACGTCATTAAGTAGTTCGCCCATGGTGATTTTCCCAACCTCGACTTCATAATAACCTGGTTTTTTGACGTCACCAGAAACACATAAAATTCGTGTTCCAGTATTACGGGGAGTACCGAGTTTGGCGTACTCTGCGCCACCCATTTCGATAATGTGTTTAACGTGACAGATTGATTCCACATTATTTACGATGGTGGGTGCCATGTAGAGACCGAGTGCCGCAGGGAAGTAGGGCGGTTTGATGCGAGGATATGGGCGCTTGCCCTCGAGGGACTCTATCAGACCGGTTTCCTCGCCGCAAATGTAGGCGGCGGCACCGCGGTGAATATAAATTTCCAGATCAAATCCAGAACCTAGAATATCAGACCCTAGAAAATTTTTCTCACGAGCCTCTTCGATGGCTTTTTCCATCAGAATGGCAGCCTCAGGAAACTCCTCACGCATGTAGATATAGGCGGTGTGTGCACCGATGGCCAGCGCTGAGATTAGCATACCCTCAATGAGCTGGTGCGGATCTTGGTGAACGATGTAGCGGTCTTTGAAAGTGCCAGGTTCGGACTCGTCACAATTGCAGATCAAATAGACGGGTTTGCTATTGTTAGGCGGGATAAATCCCCATTTGACTCCTGTGGGGAATCCTGCGCCACCGCGTCCACGTAGTCCGGATATCTTAACCTCATTTGTGATATCCGCAGGATTCATCTTGAGAGCCTTTCTTAACTGCTCATAGCCACCGTCTTTGAGATAGCATGCGATCGATGGATCCCAACCTTCGCGATCGATATTTTTAAATATCATACGGTGCTCGCATGAGTCGGGCTCCTTACCTGGGAGGTAACTGATTTTGCTCATTGATGGGGGAGTTAGTTGTTGTATTGGCCGATCAAATTTTCGGCCTTTTCAGGGGCTACGTCTTCGTGGAAATCATCATTGACTAGGCAGACTGGACCAGTCCCACAGGATGCAAGACATTCAGCAAACTCGACTGACCACAGACCGCATGGGGATACAGCGATTGGATTGTGGTGAGAATCGCTATTGGAACGATCGATTCCTGTGAGTTCGCAAATGCGATCCATGAGTTCAGCAGAACCTGCCATTGCACATGATAATGTGCGGCAGACTCTAAAGTGGTATTTACCCGGCGCATGTTCACGGAAACCTGGATAGAATGATACCACTTCGTGCACTTGCATTGGCTCAAGCCCTAGTTTTTGAGCGACCCACTCAGTAGCTTCACGATTTATGAATCCAAATTCATGTTGAACGATGTGAAGCAGTGGCAGTACTGCTGAGCGTTTCTGGTCATTCGGATATTGGGCGATGCGGGTCTCCGCCGCATCCTCGATTTCGGGCGAGACGGCGAAAGCTGGGAATGTTGTTTGAGTTTTCATTTTCAAATAACGAGTAGTTACTGAGACCAAAATTTATCGGTCACACTCACCCATGACAAAATCTAGCGACCCCAGAATAGCGGGTACATCAGAGACCATATGACTTGGTATGAGGTGGGATAGAATTGAGAGATTTACAAAAGATGGGGAGCGAATTTTCATGCGATGTGGAACGCCACCTCCTTTGGAATTAATGTAAAAGCCGAGTTCGCCTTTTGGATTTTCTGCAGCGAAATACACTTCACCTTCAGGGGCATCGATACCTTGTGTAGCGATGATGAAGTGATGAATAAGCTCCTCCATGCTGGTGAGCACTTTTTCCTTCGCGGGCAGAAGGTTTTTTGAGTCGGCAATATTAACAGGGCCATCTGGTAGTGTGGCAATAAGTTGGCGAATGATACGAATTGACTGTCGCATTTCCTCCATACGCACGAGGTAGCGATCGTAGGAATCGCCATTTTCTCCTACTGGTATATCAAAGTCATACTGTTCGTATCCTAGGTAGGGTGTGTTTTTGCGTAAGTCACGAGTGATCCCAGATCCGCGTAGGTTAGGGCCAGTTAGTCCCCACGAAATAGCATCTTCTGGCGTTATGGTTCCAACATCAAGCATGCGATTCAGATAGAGCTTGTTGCGATCGAGAAGTTTGGAAATTTCATTTATGCTCGATTCACACTCGTTTAGGAACTTTTCAACGCGGCCGATGAAGCCCTCAGGAAGATCTCGTATTTGTCCACCAACGCGGGTGTATGATGTGGTAAAGCGCGCTCCTGTTAGCTGCTCGCAAAGATTGTAAACTTTTTCTCTTTCTGTGAATGTGTAGAGAAAAACCGTCATTGCGCCCACATCCATGGCGCAAACACCAACTCCAAGCATGTGTGAGGCAATACGGGATAGCTCACAGCAGAGGACACGGATCGCTTGACCCCGTGGTGGTAACTCCCAGCCCATGAGTTTTTCGACAGCACAAGCGTAGGCTACATTGTTTGCCAGTGGTGCCAAATAATCGAGCCGATCAGTGTAAGGCACAAACTGATTGTAGTGCATGTTCTCGGCTATTTTCTCGTCGCCTCGGTGAAGGTATCCGACATCAGGATCGCATTTGGTCACGACTTCTCCATCCAGTTCTAGCACCAGCCGAAGAACTCCATGGGTAGCAGGGTGAGATGGGCCCATATTGAGCACCATTTTTTCACCAAGAATATCTTCTGCTTCAGCCTGATATTCCTCATCGATTACGCTCTGAGCCTTTGCTGCGGTGTCAGGTGCCTGGTATTCAGTTTTGTTCATCGGATTATGCTAACACTTAAGTGGAGCATCTTTTCATGTTGAGCAAGGACTTTGTGAAATTTTTCACAAGCTGACACAAATATTTTTTTATCGCATATGGTTTCTTTCAATATTCACCAAATCTAGTTTATCGGTGATATAAATTGATACACGGAACTCAAAAATTACACATTGTGATGAATGACTTCCTTACTATTCTCTCATTTGGTTCTGTGCGCAGCATTTATGAACGAGCTTGGTATACTGCACGTAACTCAATGTGTATCAGCGGTCTCTTCTTCGCTGACTCATTTGGAGTAGGCGTTTTCTCATTGTTTCCGACATATTGTCTTGTTGAGTGACCCAAGTTTGTGCGGCATTTTCGTCTTGCTGGATCCATCTCCCAACGATGCGCTCGTAGTAACGATTTCGCGTCCTTTCGTCATTGATGCGTGGGATTTGTGCAAGTGACAGCTCGGGATTTTTTTCAGCCGTGCTCCTTATATAGGATCTCACAACACTCTCATATTCGGGCTCGTTTGGCATTGTTGCCAACCATGAGGAGGCTTTATTCGCATCTTTGTCTGCGTATCGCATTACGACTTCGCGGGCAGCTCGTAATTTTGCGTTACCGGACAGGCTGTCCGTCCACGCCACGGCAGCATTTAGATCCTTATCAGCCCAAATGCCTGCCACCTCCGCAGTAGCTCGGGAAATGGACTCGGAATCTGACAGATTCATAATCCATTCAGCAGCCTCTGATGGGTTGCTCTGTGCCATAAACCCGGCAATGCGAGCAGCTCCTCCGGTGCGTAGTCGCTCGTCACTGATCGCCTCCACCCATGCTGTTGCTTTTTCTTTACCTTGTTTTGTGATGTGCGGGATAATGCTAGTGAGCGCCTCTCCTCGTTCACGGCTGTATGGAAGCATCGTCATTATTTCTGTGGCGCGGGTTAAGTTATTGGTCGTGATGCCACGAATGACACCGACCAGCCAGGGGTTCGCATCCTCTCCCTCATGGTTGTTTATGGCCCAGCTGAATGCGGCATCTGGATTGTCGGCAGCCCAGCTGGTCAGGATAGTTTGCCGAGCAAATCGAGTGCTGGTGTTGTTCTGAGCGAAATCCAGAGCAGCGACAGGGTCGCTTTTAGCCCATGCGTGGAGAAGCATCGTATACTCACTCATACGCTCACGGGTTATGCCAAGTTTGCGAAATTCAACCACCGCTTGTTCGAAATCGTTTGGGTTCAGAGAATTTATGAGTGCGATTAAACTCTCAGCACGTGCCATAGGATTGTTATTAGCCATGATGGTGGCGATTTGCGCGGCATCTGATGCGAAATTATTGCCTGTACGGTTAATTGCGGATGCACCACGTTGCTTTGCTCCTGTAGGACGGGCGCGTGAAATGGTTCTTTGTGTTGAGCGCGTGTTTTTTATCTGCTGCGCAATACTGCCCCCTGTGGCATGCGCAGTGTCATCTGGGCGGAGTTTGGAGCCAATTGTGAATGATGCTGCGATCGTGGCGATCCATGCAGCAGATAGAATGATGGATGTGCTTTTCATTACATGAATGCCTATAAATTTACACTATGAATAACGATTTGAGAGACTTAAACTGTCTCACAGCAGAACATAATCAATTTTTTTTGCACAAATAATTTATGTCAGTAGTTGCCAAATGGCTAAAGTAACTATAAATGCCAAGCATGAGCATGATTACAGATGATTCAAACGTAATGCAGAAGACGCGTGACCTTTGCGAAGCAATAACACAAGATATTGAGTTTGTAGCCCTTCAGGGTCAAGTGGAGAGGTTCCTGGCAGATGAGTCTTCCAAGCTTCAGTATCAGTCCGTGCACGAAAAAGGTGAAGAGCTACATCAGAAACAACAAGCTGGGGTAGAGCTTTCCGATACCGAAATTAAGAATTTCGAGGAAGCTCGTGATGGATTGCTTGAAAATGAAGTCGCCCGTGATTTTATGGATGCTCAACAGAATTTGCAGACACTTCAACAGACGATTAGCAAACATATTGGGATGACAATGGAGCTCGGTCGCTTGCCGCAACCAGAGGACATGGAAGATTCGTCTGGTGGTTGCTGTGGTGGTGGTTGTGGTTGTGACTAAAGCTTTCGTTGTTTGGTCATGCGTTGACCGAACAGCACATCAATCAATGTTTGCTGATAAAAGCATTTTATAAGATCAATGGACGTCAACGAGGAGAAGCGTGCTGCGTTTAACGAGCAGATGAACCAATGGGTGTCCCGCCAAGGGCTCTGGTTTCAGCTTCGTCATGCAGCTGACGGCCAGACAGTAGCGGCTAGATTAGTGCGAGTCTTTATCAGGCTGTCCATACTGCTAGTCATTTGTTGTCTGTTGCTCTGGGCCTACCTCGTAAACCGTGTTGAGAGCGACGTGTTCAATGATGAGATTCGAGTAGCCATAGAGCACAGTCTTAAAGCTGACAATTGTGAGGTAGAACAAATAACCAAGCTGCGAGACAACATTACAATCGCATCAGTGGCCGCAGATGGCGGGGATGAGTCATTTTTCCACAAGGCAGAAGCGCGACTGATTCGGCTGAACATGCACATAATGAACGGCATCATTGGTAAATGGAGCGCTGGCTCCATTAACATCAGTCAGCTAGACCTCGAGGTGAAAGCTGGCGAGCGCGATGATGCTGCCGCAGCGAAATCTTTTTCAGCATTATTCCAACAATACGAAGATTTTGAATTTGAGAGAATATTGGTTGAGAAGGCGAACATCGAGTGGGGTTATTCAGCCACGAATCGTGGAGCTATTTCAAATAGTCTCATGAGTGTCGTCAGGGATGGCGAAGCCTGGAATATTGAGCTCGAGGGGGGAACCTTCAGTCAGAACTGGCTCAGAAATCTTGAGATCAAAAAGATGTCCGTGATATGTGATAAGCAGGGTGTTCACATTAAGAACGCGACACTGGCTCATGGTAGAGGGGTCATAGAATTCTCTTTGGATATTGGGTCGGGAGGACAACCTGATGTTAATGGTGAACTTACCATGACCAGCATGCCTCTCAATGGTATGTTGCCTGTGCAATATGCCGATTGGTTGAATGGTTCAATCTCAGGGAAGGGAACGATTAGTGGATCGACTAACAGCCAAGAGGGTGTAGTGTTTGATGTCGATTTATCCATAGGTGAAGGCGACAAAGTAGTTCTCAGAGATCGTTTGCCGCTACTGTCAGCCCTCAGTGTAGTGGATCTGTATAACAGTTATCGTAAGGTTTCTTTCGTAGAGGGTGGCTTACAAATAAGGACTGGAGGTAATTCTTTAGAAGTTACCAATTTAGATTTTCGTGCCGGTGATTTGCTGCATTTGGCAGGTGGAAATTTTGTTGTTAGATCACCCAATCACAAAGAGATTGCGTCTACTCTGAACATCAAGGATGTTAAAGATGTATCTGACGTAATAGAGAAAAATTGGAAATTTAAAGATGATGATATCATGAATTCAGGTGACGATGATTTTGACATATCTGATGTCGCTGGAGAAGTTGGTAGTATGACTAAGCAACGTAATGACGATATCAGTGGTGCTGAGAGAGTTTTTGTTAATAGCATTTTGAATGAGATGCTCGTTAGGCGATTCGAGGGACTCATAAAAATTGGGCTGAAAAGCGATGCATTTGACAAAGCAGAAAAATTAAAAGCATTCTACCCTGCGGATGAGAATAGCCGACGCATATGGATGCCGGTACCTCTCTCGGGTCGATTGCAGACGCTAACGGGCAAACAAGCTGAACAATTGTATGTTCTGGGCAAGAACAGGCTCTAGGTCAGCCCCAGAGAGGCATACACTTCGCGAGTAGCGCGGCTTTGATTGAGAGTGTAGAAATGTATGCCATCTACACCACCGTCCAGTAATCCAGCACATTGTTCGGCCGCGTGTTGAATTCCCACACGCTTGACTGATTCTCTTTTATCCCCAGCGCGGTTGAGAGACCTGAGTAATTTTGCTGGGAAATGAGTACCTGCGGCGAGTTCTGCCATGCGTTTGATTCCGCTGGTTGATGTAATGGGCATGATTCCTGCGATGATTGGAATATTGATGCCCGCCAGTGAACATCGGTCCCGAAAATCAAAGAAATCATGATTATCAAAAAATAGTTGAGTGCAGATATAATCGGCACCCTCGTCAACCTTGGACTTGAGGTAATCCATTTCTAAGAGACGATTTGGGGTATCAGGATGTCCTTCGGGGAAAGCAGCAACTCCAATACCGAAGCCCCGTTTATCTGGATGGCTTCCAGAATGATTAAACTTTTTCACATGTCTTACTAGATCAGCAGCATGGTAAAAAGCGTCACCAGACCTATCGTAGTTGGACGCCGATGAGGGTGGGTCGCCTCTTAAAGTAAGTATATTAGAAATGCCCACAGATGCATAGCGCTCGAGCGTGATGTTGATCTCGTCTTCGCTATGTGCCACACATGTAAGGTGAGGAATGGGAGGAATCTCGGTGGTTTCCTTGATTTTGACGACTAAATCGTGAGTTAGTTCCCTGGTGGAGCCACCGGCGCCATAGGTGACACTGACAAACGACGGTTTATAGGACTCAAGGTCACGAATTACATTGTAGAGTTTATCCGCCGCTTCAGCTGATTTTGGTGGAAAGAATTCAAATGAAAATGTTGGGTCATTACTATTCAGTATATCTTTAATGTGCATCGCTGTCTGAGTTTTATAATCTCGGTGAAATTATAAAGAAAAAATGCGCTGATGCCACAACCAAACCAAAATTCAGGTGTTGAATAGTCATAATTATCCTTTCTCTGGCAAAAAGTGAGACATTACGCTATATTTAATACAGCTTTCCTACAACATGACCCATCAGCCCACACTGCTACATTTCTTTCGATATTACCTTTTCTCGGTATTTGTTCTCGGGTGTGGGCTAGCTTTAGGCGATGATGTGGACAATGTTGTGCCTGACAAGATTTCTGTAAAAGCACTCGATCCAGCAAAGCAAAAATCGAGGAAGTCTGACCGCACACCTCGCGGTGGGAATCTTTTAAGTGGATACAAGGAAGCCGATACTAATGATGATGGCATTCTCACTATTGATGAGTTTGAGAAGATAAAGCGACTCGCGCGGCTAGAGCCAGAAAAGCGTCAGCGCCTATTCTCGTTTCTTGATAAAAACAAAGATGGCAAACTACATCATAACGAACTCCATCCAACTTCACCTGCACACTTTGGTAAAGTGCTGAAGCAATTTGATCGGCTAGACAAAGATAGTAGTGGTGGTCTCAGCCAAGAAGAGCTAGGTAAGGCGCTTTTATTTACTGAAACCCCGACCAGCCAACTTGCGCGAGTCTTCGGTAAAATAGACCGTAACAATAGCGGGGAGATAGAAAAAAATGAGCTTGCTAAGCATGAGTATCATGAGCGTCCACCCATTCATTTTGCTCAACATGACAGAGACAAAAGCGGGGGGCTTAGTTTTGAGGAATATTCGGCAATGCCGTTTATGAATCGCGTGCCCAAACAGAGGTGCAAAAAAATCTTTGATCGTATCGATGTAGATAAAGACCAGCAGCTCTCTCCTCAGGAAATTCGGAGAGTAAAGCCTCCTCGCGTGCTCCACCGCAACCACAAGGGAGCCGGCATACATAAATAAGTCGGCGCTCGCCGGAGTGTATAGATTGTTTATTGTTGAGTAATGTGAAGCTGCCCTGTGGATAATTTGCTAAAAGCTAGCTTGTAAGCTTTGAACTATTCGGTAGATTCAATGACTGAAGCGGCATGAGTAATAAAAGAGAAAGAAACAGCTGTCGTGATGAGGATCCTGAGTTGGCGGATAACGGAAATGTTAAAGGGGATGCTGAGGATGCCAAAGTGATCACCAGTGGTGATGCCAAGCTTATCATTTCTGGAGCTGATAAAATAAAGGATGATACAGCACAAGCGCGAGAAATTGCAGTTCAGCCTCGGGCCATTAAGTCTTTGGATAGTGATAAATCTGAGGGTGATAACGAGGAGCATGAGGTGCCCTCAGTTGTGCGCTTAGAGAAACGACTTGAGCCGGGCCATGAGCGTATTAAAATTAATCAAGCCAAGTTCGAAAAACTTGAATCCAAGCCTGACAGGGCAGAGCAGTCCGAGGAAAATTGGAGCAGCGCCAAAATGACATCATCTTGGTGGATTGCTATTGTGGGAATGGGGGTTGCAGTGATTCTCATTGCGGGGTTGATTCTTAAATACGCTTTTGATGATGACTTGGTGATGGATGAGGTCGCAGGAGCAGCTCCTATTGAAAAAACAGGAGATGCTTACGCTGCTAGTCCACAGAAATGGTTTCATGATAACGATATCATGGTTAAAGAACAGGCCATTGATTTGCTTGAGAAATACGTCATAGCAAAAAATAACAAGGAACGTAGTGCTGTTGTTCGAGATCCAAAGAAATTTCTCGATAGTGTCGAAGCATGGGGGGGTATGTTTAAGCCTCGCGCGGTGGATGATGATCATTGTAATTGGTCTGTCTCCCACACTCGTGAGTGTGGGTTTTTGGTTCTCACATGTAAGGATGCTGATTTTATGCCATTACAAATCTATTTCACACGTGGTGATGATGATCAGATTCAACTCGACTGGCATGCTACAGTGGGTTGGTCGACTCATCCGATGAGAGTCATCAAAGAGAATTTAAAAAAACGTCATGAAGCGAGCTACAGGGGCAAACAAGCGCATCATTTGGTTGAAGATAAGATGGGACAAGATCGCAGTATTGGTGAAGGGTCAGCTGTTAGTCGTGAGCTGACATTGCCAAATGGATTATACTCTGAGCCTGTTACATTGCGATGCTTGCTAACTCGCAGGAATGAATTCTATGCGGGGCCATATAATGCTGAAGCTCATTCTGCCTTCATGTTGAGGTCGGCTGACCGGCTCACACATTTGTGGGGATATGTTGAGCGCGACTCGAAATTAGATCATGATTTAAGGCGTCTCCTCGACCACGGGCGATTCGTAATGGAGCTTAAAAAAAACCTGCCAGTAACCGTGAAAGTGAAAAGAGCTAAAAAAGATGCCTTGCCTTCCCAACTGGAGTTGATGGAATTAGTCCATCCCAACTGGGTGTCACCCTAATTCACTATGGCAAAACTAAATAAAGGACACTATCACTGTATCGAATGCGATACACTTTACGAGGCCGCTGTGGTGAAGCTCAGCCGTCAGCGATGTCCTGCTTGTGGTAATCCACCATCGGGGAGGGGGCTGTTAGGGGTTGGTAAAGATTATAAGGTTTTATCCGCTTCAGATCATCATGGAGTTAGTGAAGATACAAAAGACATCAACGAGGCTGCTGTTATGGCGCAGAAAAAGAAAAATCATGGTAAGGTAAAACGCACCAAACGTAAGTCTAAAAAGAGTTCGAAAGTTATAGCGTTTATCACTTTATGGCTGGTGCTAATGCTTGCTACCGTATTGATAGTGAAACATTTTTCATCGGCAGATGATCAGGCTGTTGCTCAATTCGAAGTTGAGCAAGAACGAGAAAAAAAACGCATAGCTTATGAGGAGCAGATGAAGCGAGCAATTATTAAGCAAGCGCTTCCTGAGTGTCAGCAAGCCATTACGGATTTCTTTATGGCCTCATCACCAGCAGCTAAAGCACAACGAGTTTATCAGGGCGCTAAGCTCTCGGGGATTATGTCGAGATATTACCGTAATAATCCTATTTTTTCGTCAACTCGCAGCATGATTCAGATCATGTGGGCTGAAACTCTTGAATTTGAGGGCAAATTAGTAATCGGTGCGATTTGTAGAAATAGCTTGAATGAAAATTTTGAGGTGATTTTCGTGAAGTCGAAAAATGAGTGGAAAATTGATTGGCTTTCGTTAGTACGTTTTAATCCCACGCCTTGGGCTTTGTTTCAAATTGGTGAGGATGGTGATGAGGGAGTATTTAGGCTTTATATGCGTGTCAGAGATTCAAATGAAGATCTCGATCAAAAACAAATGAGTATCGTTTTTTATAAGCCGAATATATTTACGAAAGGTGATTATTCTGAATTGGCCTCGCCATCTCTATCAGTGAAGTTGGCAAGTCCAATTGGATCGAAAATCTTGAACATGGCAGATCGGGAAGAAAGTATAGAGGATGAAATGGGTTATCCGACAGGTGAGCTTGATCCACCAGGTTACCACCGAGTGCGCGTGAGGGTTAAGCTTCACAAAAGAAAAAAATCTGCACCTGATATGGAGCTACTTGAAATTATTGATGATCACTGGTATGGTATCGATCAAGTCGATCAGGGTACCGAGCTTGAGTCAGCCCCGTAGGCCAAGTCTCATTTGACCCAGTGGGTCATCAGCGCTGGGGAACCAAGATTCGAATGACAGGGCTCCTTGATGTAGCAGCATAGTAAGTCCATTACCAACACGAGCGCCAGCTGATTGAGCATACTTAAGTAGTGGCGTCAGCGGAGGGTTGTAGATCATGTCATAAACCAAATGATGAGGTTCAATGCATGCTTGAGGTAAGGGTATTGGATCGAATTGTTTTAGTCCAAGTGATGTGGCGTTAATAATCAGGTCTGCGTGACCAGCAGCTTCGATGAGCAGAGGGTCGTCAGGCGTTAGGCATTCGAGATGCTCGCCCGGGCCTTCGAGTTTTTCGCTGTTCTGATATAGGTTGTTGAGATCGCCTAACAATATTTGTGCTTTTTCGAGTGTACGATTCACCAGCCAAATACGTTCACAGCCGCTTCGTGCACATTGCGTGGCTATGGCGCGACCAGCGCCACCTCCCGCGCCAACAATCATCACGCGGAGATCACCGAGATCGACACCAAATTCCTCACGAATAGCTTTTACAAATCCGTAGGCATCGGTGTTGTGTCCGTATGTTTGCTCGCCAAAAATAATTGTGTTAACAGTTTGTAATGCCTCAGCATCCGCGCTGAGTTGGTCACAACTTTTAAGGGCTTCAAATTTGTGAGGTATTGTAACATTGCATCCTACAAAATTCAGATCGCGCATTCTGCTGATGGCTTCTGCAACCTCTCCGGGTGCTACATCCAAACGAATATAACGAAGGTCAAGCCCTTGGTCATCAAGAGCTGCTTGATGCATTTGTGGTGATGCGGAATGTGAAACTGGGTGCCCGATTACGGCAAGCCTCGCAGCTTTCACCGAGCCCGCGTCTAGTGTTTTGCGATTCGCCAGATCAGCCAGTTGATAAACATTTTTCATGACTTTATTTATACGTTATTCATTCAGAGAATGCAAACGGCTCTCCTTAATCTACGTACACATTCATCTTTGCCAAGAATCTTAAGAATGGCACCCAGGTCTGGGCCACCAGCTTGTCCGCTCAATGCAACGCGTGTCGGAAACATCAGCTGTCCTGGTTTGGTATCATTGGCTTGTGCTGTGATTCCGATGAGCTCCTTTGCATTGCCCCATGCATCTGAGACTTCAAAAGAATCTGCCAGTTTACCTAGTAAGTCTTTAGCGAAAGCATTTTTTTTCACTTTGGCGAGAGCACTTTCATCATAGGGGAAATCGGGATTCAGATAGAAAGAAATGGCATTTGGTACATCGGTTAGCAACTTTACCTTTTCCTGAACCGATGCTGCGATGTTCGCGTAGTTGTCACCGCCTGTCAGTTTGGCATTTGCGACGTAAGGAGCAGCTGCGGCAGCAAACGCATCTGGTTTCATAGCCATTAGGTGCTGCTGGTTAATCCAAGTGCACTTCTCTACATCAAACTTTGCGGGCGAGCGATTCACACCCTCTAGTGAGAACCTGTCAACGATCTGATCGATGCTCATGACCTCCGTCTCATCTTTGGGAGACCATCCAAGTAGTGCGAGGAAATTAAAAACTGCCGGTGCCACATAGCCATTTTTGCAGTATTCACCCAAGGCGGCACCCGTATCACGTTTGCTCATTTTAGTGCCATCCATATTTAGAATCAAGGGAATGTGGCCATATGCAGGAGGCATCACGCCAAAGGCCTCAAAAAGCTGTAGGTGCTTGGGCGTGTTCATCAGGTGATCTTCCCCTCTAATCACGTGACTAATTTTCATCTCAATATCATCTACCACATTTACGAAGTGAAAAACATACGATCCATCGGACCGTTTCACCACCATGTCTGGTGTGTTCGACTCATCACGGTAGTCAATGGTGACATCACCGCAGACCAAGTCATGCACCGTCATGGGTTTGCGCTCAAAACGGAACCTCCATGCACCATCGTCTTCATAGACACGATCGTTTTCAACAAGCTTTTGAAACCATTTATCATAGATATCATTTCTCTGGCTCTGAAAATACGGGCCGTGATCACCGTCATTGTGGTTGTTTGTGTTTGGCCCTTCATCCCAATCGATCCCAAGCCATTGCATGCCGTCAAAAATCGCTTGGCGTGCTTCGTCAGTGTTGCGCGATTCATCAGTATCCTCAACACGCAGCACAAACGAGCCGTTTAGTTTTCGTGCTAACAGCCAGTTGAAGAGGGCTGTGCGAGCACCTCCAACATGAAGATATCCAGTAGGTGAGGGGGCAAAACGGGTGCGGACTTGCGTGTCATTCACATGCGCTCTTTAACGTGCTCAGTGATGATGCGCAAGTATTGTCCGCTATGTTAGTTATATTTAGGAAATATGAAAAAAACATTATAATCGATCGTATTAATAGGTGTGGGCCACTCACTACATGGTTTTTTGCGCAAAAGCTCTTTCTTGGGACCGCTGTTGCTGTTATTCATTGCATTCATAATGGCTGGTATAACAGCATCATATGAGGATGAAAAAGCATGTATTTCCGGTGATGTTAGGGCTTTGCGTCGAGACAATCAAGTTGACGGAGCAGGGAAGTCTTCAGTGCTTAATTCTGTTAAGCCTGGTGTATCTGCTGCCGCACAGCGCGAACTGAAAGTTGATATTTCCGATGCCAGCCGTAGTGTTGACGTCAATGGTAAACCAGCTAATCAATTCGCTGCTAGGCGAACCAAAAATTATGATAGAGTTGGTATTACGAGGTCAAGTAATGCTGCCCGCCATACTGCTCCTGTTAGCGCCTCGGGGATTGCCTACAGTGGTTTACACCATCGTCTCATGGACGAGGCATACAGTGAGGCTTTGAAAAGCTCTGAGCCGTGGAAAAACCTTTTAGCTGTGGCGCGGGAATATCACTCTAGGGGGAATAAGCGGGATGCTCGTGAGGTGTTGCTTGTTGCCGAAAAGCTTGCAATCAAGCCTTATGATCCCAGTTATTCGTCGGCATCTATCAGGGAGGTTATTAAGACAATGTTAGTGATGAAACTGTCAGATGACGCTCACCATGCGTTGCAGAATATTGTCACCCATCGGGAGCGAGAGCTCGTTATGGCTGAGGTTTCAGCATGGTCGGCTCGCAGCGGTGATGTGGTAACTGCTAAAAATCTTGTTTCAGGAATCGTCAACCCCATAGGAAGAGATATAGCGCTGGTAGCGATTGCGGAAAGCGAGGCGTCTTACGAAGGTGCCTCGAAAGCGATGCAGACAGTGGTGATGATTACGAACAAAAGAAAAAAAGATGATGCGTATCGTCGTATTGCAATGAAGCTTGCGGCACTGAGAGATTTTTCTGGGGCGGAGCATTCAGCAGCACTTATCCGAAATCATAGAATAATGGATAGCACCAAAGCCTCGCTCGCTCGAATTCGTGCCCGATCAGGAGATCTAAATGGAGGCCTCCAGATGCTGAGAAATATCGGTAATACAAACATCGAAGATTCTACACTCAAGGAGCTTTCTTCCGAGCTGGCACGAGTGGGCCGCTTTTCCGATAGTAATTTAGTAGTTTCACGTATACGCGACGAAAAAGAAAAATCGCATGCCATTGGTATTGTATCAGTTGAGCAGGCTAAGGTAGGGGATTTGAGTGCAGCACTGGTGAATCTATCATCTATACCTGTGGAAGCTCTACGGGATCGGGGACTTCGCTATGTCTCAGCTACAACTGCGCACAACGGTGAGCCAACTCGTGCTCACAATGTTGCTCTACGAATAGAGTCGGATCATGAGCGTGACATAGCCTATCGGTCGATTGCGCAGGCTGCTGCTGGAGATGGTGCGCATCACCTAGCGTACAATACAATGCAGAGCATATCACGAATGGATGAAAAAGCGCTGGCATTAGTTTCGATGGCACGTTTCCGGCTTCGTCAAGGTGATGATCGGCAAGCTTTCACATTGCTTGAAGATGCACGCCGATCTATTCCGCGGATAACATCTGCTCATGCTAAGGATAAAGTGCGGGCAGATTTGGCGCTTGTTTATGCGGAGAGCGACGACACAGGCAAATCTCTCCCATTGGCGAAGGCTATTGCAAACCCACGTTTGCGTGACACTGCGTTGGGTAACTTGGCATACACCCTTGCAACGAATAATGATATTTACACTGCTCAGCAATCTGCCCAAGCGATTGCTACAGATAGTGTGCGGGTAATTGCGGAGGACCGTGTTGCCAGCGCTGCTGCACGGCGGATCAAGCCGCACCGAGCGCTTAAAGCATCCCGCATGCTTGGTTCAGGAAGACAGCGCACCGTCTTTCTCTTGGCGGTTTCACGAAAATCTTGACCTCTTTCGTGTTGTAATTCCTTGATTGAGTTCTTTTATCGTCAGTTGACTTACTCTACATTGTTGTGCCTATGAAGAAGATCGCACCTCATTGGCAGATACTCATTGCGCTTATTTTAGCAACCGGCACTGCTATTGTATTCAGAAATATCACGATGACGGTTTCGCAAGATTCTGCGGCACAGAGGTTTATAATGAATGCTATCTCGGTGAGCGAGTTTGTGGGGAAACTCTTCATTCGCGCTCTGCAGATGATTATCGTTCCCTTGGTGGTTAGTTCTGTCATTGCAGGTATCGCGTCACTAGGGGGTGTTAAGGGGTTTGGGCGATTGGGGATGAGGACGCTGGGTTTTTACGTGGGCACGAGTTTTGCTGCTATTGTGGTTGGGCTGTTGTTAGTCAATACGATTCAGCCAGGACTTGTAGATGGAAAGCCGAACGTTGAAATCCGCGAGGCACTTCAAGAAAAAGCAGATAGTGCATCTGATAAAGAAAAGTCTAAAGTTGCTGAGGCTGGTAAGCGCAAGCCGGGAGATTACGCGGATTTGTTTAAAAAAATGATCCCTGAAAATATTTTCAGTGCAGCGTCCTCAAACGGTCAGTTGCTGGGAATGATCTTTTTTGCCATTCTCTTTGCCATAGCAATGACACAATTGCCACAGGACAATATGCTACCGCTTCTGGGGAGTATTCAAGGTGTTAACGATGTGATGATTCGTGTCACGCAGTGGGTGATGATGTTTGCTCCATTGGGTGTTTTTGGATTAATGATCCCAACGGTTTTCAAAAGTGGCCCAGAGATATTTTTGAACCTAGGTAAATACTTTGGGACAGTATTGTTAGCGCTCTCGATTCATTTGTTTGTAGTTATGCCACTGGTTCTTCAGTATATTGCCAAGGTGAATCCATGGGCGCATTTCAAGGCAATGAAAATGGCGCTTCTTACCGCGTTTTCAACCGCATCTTCAGCCGCTACACTGCCTGAGACTATGCACTGCGTGCAGACAAATGCGGGCGTATCCAAGAGGGTTTCTAGTTTCACTCTTCCTCTGGGTGCTACAGTCAATATGGATGGAACTGCGCTGTATGAGTGTGTGGCTGTTCTTTTTGTAGCTCAGGTAATGGGTATAGAGATGGGGGTGGCGGCGCAGTTTGCCGTTGTGGTCACGGCATTACTGACAAGCATTGGTGTCGCTGGTATACCCTCAGCAAGCCTTGTGGCCATTTTGCTCATTCTCAGAAGTTCAAATATACCAAACGCGGAGATGGCGATTGTGGCGTTGCTCTCAGTTGACCGTTTGTTAGACATGAGTCGTACAGCAGTGAATGTCTTTGGGGACTCCTGCGCTGCCGTCACGATAGCAAGCCTGGAGGGCGAGAAGGATGATAACTTCTAATGGCGCAAATGGTAGTGATAGATGGTAATAAAAATTACGCTCCCCAAACTTTGGTGTAGACCCTGCTCTGGAACCCTTGCAAACAAAAGGCCCAGAGGTTAATCTGGGCCGTTAAAAAATGGTGCAGGAAGAGGGACTTGAATGGTGTTCCTATCCCATATTCTATATATCTTGTAGCGTGTCCCGCCCCGTGTCCCGCTTTACATGCTTGCAAGTTGCACCTGTTTGCGGTTAGTGTGCAGACATGAGCAAGAAGAAGCGTGTGACCCTCCAAGAGAAGGACGGCAAGAAGGACAAAAAGCAGGAGGCGAAAGTATATCCCGGCACCTACAAAAAGCGTGGTGTGACTTACCCGTGTTATTTTGTTAGGGGATGGAAGAAGGATGGCAAGTGGCAGAAGAAACAATTCACCACCAAGAAAAAAGCAGACGCAGAGGCAGCGTCTATCAACGTCAACTTAAAGACGGAAAGCGCAAAGCGGTATCTGGTCAATACCACCATGACCGAGGAGCAAGTCAGACAGGCAGAGGATATGTGCCGCAAGCTGGGGAACACCTACACCATGCCGGAGGTGTTAGACTACTTCTTGAAGCACAACCGAGCGCCCGACTTCACCATTGATATTCTGGAAGGGATGGACATTTACTTGATGGAGAAAGAACACGCTGGCGTGCGTGCCGTCACCCTCAGAAAACCCAAGGGGGTGATTGAGGCGTTTTCCCGCTTTGCCAATCGCCCAGCGGTTCACACCGTCACCAAGGAAAGCGTGCTTGCCTACCTAAAGACCTTGCGAGCCAATGACGGCGTTAGTCCAGCCAAGCGCAAGACATGGAACAACCACCGCAATGAGCTGGCGTCATTCTTCAAATGGGCGGGCGAGCGTGATTTGTCCACTAACCGCCCGTGGACGTTCCAGAATCCCGTTGATGGCGTCTTGCGCTATTCTAATGAGCTAGTGGCAGAGGAGCGCCCGCCTATCAGCGTTTCCAGCTTGGACACCGTGCGGGACGTTATGAGCTACGCAATGAGCTACAAAGACGGCAAGATGGCGAAGTTCTTTGCTCTTATCTATTTTGCAGGGATACGCCCCGACCCGGCAACGGGTGAGATAAGCAAGGTGCAGGAAATCAACTTGGACAATGGCAGAATTGCCGTGCCGCCCGTAGTAGCAAAAACCAAGACCGAGCGACCCGTTAGCATTACAAGCAATCTGAGGCCGTGGCTAGAGCTATACGCAGACCAGCCGATAATCCCGCCGAACTGTAAGAACGATGCCGCCCATATCCGCAAGAAGTTCGGACTAGGGCAGGACGAGACACGCCACAGCTTCATTTCCTACCACGTTGCACTTTACCGCTCCTTGGCACATACGGCGTTACAAGCGGGCAATAGTGAAAGCATGATTAAAACGCATTATCTGACATTCCCGACCCACGGGGAAGGGGAACAATACTTTTCCATCGTGCCAGACACGGAAAAAGGGGAAGCCGTATTCTCAAAGCAAGGGTTCCAAGACACGCCAGCATTAAAAGCAATCTAAGCATGAGCTACATTGAAGAAGAAATAGAGACGCCCAAGGGCATTGTCAGGGTGTTTTGCAGCGAGGACGTTGCCGCATCGGGGCGACTGATGATTCATGAGTCAGGGGAAGCATTTGCTAGCGAGTCACCATCCTTAAACCTGTCTTCGATCACCAAAGCAGCGAGAGACAAGGATTTATTAACCGCACTAAAAGGTGGTGAACTAAGGGGGTTTATCAGCGCGATATATATAAGCTATCTTAGAAGAATGCTATCTTGGGAGAGTGATTCAGAGATGAGGGAACGGTGGGATTATGAAATCAAGCGGCAGGTCTATGGAAGCAGGCATGATGTCACAATGGATGAAGTTGAGGAAGGGTTCTTTGAGCGGAGAGTGGAGGAAAACTTAGCTTATGCATTCAACCAAACGGGACATGCAGGGGTGTATGCTATCGGCAAACTGATAGAGGTAGTGGAGATGAAGAGCCGATTCGCTACCGAGGAGGAGCGGTTTTTTCTGAAGTGTGTAAAAGATGCCACAGAGGAAGTGGGAGGTGTGCCAACTCAGAAGACAGTCTTTAACAGGTGGTATGATCCAAGCCTAAGAACATCCCACGACACCTTCCGAGGAATCAGGGACAGGCTAGGCTTCTCATGGTTACCACAAGGTAAGAGGGGCAAGACGGGTGCGCGGGATGAGGAGCTGGGAAGGGATTCACAAAGGTGGTGTGAAGGTGAGCCGACTTAAGACCCACTCGCTTTTTAGCAAGGTGGTGCAGGGTTGCCCCCATGTTTGATAAAGAACACGCCACCGCACTTGCGGAGCAATATAACGAGCCTCAGTTAGTAGGCATTAAAACTGGGTTGGGACTTGTATTTCCTGACCCTATGACCCGTCCCTCAATCCGTTCGTTTAACGAGTGGAAAAACAAGGGGTATTTCCCAAGCGTCAAGATTGGCAAGCGCGTGTTTGTCGATCCCGCCCAAGTGCGTCTTGCGCTGGAATCTCGTTTCACCATTAACGCCCAATAATGCCATGAGCGAAAAACTAAGCATAAAAGACACGCCCAGTGATGAGCTTTGGACATGGTTTCAAGACAAGCTATCCCAGCAATATTTTGGTGTGAAGCATGAGCAATTAAGCGAGCGAGATAAACGCCGCGTATTTGCTCAACTCATCCGCGACATAAAGCAGAAAAACAAGCCCCAAGAACAATAAAAAAACCCGCCCTAGAATGGATACTAGGAGCGAGCAAAGTTGTCATAACAGCGACAGCTATATACTACTCCAAACACGGTATCCATCAAGGGCATTTTCCCAAAAAGAAATGCACCATAATACATACGAAGCACGACCGGAACGCATGGAATTAGGATGGGTATTCAATCCATCGATACCAGCCACAGAGAGCGAGCTAGAGAGCTTCATTGACGAAGCCGCCCACATACTAACCGACAGCCTAGCAACGCTTGAGAGCGAGAGGAGAGCCTTGCCATGTTAGCCCTTCACTTACTCGAAAACGTGAAGCAGCGAGGAGGCAAAACTATTGCAGCATGTCCTGCTTGCAGAGCCGCCGGCGGAGACAAAAAAGGCAATCACCTGTTCATCAAATCACTCGACGGAAGCGGCAAGTTTGGATGCGCCGCCCATGAAGGCGACAACGCACACCGCAAGGAGATATTCGCCCTTGTCGGTATCCATGAGAAGCGAGAGCTTACCCCCGAGGAAAAGCGACAGTGGGTAAAAGAACGCCATCGGGAGCGACTACGCATCACCGAGCAAGAGAACCTAACGAGACGCATTC